>ERZ869921.32-NODE-32-length-79939-cov-45.664839_pt1 | contig 79939 bp, 169 predicted proteins | sample MGYA00579310_ERZ869921 | MGnify/ENA primary metagenome ERZ869921 (study PRJEB32216, sample SAMN09231816) | wastewater metagenome | place: USA: Maryland | collected 2016-06-21 | study: EMG produced TPA metagenomics assembly of the PRJNA472060 data set (Reclaimed...
ACAACAAGTCCTCTTATTTATGTAAGTGGTTTAGTCTTTGAAGGTAGGGAAGGTTGAGTGATGCCCGATCTATTGAAATTTGAGCCCTTTCTGTGCGTTATAGAGGATGTTTTATGATATATAAGATAGGTGATCAAGTTGAATTTCTGAGATATAGTCCTGAAACTGAGAATAAAACCTTTGGTACCATAATCACAGTATATCCATCATTTGTTTGGATCTTTTCAGAACACGGGTATTATTTAAGGAAAATAGATGAAATAAAACTACTAGTAACACATAAAGATAATATCGAGAGTATGCTATGAGATATAAAGTTGGGGATCGTATTAAAGTTTTAGATTTAGATTATTTTATAGATGAAGTAAGAAATAAATCATTTATTGTAAATAAAATTAATAGTCATAGTATTCATGAGTATGAAATAGGAATCTACGTATTTTGTTATGGAAAGTTGCAAATAGTATACGTATATCCGCACGAAGTAGAATTATTATGTGATAATACACAATTTATTGAGGAATTGTTATGAAATTATACATAACTGATATAAAATCAAATGGTTGTAATGATGTTCTTCTTTTAATAAGTAAAGAATTTAAGCTATTTGAGGATGTATGCAAAGGATACTTTCCAATTACTTCTAATAAGGATGTAGTATTGGTTTTAGATGACCACAACAATATATTAAAGTTTATTGATGTAAATGATTTAAATTTAGATAGATTTACTCCTTTAGAAGAAATAAATATAAATACTTTATTGGAATATATAAATAATGTTTAAATTAGGCGATAAGGTTATTTATAAAGGGACACTTTATACGAAAAATTCTAATAAAATAGGAACTATTGTACATATTAGTTATGGTATAAAAACACCATATTTTAAAATAAATGTACCAGATACTAAGCACTATTATTTTGATATTTATGCGACGGAATCTGAAATTGAGTTATGTATAAATAATAAACCATTAATAGAGGATATTATAAATGACTGAAATCATTAATGAATTTATGGTTTGTCCTTATTGTATGGAAGATAAATACGAAACTTATACATTATGTTGTGGAGAAATACATTCAGAATTAGCTTATGAGCTAAGTGATGGTATTGTTATACTTGCATCAGAAATGTCTAAGAACTTGACATCGTCTAAAAGTTCTACAACAATTTAATAAATCATATCAACAAAATCAACTATTTATCGTTGGCATGTTGCATGCATTATATATCTACAAGAGGTATGTATGAAAATTACAAATATAAGACTAAATAACAAAAAAATATCAAAAAACGAATTAGATCATATTTTCTATGCTTTAGTATTTAAGCTTAAAACTAATGGTTATATAACAGAATATTCAGTAAATGAAAATGGTTCTGTTAAGGTTGGTATGCATATGAAATGTTTTGTTATTGATACAATTCTTCTTGGATATAATGCAAGACTTGGTAGATACATCAAATCTCCTAAAGGATATATTCGTACTAATATACCAACATGGGATCAACGTGTTGAATTTAATAATATTATCAATAAATATTTAGATAACCTTAACATTACTTGCACTATTAAATCTGGCGAATTTATTATTAGATGTAAAACCGATGGTGCAAAAACTGAAGATGATTGGGATAATCAAGACAATAATCGTAATGATAAGTATAATGGTATGTATGAACTATGTAGTGCTATTAGAAACGAAAAAGACACAAGAGAAGAACTTGATTCAGATAGATTAGAACAACAACATAAAAACAAAAAGTTTGACCAAAGGAAACACATGACCGATACTATAGAGAGAGGACTTGGATTATGATAAGTAGAACATTAGAAGAATCAATCTGTCGCATAGTAAATAAACTATATAACATTAATGATATTGAAGATGGTATAATTATAGATTGCTTAAATGATATTAGACAATTTACTAATGAACATGATTTAATAAACAAACTAGAACATTTAAAATTATTAAAGACACAAATAAATAACTGCCATACAAGCATACTAAATGAGAAAGAAAATATTCTATATGTAAATTGTGAATATGTTGAGTTTCCAGATTTTTTAGATTTACTACCTAAAAATGGATCAGGAGTAATTATACTTTATAACTTAGAAAAAACTCCGATTGATAATTATTTTTATAAAGACCTTATCAATAATAATGAATTTGAAATTAAATCAGAATATTTTATTAAAAAAATGGGTAATAAATATGTATTACCAAATGGTTGGAAAATTCAATATATTAAGGAGTTAAAATGAAATTAAGTATTCAAAAAACTAATAATCAATATAAACTAATGATTGGAACTAATGAATTTGTTGATTTAAATGTATCTGATCTAACCTTTGTATGGCTTGAGATGGGTTTCCCATTAGAAGAACTAACCTTTGCCATGAATGATGCAGAAGAAAATGGTTATGATTATTTATCATTTGGTTATTTTAAACAGAATTACTTTGGTGGAAAATGTTTAATAAAGAATTAATATTAACATTAGAAGAGGTAGAAAAATTACACATACAATTAGTGCTAAATATGTGTAACAATAATAAAACCTTAACAGCTAAAAACTTAGGAATATGCACTAAAACTTTATATAATCTAATATATAAGCATGGTTTAGCTAAAAAAACTAAGAGTAGAGAAAAATATGCCCTCTAATAATGCTTTAAATGCCTTAAATTTCGTTTCTAAGCTTAAGACTAAGGCTACCCTACATATGGGTCAAATAGATAGTGGTAAATGTGACTATAGGCAGTTTGGCTATATAAAGTCACTCAATGGAACTTATTTTATATTTGAACGATATAGAGATAATGTGGGTAAGGAAATTTTAGTTAATAAGATTGTAAGAATTAGTGATAATAATCAAGTGTATTATCAAGTGAGGATAGATGAATAATTTAATACCTTGTATTATTTTAGCCGCTAATCTTACTTATCCGCATTCAGAATATAATGTTGATTGTGGTCACATAAAAATTTATGAAAGTTTGGATAAAGGTGCTTCGGATGGACAAGTAACTTCTAATTTACCAGAAGATTATCAAGATTTAAAGACAAATAAGGAAAAATAGATATAATATGAAAAAGGATAATATATGAATGAAATTATTAAAAAAGGATTAGAAATTATACAAAGTACTGCGGGGTTTGCAATATCTGAAGGGCCTAAGGTTTTAAATGAATATTTAAATATAGTTATTTTTAATTCTTTAATTGATTTAATACCTAGTATATGTTGTAGTTTGTTTCTTTTTTTGGTTGTAAGGTTATTTAATAGTTCTATAATTAAACATCAATATGAACTAGAAGATATAAATAAACAATTAACTAATAATGAAGACGAATTAAAACGAAGAAATTGTGATGAAAAAAAATGCGGTGATAAGCATTGTTTTGTTTGTGATGTAATAAGACCTGATATTTCTAATTATAAATTGAAAAAAGATGATATTAGAACTTTTATAGAGACATTAAAAAATTTAAAGCTCATTTTTATAACAGTAGTTGGTTTATATACTATAAGTTCTACTATTCCGACAATAAAAGTAATAGGTAAAATTTGTATTGCACCTAGAGTATTTCTTTTACAAGAAGGTGTTGAAATGATCAAAAAAAGTAAGGAAAAATTATGATAAATATTAAAACAAATGAATATGCAAATGCTTTTGAAGTGATTGTTTTAGCAAATAATAGAGAAATTAAAAGTAAATTATTTGAATTAGAAGAAGATAAAAATGATTATATTAAATGGCTTGTTAGTTTTTATAATTGTTTAGATATTAAAAATGAGGTGTTATGAGCTATTTTGAATGTGTTGTATGTAAAAATACATATACAGATTTTTATAATAAAAGAAATAACACATGTACCAATTGTTTAAAAAGTGTTTATTTAGTTTGTAGTGGTATTCCATTTTATGAAAGTTATAATATTGTTAAAGTCTTCTTTAATAAAGATAATGCAAAAGTATTTTTAAGAAATCATGCAACGGATCAACAATATGAAAAAATTAATGATGAACTATATGAAGACGATTGTGGTTATACATTATATATTGATGAGCAGGTTGTGGAATGAATTTTAAAGTTGGAGATGAAATAGTACTAATAAAGCACGATAGTTATTGGAAAGTCCATAGAGAAATTCCTATAGGAACACATGGTATTATAAAAGATTTTCTTATCGATGATGATAAAATAGTTGTAATTGAGTTTTTAAATTTCACTATTCGAGCATATACACCTAAATATTGTATAGAATTAGCTGTTAATAATAAAGAATTATTAAAGGAGTTATTTGAATGAAATATTCATTTTTTGATGACTTAAAATTTGAAAAAGAAGATAAGAAATTATTTAAATGTTTAGCTACAGTAAGCAAAGCATGTAGTAAAATATTCCTATCCACTAAAGATAGACGCATTTGTTCTAGATGTAGTGAAACTTTACATGATATAGAAAATCCTGGAGATACACGATATGAAAAAAATAAGTCTTAATATAATATTACTAATAATATTAACTAGTTGCACCACACAAAAAACTAATAATTGTAGACTTGACGTAAAAGAACAAACTGGTAATATAGTAACTAAGAGGATGGTTTGTGAATGAAGATTTTTAAAATATTAAATAAAGCATTTTGTGAACAGTTTAAAAGAGAAGTTGGAATCGACTTAAAACTAAAGGATGACACAATAGTACTAAAAGGTAAAAAAGTAAAGCTTAATAGTAAACTAAAAGAAGAATTAAGAGAAGAGTTATACGAAGCAATTCATGATAACATCTTCTTAAATAATAAGGTAAATCATTAATATGACAAATGTATACTACATACTAAGAGACTTTGATAGTTATTTAATAACAACAGGATTTACTAAGATTAAAGCTAAAGGAAAACTTTCGGCATTCTATCAATTAGTATTGAAATTTAAAAATCCATATCCTATAATTAAAACTATAGGTGAGATGCAACGAACTCGTAATAACTATGGAGTTGTTGTTTATAAGAATTGGAATGAATATAAATTTGAGACGGATATTATTCCGACTCATAATGGCCCTGAAACTGATCAATAATATAAAGAGGAGAACAGAAAAATGAAACCAATTGAAATTAAGAAGATTTTAGATAGAGCATATAATATGAATAAAGTGGGTCAAACCTTTGTACCACTATTTACAGGTGATGCTGGTATTGGTAAATCGCAGATTGCACAGGAATGGGTTAGGGATAAACAAAAAGTTATCCCCTCCTTTGGCTTCCTAGATCTTCGCATTGCCTATCTAGAGGCACCAGACTTTGTAGGTATGCCATACATTGAAGGTGGTAGGCAGAAGTTTGCAACTCCAGACTATTGGCCAACTGAAGGAGAAGGTCTTATCCTAGTAGAAGAACCTAATCGTGGTAACATTGCAATGCGTAACTGTTTAATGCAACTATTAACCGATCGTAAAGTAGGTGCTTATACAATCCCTAAAGGATGGCTTATTGCTGGATGTATCAATCCAGACAATGAACATTACGAAGTAGATCAAATGGACACAGCATTAAAGAATCGCTTTGTAGACTTTGAAGTACATTATGATCATGATAGTTTTGTATCTTATATTACAGATAAGAAATGGCATCCTGAATTAACACGTTATATCAAATCTGGTATGTGGAAGTTTAAAAAACCAGACGAGATTGGTAATAGTCCTGGAACAATGTTCGTATCGCCTCGTAGTTTAATGAAGTTAAACGTACTTGAATGGGAATTGGAAACTAATGGTTTTGATCATCAAATTTTAAGCGACACGGCAAAGGCAGTATTTGGTCAAAGCGAAGGGGCACAATACTACAAATATCGAGTCAATGAACGTCCAGTCCTATTTAGAGAGTTAATTGAAAATAGAAAGCAAGCATTAAAAGACTTAGAAGTTATTTGTGATCCTAAAACTTATAAAGGCGGTCTTATTTCAATTACTTGTGATGATCTAGTAGAGAATTATAATGAGAATCATGAGAAATTATTGGTTGATGTTATTAAGATTATTCCAAAAGACCAAGCATTCTTTCTATTAGATGAGTGTTTAAATAAAGTAACTAAAAAGTTATTTGATTCTTTAGGAGATGATACAACACCAGAGAAACGTAAATCTGAGAATAAGAAGTTATTTGATGGATTTATTGAGCGCAATCCTGAAGTAAAAACTGTTCTTAAAGCTGCTTTAGGAAATAAAAAGCAAGAAGATAAGTAATGCTTAAGGTGGGCGATTGGGTCATCATAAAAAATACTGGCGACGTTAATGGCCCACCTAAAGAACTCATAGGTAAGGTTGGTAGTATAGTTACTATTCAAACTAATGTTATGGGTGATAATACGTATCATTATGTTAGATTTGATAATCAATCTCATATGATATGGTTTCTTAAAAATGAAATAGAATTAGCTGTTAATAATAAAGAGTTATTAGAGGGAATAATAGAATGAAGTTTGATAAATTAATTTACATGACAACAAAGATTGATCCATATATTGGGGGATTATTACAATCTCTTGATATTAGAAGTTATTCAAATGTTCCTTTCCTTGCCGGTATTTGTTACAATGGCAAGAAAAACATGTTTGAACTTTTTGTAAATTATGAAGAATATGATAAAATGTCATTTGAAAATCAATTAGGAGTATTCTTCCATGAGATGCTTCATATCATGAATAAACATGTGTATTTCAAATGTGATTATCTTTTTACTGATAAAAAACGACTCAATGTTGCTATGGATCTTGTGGTTAATCAATGTATTGAGAAACAACTTAAGAATAAATTAACAGAAGAGAACAATCTAATTACCGATGTTAAGAAGAAACTAATTATTCCTACTTTGCCAGATAATGTAATGAGACCTGAATTATTTGGAGTTCCTGAAAATCTTACAACTATTGAATATTATAAACTTCTTGAAAAGAATAAGAAATATAAAGAAATGATGGAAAAGCAATCTGGAAAAGATGGAGAAGGGGAGGGTAGATTTGATAATCATGAGTTCAATGAAGAAGCCAATCCAACTCCAGAACAAATGAAAGCATTAGAAGATTTATTACAACGTGCTTATAAGAAGTCTGGTAATGGATATAGCAAGACAGGAATTAATGTTAAAGACCTACTAAAAGAGATTAACGATAAGATTAAACAACTTGATTGTAAATCAATTCTAAGAAATGCTATTAAAAAGAGTCTGCCATCAATTCATAGAGAGCATACTTGGAAGAGACAGAATAAACGTTATGGAATGTTGGCACCTGGAAATAAGAATTCTAATAAACCATCATTAGATTTTTATATTGATTGTTCTGGTAGTATTAGTCATGAACAAGCTAATGAATTTATTACTTTTGTTAAAGAGTTTCAAAAGATTACAGGAGATAAATGTCATCTATTGTTATTCCACACTAGTTTATTCTTTAAAACTAAGTTTAAAAAGAATCAGAAGTTTGATCCATCTTGGATTCAATCGGGTGGCACTGACTTAACAGAAGTCATTCAATCAATTAAGAAACGTGGTTCGGATCTTTCTGTTATATTTACAGATGGAGATTATTCAGATGTTGATTATAAAGGTAAGATTGGGCCAACACTATTTGTTGTAAGAGATGATTGTAATCTAGAACATCCTCTTAAACGTTTTGGTAAAACTTATGTCTATAAATAATTTTTCTATTGGAGATAAAATAATAGTAAAACTCACTAATAAAATAGGTTATGTAATTAAGGTGTATGATGATATTTGCGCTATTGGAGATAAAGAATTAACATTGGTTGGTTGGTATCATCCAAGTAACTTAGAATTGGTTATAAATAATAGAACATTATTGGAAGATATATTACATGATTAGTATATTATTAGCATTATCTTGTCCAAATGTTGTAATGCTTAATACAAGTAAATATCCTTGGAATGATTATGATCACTCAATGCTCACTCAAGCCAAGTTGCGTTGTGGACAGATATATAAGGGTAGTAGTTGTGTAAAGCTATTTAAAAAGTTTGATGTGAATTCTTACTCTATTGTATGTGGAGAACCTAGTGAACAATAGTAAATGGGTATATATTAAAGAATTGGGTATTGAAGTTATGGATACACATGTCAATCAAGAACAGTATTACTCTATAACTAGAAAAAAACCATCCTATTTCAAAAATAAACCCAATCATCCTGTTGAACAAGTTAGTTATGAGGATTGCTTAGAATTTATTAATATATTAAATAATAATGATAGCGAATATAAATATAAACTGTTATCAAAAGAGGAATATGATTATTGTTGTGGTAATGTTGATGAGCAGAGTGTATTGGATGTGGCTTGGTGTTTTGAAAATTCAAAAAAAAGCGCACAACCTACTAAAACCAAACAACCCAATAATTTAGGTTTATATGATATGTTGGGAAATGTTTGGACAATAACTTCAGAAGAAATGGGTTCGTCTCTTGCTGTTCGTGGCGGTTCTTGGTACTATAACGCTAAGTTCTGCCGCTCGGCCCAGCGGTGCAGCGTGGCCCCTGGCAAGCGCTACTACTTCGTGGGCTTCCGCCTCGCACGAATTTTACACTTTAACACTTTTAACCTTGAACACTTGTTATCAGAGGACACATGATAACATTAATGATTATATTATATATTTATTTGTGGATGAATTGATATGAACTTTAAAGATGGAGATAAGGCCATTATAAAATGTATTACACATACAGATAATAGAACTATACCTAAATCCTATCTTTATGAAGGTAGAATTGTTACTTTAATTCATATTCGGGATAATTATTGGTCATATAAAGGATATTTAGATGATAACAAATCATTTTATTTTAATGATGAACATCTTATACCATTATCTTTTAATAAAGAAAACTTAGAGGATATTATTTCTTAGGAAACAATATGAAGTATAAAGAATTCGATAAAGTTGTGATTAAATCGAGTAATAAAATAGGTTATGTATTTGCCACTTATAATGGTGTTGTGTATGCAATTAGGGATAAAAAACATAAATTTATTGATTGGTATTATGAAAATGATATAGAATTGTTTACCATTGATAATAAACCTTTATTAGAAGATATTATAACATGAAATATGAAATAGGAGATAAAGTTATAGTTAAGACTGGTACCCATTATGCAATAACTAAAAAAGGTGCTGTCGGTATTGTTGAAAAATATATACCATATTGTGATTCTATAATCATAAATTTTTATGGATGTCCTATATGTGTAAAAAATGTCATAGACGATGATTTAACGTTTGAAATAAACATAGATGATATAGAATTAGTTGTTGATAATAGACAGAATTTAGAAGAACTGATATCATGACAACAACATTCTTTCCATTCTTATTTGCATCATTATTTGTATATACGGGAAATAATACATATCAATCTGCAATGACTGAAACTGGTAAGATAGAATATGATAAAACTCCTATAAATTCTTATGTTAAAGACACAGTAGAAGATTATAAGATATTAAAATTACTGCCGGTAGGTTATACGTTGACAAAAAGACAAATAAACTATACAATTAGAGATGTAAATTTAAATGCTAATAAAGATAATATATTAATTAAATATGTTATACATTTGGAATGATATGAAATTTTCTGTTGGTGATATAGTTTTGGTTATATGTGTTAAAAATACATATCCTAAAATGCGCGATTTTTTTCTTAATAATAGGGTTCAAATTATTAAAATTAATCGACGCGCAGTTAATGAATTCCAAGTTAGAAAAGGAAGACATTTGGGTTATTTTCAAAAACACCAATTACAATTCGTCCATAATAATAATGAACTATTAGAGGAGCTAATAAATGAATAGAGAAGAATTGTTAGAACATATCAGAGAAGAATTAAAACCACTATTTAAGTTGATGAAACCAACATCACAAAGAAGAGAGATAGATCTTCTTCATAAGAAAGCAGAAGATATTGTAGATATGTTACAAGGATTTGATGTATTGATTGTTGATGACGTAGAACAAGAATTAGTGTTAAATGAAGAACCTGAACAATTTGAAAACGAGAGCAATGACTAATGAAAAAGAAGTCTAAGATTCAAGTTGGAATGAAATTTGATAATGGTAAAGAACCATTAGATCTTATTCCTTATGAAGCTTTAAAGGAAATTGCTAAAGTTTTGGATTTCGGAGGTAAAAAGTATAATTATTTCAATTGGTTATCAGGAATTCAATATAGACGTTTAATATCTGCAGCATTTAGACATATAAATAAGTTTAATAGTGGTGAAAATATAGATGATGAAACAAAAACAAATCATCTTGCAAATGCAATTTGTAGTTTAATGTTCATTCTTCATTATGAATCAAATAAAAAACTATATAAAAAATTTGATGATAGAGGATTTAAAAGAAATAATACATGAATAAATCATATTCACAGGGTGACACTGTAATTATAATAACAGATTGTCGATGGAAAAATGAAATTGGTATTATTATTAAATATAGTAATAAATACAATGGTTATTATCATATGAGAATTATTACAGGGAAAAATGCAGGATTAATAATATATCCCACTATAAACGATATAGAACCATTTACATCTAACAATGAATTATTAGAGGATCTTATTTCTGATGAAATACAAAGTTGGAGATAAAGTAATATTAATCAAACATAACACAGAAATATATCGTGCACATGAAGATTTTGAAATAGGTTCTATTGGAGTTGTAGAAAATACCGCAGCATTTAAAGCCATTGTTGTTAAATTTAATTCTAATTATTCGATATATGTACCAATAGATTCTCTAGAATTAGTTAATAACAACAAAGAGTTATTAGAAGAACTCATTTCTTGACTTATCACACATAATATACTATTCTATATGAATGAATATAGTAAATCTTATAACTACAATAGCTCTGTTAAACAACGTAGATCCAATATTAGCTTTATCAATAGCAAAAACTGAATCCAATTTAAATCCTAATATGTTAGGTAAAGTCGGTGAGATAGGTTTATTTCAAGTAAGACCCCAATACTACAAGCAATATACAAAGAAACAATTATTTGATTTAAAAACTAATATTAATGTTGGCATACACCATCTAAAATATTCAATAAACCATTGTAAACATAAAAGAAAATTTGATAGCGTTTTGTGTTATAATCTAGGGGTTACTGGAGCTAGTAGAATAAAGTATCCTTCATTACATAAATATGTTAAACTTGTAAAAGGTAATTATGAACAACTTCAAATTAAACGATAAAGTAATTTTATTATCTTTACAAAATGCAGATAATACTCCTTATCCATATGGAAAATATTATATAGGTAAACAAGGAATATTATCAAAAGAACATATTGGATTATTTGATTTTTTTATAACCTTTTCTGATGGTAAATCTTTTGCGGTTAATGAAAATAATATCCGTCAATTTTATAATTCTGAATTAATAGAGGAACTTATCAATGAAGTTTAAAAAAGGGGATCTTGTTAAAGTCATAAGAAAAGATAACCGTCATGTTTTGATAGGATCAATTGGTAAAGTTATTCATGTTATTCCTGGTGGTGTTAATATTTCTTACATAAACTGTACTATTAAACAACGTAATTTATATAGTTTTTCTGATAACGAGATAGAATTATATAATTCAAACAAAGAACTTATAGAGGATATTATAAATGAATGAGAAATTTTCTATTGGGGATATTGTTCAAATAACAGATTCATATTCTATTGATGATGGTAAGATCGGTATAATTATAGAAGAATTCAATTTTTATTATACAGTACAATTTAATGATGGGTCGACGCAAACTTGCCTATCAATTGGACTTAGACTTATTTCGTCAAATAAAGAGTACATAGAGGATTTGATATGTTAAAACTTTCACATTCACAAATTAATAAATACTCCAAATGTGCCAGAAGTTATAAACATCATTATGTTGATAAACTAAGAGAGAATAGTGTAACATCATTTCTACCATTTGGTAGTGCAATAGATGCAACTCTAAATGAAATATTATTAGACTATAAGAATAATAAAACTATTACAATAGACTATAAATCAATATTTATTAAGCAATGGTTAACTCCTTTCTTAAATAAAGTTACAACATATCTACCAGATAATATTCAAGTGGGTTATCCCGAATCTGATTTATGTTTAGAAATATTGGATAAAGATGATGTGCTTAAATTAAAGCTTAAGCAAGAAAGTTTATGTCCTGATTATAATGGATTGAGTCTATCTATTATTGCCGATGATTTAAGACAACAAATTAAACAAAAGAATTATAAACCGTTTAATAAAAATAACCACATGCTACTAAATAACATCTATTGGTATTGCATGAAACAAAAGGGTCTTTTAATGTTAGATGCCTATATTAAAAACATTATTCCCCAAATTGAAGATATTATAGAGATACAAGCAAAGATTGATCTTGATAATGAAAAAGGTAACACTGTAGTGGGGTTTATCGATTGTATATTAAAGTTTAAGGGAATTGATGGTAATGTTATAGTAGATAATAAGACATCTGCTAGTCCTTATGATGAAGACCGAGTTAGGCATAGTAGTCAATTAGCCTTATATTGTTTTTCTAAAGGTATTAATAAAGCGGCCTTTGCTGTTATGCAGAAGAATATTAAATTAAATAAAATTAAAGAATGTCAATCATGTGGATATAAAACTAATACAAGCCATACAACATGTAATAATGAAATTAAAGGTAAACGATGTAAAGGTGACTGGAATGAAACTTATAATCCTGAAGCAATTACACAACTTATCATAGGTGAAATACCAACTCAAGTACAAGATATGGTTATCAATAATTTCTCCGAAGTAGAGAAAGCCATTGAAAGTAATATATTTCCACAAAATTTTGATGCTTGTCAGAATTACTACGGTCAGAGATGCACATACTATAAGCTTTGTTGGGAAGGTAAAAAAGATGGACTTATCCAAGAATAAATTTTGTATTGGAGATAAGGTTAGAGTTAATAATTTTAAAGATTATATTATTACTAAAAGTGGAGCTATTGGTATAGTTATTGCACTTGATAATATAGGATTTAAAGCAGAAGTAGATTTTACTGGATGTCCTATTGTGGATAAATTTAACTCAGAAGATGGATATAGTTGTTTTGCAATTGATTTTAAATGTTTAGAATTAGTTAGTGATAATAAACAATTTTTAGAGGACATGATATGTTCTTAATGCTACTAGCCTTATTAACACCTATAGATAATCGTATTCCTATTTATGTATTAGATACTGGTATAAAAGAAGATAAATCATATTTATGTAAAGAATACAAAGATATGACTGGTAAGGGCATAAAAGATGTTGCCAATCATGGGTGGATGGTGGCCGATCTAATTGGTAGTAATATTGATAGCACTAAGTATTGTATATATATGGTTAAATGGTGTCATACTTGTGACAATTTAGGTACATATACAGATAGTCTTGCTTATATTATTAAACAACAACCTAAGTACTTAAATATATCAGCTGGTGGAGTTGATAGAGACTATTTTGAAGAGAAGATGCTTAAAACGATGGTAGATCATGGTACTAAAATCACCGTAGCTTCTGGTAATAATAAGTTTAATTTAGATAAACGTTGTTTTTATTATCCAGCTTGTTATCCTATCAATATACATGTAGTGGGTGCTTTAAAGACTAATAAGTTTGATAGAGGTAACTATGGTCATATAGTAAAAGAATATTTAGATGGTTTTTACTTTGACAAGAAGACCAACATAACCTATTATGGAACTAGCTTTTCTGCACCTAGAGCCATGGCTAGAATAGTAAATGAGGATAGATGAAATTTTCTATAGGGGATAGAGTATATATTAAATGGACTAAGGATAAACCATTTGGCAGAATTATTCCTGGTACTCCTAAAGAAGAATGGGGTTATGTTGTAGATATTATTAAAGATTTACCACAACCATATATAGTTAATGTTGATAAAAAACGTGATAAAAGACTTGAATATTATTATCACGAATCAGATTTAAGTTTTAATACACATAATAGTGATTTGCTAGAAGAATTAATTTCTGATGAAAACTAGAGGGTAGAATGAATATACTAATATCTGACTTTATATTAAATAATAAGATACAATTAATAGACTATTTAAAAGATCCTATTGTAAATATTGCTAATACCTCCGACTGGTATAAAGAGGCAGAATTATATCCATTATTTGTTAATAATTTTAAAGATTTTATTATATTTAAAACTAGAAAGTTTTTATTTGAAAATAGTTCAGAGTTTGTATATGATGATCTTATGGTGTTTCTAACTCCTTCATTGTTAGAAAAAATTACACCAGAATTAATGTCTGTAAGTTATTGGAAAGAGAGTACTTTATGATTTCAAGAATTAGATATGTTAAGAATGGTGATAATGGAGAATTGATTTCTAATAGATCATTCCTATTAAATAATGGTAAAGATGCTGTTATTAAGGTTACAAAAGAAAATTTTACAATTGAAGATGTATTAACACATGAAGTGTATTATGAAGGTAAAAGTAATAATTATCAAGTATTGCTTAGACAAGCCAAACGTAAGATTAGAGAAATGATCGGTGTAGAATTATTTAATAGGGAAACTAGAACACAGAAAGAATAGCTTTATGTTTTTACTATTGTGGCTTATAGTCGGTTTTTTACACTCTCTAGTAGTTATTTTTTATGAACGAAATAGAATCGGTTATTTGACAATATATGATTTTATAGCTGGTATTTGTGCTTTACTTCTAGGACCTATATTAGTAGTTTCTATAATATTAGATTATTCATTTGATAAATTAGAAAATAAAAGATTCTTCATTAAAAAGGACAACTCTTGAAAAAACTTACATTCACAGCATTACTCAAAAGAACTCCAAAAGAATTAAGACCGTTTCTTAAAGAGATTAAACAAGAATTGGATTTTAAGAAAGTTCCATTATATATTCATGATGTTGAAAATATCAATGATAATGGAGAACACATCTCCGGTTATTTTGGTTATATTGATAGATATGAACCTGAAATTAATGTTGCAGTTAAAAAACCATTAGCCGATTGGTTAAGTGTATTTATACATGAATATAATCATTTCAAACAATGGGAAGATAATTGTAAAGTTTGGAAAGATGGATATATAAGAGGCGCTGATAGCACAGATCTACTAGACCTATGGTTTTCCAAGAATATAGAACTTACTAAAAAACAAGTTAATAATGTAGTAGATAGAATATTTAACATTGAGAGTGATTGTGAAATTAAGACCGTTGCTTTAATTCAAAAACACAACATTCCTATTGATATTAAGAAATACATAAAAGAAGCCAATAGCTATCTTATATTCCACGAAACTTGTAAACATTTAAGAAGATGGTTTAAATCTACTCCACCGTATAGTGTGGAAAAATTAAACAAGTTATGTCCAGATGATGAAATATATAAATCATCTAAAGATATAAAAAAAGTTGTATTAAAACAATTTATAAAGTACTATAAAAATAGGAGTTAATTATGTTTTTCACTTTAGTCCCTGTATTGTTATTATTAGTTATTGCTACAATTACCTTTATCATTAAAGTTAAAATGTCTCCAAAAGAAGAACCAATTATTGAAGTGTTTGAAGGTAGTAAAGATATAGATTACACTGCAGAAGAAGCTAAAAAACTATCCGAATTAAACCTTGCAGATAGACCAAATAGGGAATTGGTTATGGTAAAAGATGCTATGAACTCTTCTATTAATAATGCAGTCAATGCTGGACTGTTTCAAGTCTCGATTAATTATCCCACAAATTTTGATCAAACGGATCAATTTAAAGCATTAGAATTACAACTAGTTGCTTCTGGTTATACAATTGAAAAAACTAGGCATTACTTTATCTTAAATTGGAAGTAGTTTATGTATCACATCTACAGAGAGTCTAGCTATTATTTTCCAGAATCGCTTACAATTGATGAAGCGGGAGATAGTGTAGAATTAGAGTTTAGAGACGATGTTTTGACTATTAGAACGTATGCTAGTAATAAATTAGACTATACCGAGAGATTTAAAGTTCAAAGTAGTCCTTTAAAAGATTTAGAAACATTTGTAAAACAAAATATAACCTATTTACAAGCATTAGAAGAAGTTAATAAATTAAAGTTAAGTTTTACTAGAGATACTGAGATATGTTTTCATAATATGAAGGAATATCACGGATTTAGAGACAGATTTCATTTTTGCACATTTTGTGGTATAAGAAAACCTTATGAAATTTAAAATGAGAGATAGAGTGATTGTAAGAAGTATTTATAAAAGTTGTTATCAAAAAACAATGGATGGTATACCAGAACATTTGAAGCGGTTAATTGGTAAAGAAATCATTATAACAGGTATTAATCCAAATCGTTCATGGGATTATCAATCTGAAGTTGATGGGGTGAAGTTTTATTTTTTAGAAGAAAATTTAGACTATGCTTTTTATAATGAAGAATTGTTAGAAGAAATTATTTCATAGACAGGATAAGAATATTAATGTATATTAAAAAACAAAGGAAGAAAATTATGAATGTTAGTTATGTAAAATATTTTGTTGGTGGGTTATTAGGACTTAGTTTAGTATTGAGTTCTTTTAGTGTTGTTGGTCCTGGAGAACGTGGTATTGTTGTTACTTTAGGTAAAACTGGAGAAACTGTTCTTAATGAAGGTCCACATATTAAATTACCATTGTTAAGTTATATTAAAACAATGTCAATTCGAGTTCATAAATCTGAAGATGAATCAGAAGCTGCAACTAAAGATATGCAAAGAGTTAGTGCTAAAGTCGCATTAAATTGGACTATTAATCCCGATTCTGTTGGAAAGATGTTACGAGAAGTTGGCGATGAAACATCAATCGATGTGAATATTATCGCTCCTGCTGTATCTGAAGTATTAAAAGCATCTACAGCTAAGATGACTGCAGAAGAAGTATTAACTAAACGTATTGAACTTAAAAATAATATTGATGAAATGCTTGTTAAAAGATTAACAGGATATGGATTAATTGTTAGAGATATTTCCTTAGTCGATTTAAATTTTACCAAAGCTTTTAATGATTCGGTTGAAGCTAAACAAATAAGTGAACAACAAGCAAAACAAGCTGAATATATTGCACAAAAAGCAACACAAGATGCTAAGGCCGCTGTTAATAAGGCTAAGGGTGAGGCAGAAGCTTATCTTGCTAATGCTAGAGCACAGTCTCAAGGACAAGAATTGCTTAGAAAAACAATCAATAAAGATATTTTACAATTAGAATACCTTAAAAAATGGGATGGTGTATTACCTACAGTATTCTCTGGTGCTTCTAATGGTATTATGTTAAACTTACCAAATAAAGAATCAAAAGGAGATAAATAATGAATAACATGGTAATATCATCTACATTGTCAAAATTAGTAGAAGCTTTAAATAAAGCGCAGAGTAAAATGTCAAATGCTATTAAAGATAGTAAAAATCCTTTCTTTAAATCTAAATATGCCGATTTAAATGCTGTTCGTGAAGCATGTTTACCAGCATTACTTGAACAGGGGTTTGTAGTTGCTCAACCAATTATTCAAAAAGACGGGAAAAGTTTTGTTAGAACACTACTTCTTTTGGGTAATGAATATTTAGGTTCTGATACTGAGATTGTTTGTGCTAAACAAAATGATCCACAAGCCTATGGTTCGGCTATTAGTTATGCTAGACGTTATGGATTACAATCATTAGTTCTTCTTGGATCTGAGGATGATGACTCAGAAGGTGCCATGGGCAGATCATCCAAAGTATCACATAGTAAGACAACTGTAGAATTAAGTTCTAGTCCATCACAAAATCATGTAGTAACATCACCAATAGATACTAGCACTAAACCTGCTTCTACAGGATTTAGAAAATCAAATGGGAGTAAATCTGAATGGACTTAAACATTGACGTAACAAAAGAAAAACTAGACGAGAGTGATGCTGATAAAGCAGCAGCTTTCTTCAAAGAAAATATTAATAAATATACAGAGTTATTTGAAGGATTAAGTAATAAAGCTAAGAATAAAGTTAATTATATGCAGCTTACTTATCCTATTCATGATGAAAGTCAAAGACTTAATCTGACAGATAGTGAAGTATTTATTATCGATTTACATTCAGCATTGATGAACGCAAAATTAATCATGATGTCTTATACAATGGAACAAAAGGACCAAGTTAAAGACAAGGAAGAAAACAAGGAGAACAAAAATGAGCGGAAGTAAGAAAGTACTAACAATTGGAAGTGTATTAAAACGTAAAGAAGAACAAGGTGGTGGTACTTATATTAAGATTAAGACTAACATTACCCTTAAAGAAGGTGAGTTTGTGAATGTTGATGATCCTCGCACATTACCAGACCGCCTACTAGAAGCTGGCGTTATCAGTGACGAAAGGCATGCTGAGATGAAAGAACGTGCTGAAAAGACACCGGATTTCGTTGTTGCAGACCTTACAGTTCGACGTTAATATTTCTTTACCCTCTTTCTGAATATTAAACGTCATCCCAACGCCTCAGGATATTAAATTGTCTTGGGGCGTTTTTATTTATAGGATATATATGACAGTAATTGATCAATTACAGGCAGTATTCTTAGTTGGATTTTCTTGTGGACTAGGACTAGCCCTTGTGATAGCATTATTTGTAAAGGAATAATATATGGAATTACTTATAGCAATAGCTTTATTATGTCAAGCAACCGGAACTGGTGATTGGTCTAAAGAATCACCAAAAGAAGCACATGAACGTCAAAAAACATGTGTTAAAGAAACATATAAATGTTATAGAGAAAAAACAGTTAATCATCAATTATTAAGCGTTAGTGATGAATTTTTATTAGAGTGTATAAAATGAAAAAAGGTAATAAAGTTAAACTTCGTTTTAAATCATTAAGAAATCTATGCTTTAATTCTCCAATTATATTTGGATTTAGAAATTCATTTGATAAGCATACAATTAAACAATTAGCTATACTATTCTCAAGTTACTATAATAAGATTCCTCTAGTAGGTGTTGTGGGTTCTTATGGTGCATATATTGGTAATACCAGAGAGAAATACCTAGGAGTTACATTACGTAATAAATATGGTAGATTAGATAGAAGAATGTTTGAGAAGAAAGATTTGATTAGGGTAAAATCGTGAATAAATTATATTTACTCATATTTTTAATAGTTTTTTGTTTACAAACTAGTTTAAATTTTGTTCTTTTAAAAGAAAGAAAAAATGGATTAATAATTGGTTCCAAAGTTAAATTTAAAAAAGATGCTAAATATGCTCAAACTTATAATCGTTGTACTGGATTAGAGGTAATAGGACTATATAAAAACCAAATAGCTTGGATAGAATTAAATGGATGTCCATTTGCTAAATTAAAAAATCTTTCACCTCCAACAACAGATCTTGTACCACAAGATTCATTGGAATTAAAAAATGATTAAATTATTAACAATAGTTTTTATTGGATTAGTTGGTTTATGTGGTTATACATTATATGATTGTGCTTATAATACCATAGATTGTTCAAGTTATAAAACAATCTTAAAGGTTGGTGGTTGTGACCGATATGGTTATTGTGGTGTTCTTTTTGATGATGGTAGTTATGGACAACAAAGTCATGCCGTTGAAGGTAGAACCGTTTGGATCTCAAAAAGGTGTCGTAAATGACTAAGAAAAAGAAAGAAGGTCACTTCTATACTGACGGAGATGAATTTTTCCCTTCCGTAATTAAAATCATAGCTATTGGTAAGACTAAGTATCTAATCAGTTATATTGGTCCTAAATTTGATGAAGATAATAGATCATCCTTAGATAAGGACTTAGTTGATTCTGTTTATTTTAAGGAAGTAGAATGAAACATACAAAAAAGTATTATTATAATGAATTTCAATTTTATTTATTAGAATGTCAAAAACAAGATGGTATAATTGAAGATCTTAAGAAAGCATTGATTAAATTATCTGATTCTGTAGATGATAGTTTATTATTAGATGAAGAATTACATAATGACTGGGAAAAATTAAACAAATCTGTTATAAAAGCTAGAAAGGTATTAAAGAAATATGAATAATTTAGAACCAGAAGATATGTTAAAAGTTCTCATAGAAGATGGTTTCATTATCATTAATAATGGATGGTGGGATGAACTTTGGCCTAAAGATGCTATTACAGTAGCTGTTAATTGTAATGACGTATTTCTTTGGGGTTGTGCTGATGCAGAAAATATCCTTTATTCCGATATTGAAGAATTATATAACATGTATATAAAAGAACCTACTTGGGGAATAGCAGCTTGGTGTATTAAAAAAAGAAAATGTAAACCTCAAAAATTAGTTGAAGATATGATGATAAAATTAGGATATAATATAGAGGAACTTATAAAATGAAATCAAAAGACTATCAAGAATGGGCTATATCAAAAGATCGCACTTACATCGAACTAGCAGATAGACTTAAGGATGATAAGGGTAAATTAAGACTATTACATGCTGTAATGGGTATGTCTGAAGAGGTTGGTGAAATTATGGGACCAGTAAAAAAACATATCTTCTACAATAAACCATTAAATATTGAAGAAATAAAAAGCGAAACCGGAGATTGTTTGTGGTTCATGTCTATTCTGTTAGACGAGATTGGATCTTCATTTGAAGAAGTAATGCAATTAAATTATGATAAGCTTGAAAAAAGGTTTCCGAATGGATTCAGTGAAAAAGCTGCTATTGAACGTAAGGATAAGGTATGAAACGATCAGAAATGGTAGAAAAGATAGCAGAAGCAATACTAGCATACGATAACTTATATGGTGGTGATCCTAATGAACGTGAAGAGGCTAGAGAAGCCACTAAGATGAGTAGGCTTATGATGGCTAATGCTGCATTAGAATGTTGCGAACAAAATGGTATGATCTATATAAAGAAACAACCAATTAAAATGGATAAAGGAAATGATTTTTATTTAAATCAACAATGGGATAATAAAGATGAATAAAAAAAGCAAAGCGGAAGAATTAAAAGACATTGTTAATACAACTAAGATTATAGATCAAAGTATATTAGATAACCTAACCGTAGAATTTACTGATGAAGAAGTAGAAGATATATCACTATATGAGGAAACTTAAATGAAATCATTCGTTGTTTGTCCAAAATGTAACACCATATACTATGAACTAACTTCTACAAAGCTTAAGAAACATTCATCCAAGATAGACTATACTAAGTGTATTAAATGCGAGAATAATTCTGATAACTTCTTAAAGATAAGTGGTAAATTAGTTAAAAAGTCAAGTGTATTATTTCCAATCTTAAAAAAGAGTAAAAAGAAATGAATAAAAGATTAGAAGATATTACAATAAATAGTTTTTGTTATGGCTTAGGATTGGGAATTGGTAGTCATAATTTTGTAAATGGACTTCAAGGAGCAGCTTTTATGTTTGTTATTAATTACATATTTTATATGATCTCTAAAAGATAAAATATACGAGGATAATATGTTTAAATATTTGTTATTAGGTATAGGTTTCTATTTAGGAGCTGCTTTCACTAATTCTAAAAGATTTAAAAACGCTTCTATATTTGGTATAATTAGAGGATTGATTTTTGATGTATTGTTATGGCCTGCAGCTATTTTGTTCCTATCTTTGCGTATAAATGATTCTTTAAAAGGTAAAAAGTGAAATACATATTAATCCTACTATTATTAACTTCTTGTTCTAGTCTATCTCTAACTAAAGAAGATAGACAATTTTATGTTTGTGTTTCTTTCAATTTAAATGTAGAATATGCTAGATGGTCTATTAACTATAAATCATTAGAAGAAGCTACTGAAGACGCTAAGTTAATCAATAGTATTCTAATACAACAAGGCATTAGTTCTTCTGATAGTAAGGTTAAATGTGAACTTAATTAAACTTGCTTATTTCTCTCTTTATCGAAGATTAAAGGATTATCCTTGTCAATCTGAAATCGTTTATTACTGTTCTATCAATGAATTATCATTGAAAACTTACATGCTAAGTCCATTAGCTAAACGATGGAATTTTATCATCCATCATTACATGGAAGGTAAGTGTATTGAACATATCGCAAGAATGAGTCATTACGTAGAATTACCCATGACCAGAGAACGTATTAAACAAATGCTGAATAAATTTATTAGAAAAAAGGGAGTTATTTGGTATGTTTAAAATTGGTGATAGAGTTATTGTTAGAGATTCTACAAATAGTGATTATTTTAAAAATCCGTCAATAGGTACTGTAGATACAATAAAAAACGATAAAAATTATAACATATATATTAAATTTGATTCTGGTTATTCTAACTATTTAGAAATTAATTCCTGGTATACGTCTAAAGAATATTTAACTTTAATTATTGATAATAAAGAAAATATAGAAGAACTTATAAATGATTAAATTCCTTATTCCTATTGCATTATTTCTAATATTAGTTATATTAGGTTATCTAGATATGAGAATTACAGAAAAGAATTTTGAACTTTTAAGAAAAAATAACGCATTATTACTAAATAAATTAAAAGAGGATAATAAATGAATTATATTAAATTGACGCAAGGGTTTAACAACAGTAAGTTTATTAAAGAAGACGATTTGTATAAGTCTATTATTTCTTATAATCGAGATTGGTACACTAGCATGTTCTATTATACAAAAGAACACGTAGATCAAGTGCTATCAAACCCCAAATTTAGTGTTGCTGGCATTCATGATCTTAAAACTAATAAATTATGGTTTGACTTTGATGATAAACACAATCTCCAAAATGCTAAAAATGATGCACTTCTTGTATCTAATAAACTGTTATCTCTGGGATTTAACGAATCCAATTTACAAATATGCTTTAGTGGTAATAAAGGATTTTCTATTGTAGTTGAAACAGATAAGATGTTAAATCCAAAGGAAGTATTAGCAACATGTAAACAAATTGCTAGTGGTATTTCATCTTTTGATAAAACTATGTATGATGCCCCACAAGTATTCAGAGTGCCTTTAACCAAACACCAAGACACTGGATTATATAAAACCCCTCTAACCTTACAACAACTAAAAGAACTTTCTATTGATGAAATTAAGAGTTCTGCTAAAGACGTATCAGATATCCATCCATCAGCTCTAAAAGACCATTGGACTAAGGCTAAATGGCCTACAACCCTAGTAGTACAAACACCTATTAAAGAGGTGGTAAAACCTATTAGTGTAGCTCTAAATGAACAATTGGATTACAGTAAGAAGCCTAAGTTCCTAACAAATTGTCGTTGGGCATTGCAGAATGGTGTATTTAAGGATGGTAATCGCTCTCACGCCCTATTATGCTTAGCAAGCACCTATAAAAACCTAGGATTCGATTTAGAACACGTTTATAGGCTCTTAAAGGGGGTATCTGAGCTTCAGTCTAGGTACGAAGGTACAGAGGACCGTTACCCCGATACAGAGCTGTATAACAACGTTGTGATGCAGGTATTCAGTAATACATGGAAGGGCGGACAATACTCATGTCGCCAAGAAGGGTGGCTACAGGACTATTGTAATACATTAGGTGAGAATTCATGTAATCATGAGAAGAATAAGGACGTTTTAGTAGAGTGTGGGCAAGTTTTTAATATGTTTAAAAGCTATGCTGAAAATTACGAAAATAACGTATTATATACTGGAATTGAAGATTTAGATAAACATGTCAATTTAATGGTTGGAACAAGCAACGCCATACTAGCGCCACCTTCGGCGGGAAAATGCCTGGGGTTTAATACGCCGGTTATCATGTATGACGGTTCAATTAAAATGGTACAAGATGTTAAAGTTGGTGATAAATTAATGGGTGATGATTCAACTCCTAGAAAAGTACTATCAACTTGTAAGGGGAATGAAACATTATATAAAATTAATCAAGATAATGGTGATTCTTATGTGGTTAATGAATCTCATATTTTAAGTTTAAAATGCTCATATACTGCCAAAAAAGAAAGAAGAATGCCTAAATATACTTATGGATTAATTAATGATATTCCATTAGTTGAATACTTAAAAAAAGGACCTGGATATAAAAAATATTATAAAGGATATAAGGCTTCAGTTGAGTTTAAGCCTAAAGAAATTACCTTCAATCCTTATTTTTTAGGATATTGGTTAGGTAATGGAACATCTTCTAAATCTGAAGTTAGCTTACATAAGGATCATCTAGAAGTGATTAGATGGATGAGTGGTTATGCTAAATCGTTAGGATTAACTTCGAAACAAACATATCAAACAATAAATGGAACTAAATTAAACTTAACTGGATATCATGGTACAAGGAATAAAAATCCAATAGATATACAATTAAAAAAGTATAATATTTATAGAAATAAACATATTCCTCATGAATTTTTAACTAATTCTAGAGATGTTAGACTTCAAGTTTTGGCAGGATTAATTGATTCAGATGGTTATAATAATGATAATAGATCTTATGAAATAGCATGTTCTAATAATGAACTTGCAAAACAAATAGTTTGGTTATGTAGATCTTTAGGATTTAAATCTTCTTTGGTAAACAAAAATAAAAGATACAGAAGTATTACTAAAGGTAAACTTTATGAAGGATCAGCTAATACAAATATAATTTATATTACTGGAGAAAACTTATCAGTAATTCCAGTTCTTTTAGAATATAAAAAGATTAAAGATAGAGATATGAGAACATACACAGAAGTAACTTCAATTTCTGTAGAAAATATTGGAATTGGTGATTATTATGGTTTTGAAATTGATGGTAATAAAAGATTTTTATTAGGAGATTTTACAGTAACTCATAACACTAGTCTTAGTCTTCAGATATTAAATCACAACAGTAATCAAGATATTAACTGTATATTTTTCTCATATGACATGTTTCATGCTGCTGTTTATATGCGTATGGTTCAAAAACATACGGGAATGCAACAATCTCAAGTTTATGACATGTTTTATAATGATCCGAAGAAAACACATGAAGTTAATGAACTATTAAAAAAAGAGTATAAAAACGTTAAATTCTGTTTTAAATCTGGACAAACTGCTGATGATATTAAAGAAACAATTCTGGAAGAAGAACGTAATAGTGGTAAAAAGATTAAACTAGCTATTGTTGATTACCATGATCTTGTAATGTCTAATTATAGCGATGGCACTCAGGCAAGTGCTGAAACTGCCCAAAAATTACGACAAATTGCTAATGATACTGAAGTATGCATGTTAACCCTACTACAACCTACTAAAGCCTTCTCTAGTCCAGCGGATGATTTAACAAACTTCAATGCTGCTAAAGGCAGTGGTAGAATTGTAGAAGCTTTAACAGTGATGCTTGGTTGTTCTAGACCTGGTTTTAATCCTAAGAATGTATCAACTGATAAGTTCTTTAATATTACATGTCTTAAGAATAGGAATGGTCCATTATTCTCTGTAGATCTTGGATGGGAAGGACTAAAGGGTCAGATTTCCAATCTTGAAGATCATGAAAGAGAAGAGTTAGAAGAAATTAGGAATAAGAAACAACAAGAACGAGACGAGAAGAGTAATGGATGGACTTAAACCTGGTGATAAGGTTCTCTTATTAGGAGATATTCTCAATATTTATAGAAATAAACATTTTATTGTTAAATCTATACAACATGATGGTTTCTTTTTTGAAGACGAAAGAGGAATATTGATTAAACATGATTTAGATTATATAATAGTCAATAATAGAGAACTAATAGAGGATCTTATTAATGAATAGTTTTAAATTGGGCGATAGAGTAATAGCTACTGGAACTTATTCTATATTAGGTCTAATTGGTACTATAGTTGAAATAGATAAACATCGACGTTTTTATCATATCTTATTTGATAATACTAATCAAAATATAGGTGTTGTATATAAAAGTAATATAAAGTATTATTCTAATAACAAATATTTATTGGAAGACATTATAAATGACATTTAAAATTGGACAAAGAGTTATCACTTGTTCTGATTATAATATATTAACTGCTAGTTTTCATAATAAAACTGGTAGTGTTGTTGAAATAGGTACTGATAGTCATCCTATTGGTGTATTACTTGACGAAATATCAGATACAGTCTATACTGGTTATTATTATTTTTATCCAGAACAACTTATATTAGTTATTGATAACAAGCCTTTAATAGAAGAAATGCTTTCTGAAGATGTATAAAATTGGAGATAGGGTAAAAATCATTAATTATCCATTTGTTCAATATATGAAATGTAACAAAGGTATTGTTATAACTATTATACCACCACTTAATATGAATTCTATGAGAGAACACTACGAAATAAAACTTGATAGTGGTGTTATATTCTGGGCTGAGAGTCATTGGTTACGTATAGATGATGAAGATCATATCAAAAAATTAATAGAAGAAGAAATAGATGACTGAGTTTAAAGTGGGCGATACAGTAATTATCACTGTATCTGTTTTTGTATCAAGTGCAAATCTTTCTGCAAACTATTTAAATCAAATAGGTAGAATTGTTAGTATAACTCCTCAATCTATATATCCATTATCTATTCAGTTTGATAATGAAATACATCTTAGATGTTCGTTTAAACATGACGAAGTAGAGTTATTTGTTAACAACAAAGATATGTTAGAAGAACTTTTAGAAGATTATTAGGTAATCAGTCCCTAATAATTGTGCGTCCTTTTTGATAATCATTTCTGGAAAGCACGCTCGCCATAACCAGTTCAGTCTAGTGTGACTAGACACCCTTTATAATTTTTTCTTTTCTAAGAAATCAATAATTGTAATATACAGTATCTTTTCACGAGGATATATAGTTTTGTCTTTAATAAATCCTCTTTTTAAGTTTAAATTAATTAGAAAATCCTTTATTAAATTATCTTCTCTAGTTTCATAAGAACCTAATTCTATAGACATTGGAATTTCATTATTGAATGAATCATAAATTCTATAATTAACAATATAGTTTTTTTGTTCTTTAATGGGTTCATATTCTACATTATTTTTTATAGTAAAGAATATTACCATCCCCACAAATACAAAAACTAATACAACAAATATTAACATAATTTTCCTTTTAATGGTAAAAAGTATTACCTTCTAGTAATGAACTGTCCATATTAAGAACAAGCCCCTGATTTCCTGAACCTGTCTGAGCATAATCTAGTCTGAAAGTATGAATACCCCTACGGAGATATTTTGTTCCACTTGCTAATACAAAACTATGATTATTGTCTGAATCTACAAGCTTAGCACCATCTAAATAAAGAACACTACCATCATCTGAATATAAATCAAATTGATGATAATTTGTTTCTGTGATTACTACATAACCTTGACAACGAAGTAAGTATAAGTTTTTATAGATATTTCTTAAACTAAGAGGTAATACATTTAATCCATCATTAACTGATGAGTCTGGTTGATTAAAAGCTTCTTTATATAAGAAGGAAGCAACTTGAGTAATCCCAGTAAGTGTATTATGTCCAACGATCGATGCTTGAATTCTATCTCCACCTGTTACTGTTGATAATGTACAAGAAAGACCATTACTTAAAATTGTTTGACCAAGTTTAAGACGATATTCATTCTCTTCTGCAACTAAATTCTCAATATTTGCAGGTACTTGAACTGTTTGAGTTCTAACTTCTACCGATTTTTCAACATTATTTTTACCACATCCAGTAAATAATGTCATTCCCAATAAACTAATAATAATATATTTTTTCATAATATCTCCTTAATAATCAATTTATATTAAATTACCTTGCATGTCAATATTAATAATGATAATGTTTTTATATGAAAGTCGGTCATAAAGTTATAGTAATTGATCATAATAGTCATTTGATTGGTAAGGTTGGTTTAATAATAAAAAATTAATAGAAGAACTTATAAATGAATAATGTAAATATAATTGAACTAAAATTAGCACCTGGCCAAGCATTTAATTATTATGATTCTAATAATATTTGTGTAACTATAGGAAATACTAGTAATGTTGATCAATATTTTCAATATGACGAGCTTAACAAATATTACATCCAAGTACCAAAAAGTCATATGAAGTCGTTAATAGAGGAAATGATAGATGAATAAGAAATTTTCTATTGGAGATAGAGTAATTATTTCTACACTTAATAATAAAATAGGTACTGTAAAAGATACAAGTATTGATTTTTTATATTGTGTATTATTTGATGAAGAAATAAATAATTATAATGGTTATCGTTTTTTCTTTGAAAATCAATTAGAAATATATATAGATAATAAACCATTAATAGAAGAAATAATATATGGATAAAAATCACAAAAAACACCTACTAAACCAGATGTTAAATAGTTCTAAGTTCATTAAAATCAATTTAGAAGATTATATTAAAGAGAATAACTTAAATAAGACAAAACTACCAAAACTAATAGATGATGTTATTAAACAATTACAAAGAATGATAAAGGAATTATAATGAAGATATATGAATTTGATTTAATTGATAATCATTCATTAACAGATGAAGAGTTATTTGATATAGCATTAGAAACTGTATTAAAAGATATGGAATTTGAAGATGAACTATTTTCGAATGTAAAGGATAAATTTACAATAGATATCCAATTTAAAAATACAACAAATGATGGTAAACTAGTTTATAATGTTAGTGTATTAGGAGAATTAAATTGAAGAATCCATTAAAACATTGGTCTGGTAATAATATGTGGATGTCTTCTCAAGATATGAAGATTCTTTTAAATAAAGCTAAAGAATATATAACTAATCTTGAAAATGAAAATCTAGAATTATTAAAACAATTAGAAGATTACAATATCGAAGAAAGTATATTAAATGAACATAGTCACTAAAGTTGATCGAATTATTAATAATAATCCTCATATACAGTATATTGAATTAACTAGAATAGAAGTTTCAGAATTAATGATAGAATTATATTCTAATATGAAATATTATACTAACATCAATTTAAATACATGCGATTTTGGTTCAGTTAAATATCGTGGTAAACCAATTATGATAAAAAGTAATTATAATAAAGATATGTTAGAAGGTATTATAGATGAGTGACCTACATAAAATTATACTTGCTCCAAACTCTACTTATAGATTTAATACCAATTTTAATAAAACAAGATACCAAGAAATAAGAAATAACTCTGACAAATTAATACATATATGTATAGACTATTCAAATGGCGATTATTTTATAATAGATACAATAAATCACATAAAAAATTCTATAGAAGATATGATAAATGACTAAATTTAATATTGGTGATAAAGTAATAATTATAAAAAAAATAAAAGGATATACTGAATATAAGAATGAGATTGGGATAATAGATTATATAAATGAAGATGATTATCCATATTCTGTTATATTTGAAGAACTTGAACCTTGTTGTTTTAAACAACACGAGCTACAATTATTTATTATAGATAATAAAGAGAATATTGAGGAACTTATCAATGAAGTTTAAAGAAGGGGATAAAGTTCTAGTTAAATCTAATAGATATAGCTATATAGTAAAAGGTGAGATTACTCATATAGGATTAATGCCTTCTAAAGATGAAGCTTATTATATTATTGTATTTGATCGTCCTGATCCAGTAACTAAAGCACGAAGAGATTATTTCTGGGAATACAATCTAAATCACATGCCCAATAACAAAGAAAATATTGAAAGATTAATTGATGAATAAAAAATGGCGTGTTATTAAAATGGTTGACGAATTAAACCGTGTACATACAAATCACTATACCGTTGGGTTTATAATTGTTAGTTTATTACCCAATACAAGCAGTGGTAAGGAAATTTGGCCTTATTTAGGAATAACTGATACTGGCAGATATATAATTCTAAGAGATGAAGAGATAGAACTTATAGTGGATAATAAAAAACTACTAGAAGAACTAATTGACAATAACGAATGAATTTGATATTATTGTTTTATGAAATTTAGTAATCTTGTTAAAATAAAACAAAAAAAGATTGAAAAAGAATTAAAAAAACATGGGGTATATAAAAATCCATTGTTAAGACAATTAGTTTATCAACAAATGCTAAATGGTTTATCAGTTGAACAAGCTATCGATCAATTAGCTAGAAGTTTAGAATATATTTCCCCTTTTAAAATTAAAATATCAAATAAAAAACTGCTAGAGGATATGATAGATGAGTGATTATTCAGATAAGATTTTGTATGGCAAATCACAATTACAGCGTCTAGTAAGCCTTGAACCTAAAGATGATTTATGTGAATTATTCATTCAGAATGATGATGGTAGTGTTAGATCTGAGTTTGTGAAAAACAGATATTGGATACTTTCTAATGTACAAATTAGTGAGAAATTTGCCAGATTAGATGGTAATTTACATTACAAATGGGGCACACAATTTTCTAATAAAAGAGATTTTATAGAAGCACAAAAAAATTGGCGATTGAACCATGATATTTATTGCGTATACAACGATAAAGAAGCATTAATGATTTTAGATGGATATACCCTATATAAAGGTTTAAAACCCAAAGAAGTATCAATATTATCATTTGATATAGAAACAACTGGTTTATTCCACAATAAGGATAGTAAAGTTTTATTAATAAGTAATACATTTCGTAATAATGATAAAATTATTAAAAAACTATTTTCTTATGATGATTATACCAATGAAGGTGAAATGATAGAAGACTGGTGTAATTGGATTAGAGAAATGAATCCTTCAATTTTATTAGGTTATAATATTCTAGCATACGATTTACCATATTTAAACTACATAGCAAATAAGTACAATGTATCTTTAGATTTAGGTAGAGATGATTCCCCATTAAAATTTGGTTTTAAAGAGTCTAACTTTAGACTAGATGGGACAAGAGAATTAAAATATAAAAAAGTTCAGTGCTATGGTCGCGAAATAATAGATTTATATATGGTAACGTACAAATATGATGTAAATAGAAAATTGACTTCATATGGTTTAAAAACTGTTATCAAAGAATTAGGATTAGAAAAAACAAATAGATCATTCTATGATGCTTCTCAAATTAGATTCAAATATAAAGATCCCGTTGAATTTCAAAAGATAAAAAATTATGCGATTGATGATAGTGATGATAGTTTAAATTTATATGACACAATTATTGATAGCACATTTTATTCAACACAAAATATACCTAAACCTATCTCAGATATCGTAACCGGATCACAAGGATCTCAAATTAATTCAATCCTTTGTAGAGCTTACTTACAAGATAGTCATTCTATACCTAAAAAAACAGAAAATTCACTGTATGTAGAAGGTGGTATTTCAATAGGAATACCAAAAGTATATAAAAATGTTATACGATGGGATTTAAAATCTGCATATCCTTCCCAAATACTAAGATTTCAACTTCATGATAAAGAGAAAGATCCAAAAAAGTATTTCTATTATATAGTGAAGAAATTTACTGAAGAACGGTTTGAAATGAAACGATTGTCAAAAACTGATGATACGGGATACTATTCCGGAAGAGATGCTGCGAGTAAGATTTTCATTAACAGCAGCTATGGCCTTCTTAATGCGCAAGGCCTTAATTTTAATTCTCCAGTTCTTGCTGCTAAAATAACAAAAGAAACTAGAAATGTTATTGAACAAGTTGTACAATGGGCTACTGGGAAAGATTTAGAATATTGGAGGAATCAATGTCCAAAGGATTAGATATAAGCCTAATAGACACGGACGGAATTTCATTGTGTAAGAGTTCTGGTGAACCATTTTCTAATCAGGAACGTGAAATTTTACTTAAAGAATTAAACGAAATATCTCCAGATTTCATGGTTTGGGAAGAAGATGGGATGTGTCCTGTATTTTTAGTCCTTAGAGCTAAGAATTACGTAATGTTAGATGAGAAGGGTTCAATTAAATATAAGGGAAGTTCTATTAAATCGGCAACGTTAGAACCGGCTTTAAAAGAATTTATTCATGAAATAATTAGTGCACTACTTACCGATAAAACTAATTACGAAGAGATATACTTAAAATATGTTAAGGAAATTTTAGATATAAAAGATATAAAACGTTGGGCTAGTAAAAAGGCTTTAAGTGAAACAACAATCAATTCAACAAGAACAAATGAAACTAAAATTATGGATGCTATTAAAGATGCGGAGTACGTTGCTGGAGATAGAGTTTATTTATACTTTAAATCAGATGATACATTAGGTCTAGTTGAAAATTTTAATAATGACTACTCTAAGGACCGTCTTTTAAAGAAATTGCATAATGCAACAGAACGATTTTCTGACGTTCTCAACATTAAAGAATTATTTCTTAATTATAGTCTTAAACGTAATAAACAAAAACTATTGGAATTATCTTCTAATAAGTCGGAGGCCTTATCACTTTAGCATCAGAGAGATATAACTCTATAAAACAAACTAGACAATTTCTATTAGACTTACTTGATCCAAAGAAGACACCTAGAGTACCAAAAGCTATAAGACAAGAAGCTGCACGTAGACTTAGACATTATCCTAGCGATTTATACATTAAGGATGTATTTAATAATATTCATAATGACCAAGCTAAACGTGAAAATGATATGTTTGGATATAAACCTTCACAGAAAGAACATTTAGATAAGGTTATAGATGATGAAGAATCTTCCTAAAATTGGTGATCATGTTATACTACTTGATTGTGATCCATTATATATGAATCAAATATACAAAGTAGAAGATGTATATAGTTACGGATTTGAAATTAGAGGTAAAAATGGTCATCCTGCTATTCATACGAAAGATTGGATTTATGCTTCTGAAATAAAAGAAAATATAGAAGAACTTATAAACGAATAATAGACTTGACTATAATACATAATATGATAATGTCATTTTTGTATGAAGTATTTATTATTTTTCTATCTATTATTGGTAGTAGGTTGTGCTAAATCAAGTAGCAACACAATGACTAATACTCAAAATAATTGGATTTGTCCTAATAACCATCACACAACACCTACTATAATAGCTTTAGGTGACAGTATTACTGCTGATCCCAATAGTTTTGCTTATAAATTTGCTAATAATTTAGGCTTACCTATTCAAAACTTTGCCATACCAGGTACTACTATTAATAAGTCCAATCAATATAACACCGCTCTGTGTATTCAAATCAATCCAGATGACATCATCCTATTTCAACCAGGTATGAATGATGCATCCCTTTTATTACACGATAATAGCCATTTAGAGACATATAAAGCTATGCTTAGGGCTATCCTACATAGAATTGATAGTAGTGGTGCTATTGGGCTATTAGGTACCGTAAATTACGTTTTAGATGACACTACCGTACCTGGATTAAACGATAAGATAGACATTATCTCTCAAGTATTAAGGAATGAGATTATAGGTAGTCGTATGCGATTAATAGATATTAATAATCAATTTACACCAGATAATACTACAATGCTAGATTTTGCTCATCCAAATAGCAGTGGACATGATGAAATATTAATGTACTATATGAATGAATATGGAGGAATTTAAAAATGAAATTCTTTTTAATCATTGTTAGTATGTGTTTTATTGGTTGTAGCGATGATCCTAAAAAATTATGTGAGTTTAGTAACGGTGTTAAGGCAGTTATGGGAAGGCCTATAGAAAACTGTAGAGGAAATGATAGATGAAGTTTAAAGAAGGAGACAGAGTAGTTCTTATTAAACATGACTCATCAAATTGGAATTTACATACAGATGTACCTTTGAATAGTGAAGGTATTATTTTACGTATTTCAGCTCATGATATTACTGTTGAATTTAAATGTACTACATGTTTTGTCCCTTTGCATTGTATTTCTTTTCTATCATCTAATAAAGAATTTATTGAGGAATTGTTATGAAATTTAAAGTTGGTGATAAGGTTAGAATAAAAGGATATAAAGGTCTCCTAGAAGAATTTAATAATTACGAAACTATAATTATAGGTACTGATAAAAGGATTTCTCTTATTGAAATAAGAGAACGTCCTGGATATAAAGCTAGAATTGAAGGTAAGTATTTAGAGCTAATAACATATAATCATAAATTTTTACAGGACATTGTAGATGAAGTATAATGTTGGTGATAGAGTTAAGGTAATTTTTGATTGTGAGCATTTTGGTAAAGTTGGAACTATAACTCAAAAACTGGGTGATAACGTTCTGGGTACTGTTTATATAGATAATGGATTATTAGGTTCCTGGGTACAAGAATCTAGTTTAGAATTACAAATAGACAATCAACCTTTATTAGAGGAATTGTTTATTGATGAATGAAAATTTTATATTCTCTATCGGAGAGAAAATTCTTTTAATAAAACATGATTTTTCATATTGGCGTACACATACAAATGTACCTTTAAATAGTGAGGGTACTATTGTTAATATTCATAAAAATGGTGAGTTAGTTATAAAGTTTAAATCGGTTGTATGTATGGTTATGCCTAATTGCATTGCCCCATTAATGTATAATAAATCTTTAATTGAGAACATAATAGATGAAATTTAAAATAGGCGATATTTGTAAGGTTGTTTATGAACCACAATATCCTGAATATATTGGATCTATAGTTAGAATCGATTTTATATATTCCGATGAAAATTGTTATAGAATTAGTTATATTAAAAATACACTTGTAAAAAGACTTAATATATTTATAGAAGAAGAATTAGAATTATATACAGATAATAAACAATTAATAGAGGAATTACTTTCTGATGAAGAATAATTTTTCTGTGGGTGATAGAGTTTTTTTAAATGAAGACGATTATCTCTATCCTGAAAATAAATATCATGAGGGTGTTATTATAAGTATATCAGGTGCATTTCTAGAAATTAAGTTTGATAAGTTACAATTTCAAAATGATCCTTTTCATGTAGATGTTCTTTTTCGTTTAATTGATATTGAAGATATTCTTGACAAATGATTAATCTTACTATATATTTAACCAAATGAGTCAAATTTTTAACAGCGATGCGTATAAAATAGCTAGGAAATTATTAAAGGATAGAGATAAGCTTTTATCAAATTTATCCCTAGCAGAACAACTATTAACACCATTTAAAGCTTATTTTCATGTTGCTAAATGTTTAAAACAAGTTAAAGATAGTAAGGATATGTTATTTATACAAATACAATCTGCTGAGAAGGTCATATCTAGTAAAGGTAGAATTAAATGAGTTTTTTGATTATTAATAAAGACTCTCAAGTAAAAGTTTCTGATATTAATGATAGTTATAATATAGTTGAATATATAGGAATACGTCCTCATTATTGGATTGTTGAAGAACCTAATTATATAAAAGAAGGTTTGGAGGAAATGATAGATGAGTAACATGAATGATGAATTTAAAAAAATATATTCAGAAGTATTAAAAAATGGGGTTTTTAAAGATAATCCATTTCTTTCTTTAATTAAACCGAGAAAATTACATAATAAAGAATTATTAGAAGATATGATAGATGAGGAAGACAATGGCAACTAGATATTTTTGGGTAGAATCGATTTTAAAAGATTTATACGAGTTAGATATGGATTATAACAATGATTTGTTGGAAGAATTAGTGGATGGAGAAGAAGATGCCTGCTAAAATAGATCATACTGGTAAAAGATTTGGTAGACTTTTAGTTATAAAAGAAGGTGAAGGTAAATGGTATTCAGGTAAAAGATATATCTCTTGGGTATGTCTTTGCGACTGCGGAGTAACCAAAGACATAAATTCAAGCGGTTTAGTTAGAGAAATAAGATCATGTGGTTGTCTTCAGAAAGATGTGGCCAGACAAACTGGTTTAAACAGTTTTAAGGGTACAAATGTATCGGCAACAAACAATATCTTTAATGTTTATAGAAGAGAAGCAAAGAAAAGAAATTTCGATTTTTTATTAGATAAGGATATTTTTAGTAAACTTTTACATCAAAACTGTTACTATTGTGGAATAGTTCCTTCTCAAATTCGAAATGCTAAAAATATTAGAAGTTCTATGAAATATAATGGGATTGATAGATTAAACTCCTCTATAGGTTATACTATAGATAATTGTGTTACTTGTTGTAGTTCTTGTAATATTTCTAAAATGAGTTTAGATCATAATGAATTTTTTACATTAGTTAAAAAAATATATGAAAAACATGGCCTAGATAATGCCTAAATTTATAGATTTAACAAATCAAAAATTCGGAAGATTAACAGCAATAAAACCCCTTCAAATTAGACTTAGTGTAAACAAAACTAAAATTTATTGGGAATGTTTATGTGAATGTGGTAATCTTGCAAAAGTAGCTTCTTCTTATCTAAAAGCTGGTCACACAAAGTCTTGTGGATGTTTAAATAAAGAACAATCTAGACTTATGGGTAAAGGTTCGTTTTTGGGGGAGGGTGTAGCTCTTAAAAGAAGAATATTTCAAAAATATAAAAAAAGTGCTGAATATAGGAATATATCTTTTGATCTAAAATTTGAACCATTTATATCATTAGTTTTTAATCCATGTTTTTACTGTGGTGACTCTTTAAAATCAGTTTCAAAAAGACCTGAAGTTAATCAGGAATTAGCCTATACAGGATTGGATCGTATAGATTCAAAAAAAGGATATGAAATTAATAATGTTGTTCCTTGTTGTTGTGATTGTAATGTGTTAAAAATGGAATCAACCAAAGAAGATTTCTTTTTAATGATTAAAACTATTTATGAAAGGCATAAATTAAATGAAAAATAAAAAACCGGTGATACTGCTTTTAGATTTGGAAACGGCTCCCCTTCTGGGCTCAGTGTGGGGACTTTTTGAGCAAAATTTAAGTCTGAGTATGATCAATAAAGATTGGCATTTACTGAGCTATGCTTGTAAATATTATAAAGCTGAAGACGGTACTTTATATGGTCCACATAATAAGGTTATGTATGGGGATCAAAAGAACTCTAAAAATATTGAAGATGATAAACCTCTACTAAAAAAACTATGGGATCTGGTAAACTCGGCTGATATTTTGATGACTCAAAACGGAGTTAAATTTGACTATAAAAAATTAAATTCTAGATTTTTGTTAAATGGATTACCTCCAACATCACAAATAAGACATCTCGATTCGTTAAAAATTGTAAAAAAACATTTTTCACTAACCTCAAATAAGCTTGAATACTTAACGGGAAAGTTGTGTACTCGGTATAAAAAACAATCCCATAAAAAATATCCAGGGTTTGAACTTTGGCGCGGTTGTTTAGCTGGGGACGAAAAAGCGTGGATTGAGATGAAGAAATATAATATATATGATATTCTTTCCTTAGAAGAATTATTTCATAAGCTATCCCCATGGGACAATTCCATCAACTTCAATGTCTATCATGATCAACTGAATAACATTTGCACATGTGGTAGCAAAAAGTTTATTAAAAAAGGATACGCATATACTAATACCGGTCGTTTCCAACGATTCAAGTGTTCTTCATGTGGAAGGAATACAACATCTAAAGTTAATCTCTTATCTAAAGAGAAGAAAGCTTCTTTGAGAAAATCATGAATGAATTAGATGCTAAACGTAAAGCTTTTGTTATCAGCACATTAAGACGGGCATCCTATCGTTGGTTTCCTCGTTCTGGTGCTCTAGCATTATCCAGAATTGCTAGAGGTCTTTATATTTGCAACATTTGTCAGCTTGTATTCGAAAAGAAGCATACAGCATTAGATCATAAAGATCCGGTTGTCGATCCAGTTAAAGGATTTACTAATTGGGATGATTATATCAATAGACTCTATTGTTCAGAAACAGGATTTCAAGTCCTTTGTCTTGAATGTCATAAAACTAAAACTGCTAAAGAAAAGGAAATACGTAATTTAAATAAGCCTAAGAAAAAGAAAAAAAGAAATAAGAAGAAATAATGAGAAAATTCATAATTATATTGTTTATTTTTATCACAATAGATTGTAATGCTAGTGTTATTTCTGATAGAAAAAAATGTATAAAAACATATCATAAATGTTTTAGTGATATCTTAAAGAAAATGGTTACTGATAAAGGAAAAATTCCTAAATATTATAAAAATTGTAGTAATGTATTAAAACAATGTGAAGAGAAGAAATAAATTTATGGATATGATTTTTCAACCTGGAGATATAATTAAAAACTTTCAAAATAAAGGTAAAATTAATTATATACGTTGGAATATGTATTATTTAGCTTTTGATATAATATTTGAAGATGGATCAAGATACTTATTTACAGAACAATATTTATTAGATTTAAAATCATATAATTCAGTTAATAGAAGTTTATTAGAAGATATACTATATGAATAAATATCAAGTCGGTGAAATTGTTTATTGTAGAGTTTCATTATCTAGTAATGAATATTTTACAGGTATTATAGATATAGTAAATAATACAATCTACACAAATGATAGTTATCTTTATGGCATTAAAGATGTAAATTCTGGGCATTATGGTGCATACACATCAAGTAGTTTACTCAAATACCACGATTATAATAAAGAGAATATAGAAAGTCTATTAGAAGATATGGCGATAGATGATTAAAATTGGAAGTAAGGTTAGATTAACTACTAAGTATTTTGGTTATAGTGGAATATTAGAAAAAAAACAAGAAGGTATTGTTTTGACATATAACGATTCTCAAAATATTTACACCGTAAAATTTTTTATAGAAAATAATGAAGATTTTTGTTTAGAACGGATTGATGCCGAATGGTTAGAAGAGGTTAACCTTAATACAACCCTATTAGAGGACCTTATCAATGAAGTTTAAAGTTGGGGATAGGGTAACAACTAATATATCTAATGAAGAACAAGAAATAATTAAAATCGTCAAAATTGATGATAGTGATAATTATCTAGTTCAATTATCCCATGCATACTCTCATAATGTTAATTTAGTTATTCCCGAAGATATACAACTAGTTACAAGTAACAAAGAATTATTAGAAGAACTACTTGACTAACCAATTGTCTTATAGTAATATATGTATTGTCAGAATCTGCTATTTTGATAATTCATTTATCATATAGTACAAGTAAATCATACAGCAATAAGGGGGATCAAATAATTATATTGTTTGGTCCCTTCTTTTTCTCTTGACATTCTAATTAATCAATTATATCCTATACATACATATTACATTAATTCTAGTGTAATTCCGTTAAGGAAATCAAACGATGTGGTTAAAAGATCCGTTTAATAAACAACCTTCCGTAACTCTTACCTTTTTTAGTGCTGGGTTTGTAGTTGCTTTAGGTAAACTAGTCTTATCTGGAGTCCAGGTAGGTGAGTTTATCATCCAACCATTTACTGGAGCAGATTTTGCTGCTGTTGTGGGTGCTCTTGGTGGTATCTATGCATTAAGAAAAATGAACAATAAAAAGGAAAAAAATGATGAAAAAAGTAACTAAATATCTACTAACAACACTTATTACACTAGCTGTATTTGGTTGTTCTAAAACACAAACAAACGAAGTTATTGTTTCGCCTAGTTTTGATGTAACTGGAAAAGTTAAATTAGATGACAAACTTATATCTGTTAAAAAAGTAGAGAAGTTAAAGTTTGCTAACTCTCAAGTAATCACATTACAAGGACCTGTTACAGAAGAAAGTACTTCTTCAATCATAGAACAGATCAAAGAAAAACAAAATCAATCTTCAATCTATCTACTAATTGATAGTCCTGGAGGTAGTGTTATTGATGGTGCCCTTCTTATCTCTGCCATGGAAGCATCAAAGGTTCCGGTTTATACAGTATGTTTAAAGTTATGCGCTAGTATGGCTTTCATGATTCATCAATATGGGGCTAAACGTTATATGATCGATCGTTCTATCCTTATGGCACATCCCGCTTCTGGTGGTGGACGTATGGGTCAGTTGGAGAATCAAGCAAGTCTACTTAATACAATTCGTCGTTATATCGATAAGTTAAACAATAAGGTAGCGAAACGTTTGAATATGTCGGACGAAGAGTTTAGAAATCATTATGCTTATGAATTATGGATTGATGCTGAGGATAGTACACAAAAAGGATTAAACGATGGTATAGTATCTTTATCTTATTCTGTTAAAGCCTCACCTGTTGAATTAGATGGTAGTGCTCATGAGTCATTAAGGAATTTTAAATGGCAATAATTAAGTTTATTAAGGATAAGTTCTTATACATTCTTGGGGGGATCGCCTTTATATTGGCGGTCCTCGTAAGCCTTCTAAGACGGAAGAATATTGAATTAGAGACAGAGGCTTTAAATAATGAGATGAAAGTTAGAGATGCTAGTCTTTCTGAGAAACAAAGTCAGTTAGACAAGAAGATTGAAGAAACTAAACATAAATCTCTTGATACACAAGATGATAAAACAGCAGAAGAATATTGGAAGAAGAAATGAAACATTTAAAAATAATATTAAAAGTTTTAGTTGTGGCTTTAATTGGATCATTATTTGTTCGTGGAATTGCTTATGTATTTGACTTAGGAAGAGATTTTATTAACATTGCATGTTTTGCAACAGGATTCTTCTTCATACCAAAGGCATTAAAGATATATGATAAAAAAATTGATAGTAACGATAACACTACTAAGTAATATTTGCTTAGCTGCTGATGTTGTTACATTAAAACAAAATGATATTGTTCCATTTGATGGTGTTCTTTTCTCACATGAAAGAGAAAAGGCATTACGAGTCATCGATCAAAATCTTACCATAGCTAATGATTTAAATAAGTTATACGAAGAGAAGATTGGTATCATGGATAAGCGTATAGAACTACGCGATACGCAGATTGATAGCCTAACAAAAACATTGGCTAGCACTAGAGAAGACACCATATGGACTAAGATTGGATTCTTCATACTAGGAGCTGCAGTTACTACAGGGATAGCTTATGGCGTTACAAAAGCTACCAGATGATATCGAAGCATTAATTAATGCTGCCAAGACCCCAACAACAAAGAAACAGTTAGCCGATCTTACAGATAAAACTGATACGGAGATAGTTGGTATATTTTTAAAAGAGATGGAATTTAAACCATATAAAAGAAAACTACTACATGGTATTCTTATATATGAAGTCTATAAGAATTGGAACACTAATCCAACAACCATGGACTTTAAACAATTTATTAAAACATTACGTTATTGGTATGCTGCTTTTGAGAAACCTGACGGACTTTACTTCTATACTAGATATAAAGGAATGAGAAATCAAAAAAGAAAGATAAAGAAGTTACTAAATGAGCAAAAAAAACAGAAAATTCAAGGGAAGACGAAAGAACAGCAAGTTTCCTAACCTAGATAATAAATTAAATAGAATTAATCTCAGACAATACTTAGATATGGATTATCTTGATAAGTTAAATGATGAAGAAAAATTGTTCTTAGATACATTTATTAAGAATGAGTATACCGCTGATTTTAGTGGTGACAATAATCTAATCAATAAAAAGAAAGAACGTAAGAAGATATACAACAACAATAATGCTAGAAATAAAGATTATTATAACTTCTTAATGATAGCAGGTAGGGTTATAAAAGATACAAAAGTTATGGTTGAAAAAGCTTCTAATCCTGAAGATGCAATAATTGAGATGATCGATTTACTTAAGAAGTCTAAATAATTCTATTATTGCAGCTATTGAACCAGAAGCAGCAGCAACACCTGTAAATATTTTTATTAGATGACGAACAAATGACGCTTCTTCTTCGATCTTATTTAATCTTTCTTCGTTTAATGTTGTTCTTTTTTCGTGAATTTCTAATGAAAGGGTATTTCGTTCTAGAATAATACTAAGCTTATCTAATCGATCATCTATCTTATCCATCTTGTCGTATATTCTATTGTTGTCACTCATAAAACTACCCCTTAAATTTTATTTCTGAATCTTTCTTAATAATGGTCCAAATTTTGGATCTTGTGATAATGCGAACAATTGGGCTGTCTGTTTTGACATATCAGATTGATCAATTTGCATAAGCCTCTGTTTTAACTCGTTAGAACCTTCCATATTAGGATCTATCTTAGCTATATATTCTTGTGGTGTTGTTGGTCTTGTAACATCACGTTTATATTCCATACCAAAATTCTCAGGATTGATTTTTGAATTGTTTACAATAGTCTTAACACCAGGAATCTTACTTGTAGCATTTGTTATAGAACTAGGTAAAGAAGGAATACCAGAAGCTATCTCACCAACTGTAGCTCCTATACCAGGTAATGCTGCGTGATGTATGTTAGAAAAGTTATAAGGATTTTCTGCATATCTATTTAATGGATCGACAACTTTATTTGTAGAAGAAATATCTTTAGCTTTAGACATGATATCTTCTAATAATGCAGGATCTGTTCCTTCTAAACTCTTCTCAACGGCACCCATAGCAGCGTTAGTTTTTCTTCCACCAACACTAGAATTCTTACCATATTTAGAAAGTAATTCAGTTAGCTTATTAGTTTCAATTGGAGATTGAGGTTTATTAATATCTCTAAAATCTACGCCCAACGATTCAGATGCATTCATTATTCCACTATAATTCTTATTAATATCTTTTAATCCTGGAATATTCTGTTCAACATTATTATATAAATCCGAAGCTAAGTTCTTAGTACTAGATTTTAACGCTGAATTCTCAAGATCATCTAACTTAATATCTCTAATATTTCTCCAGTTCTGTACAGCTTCATCCGCTGTTAAACCAGAGGGATTCTTTAAATCATCTAACACGTTCAGTAAGTGTTCTTTTTCTTGGGCTTGTTTAGGACCAACAGTTCTAACTTTTTTAATTAATTCTTCATACTTATTAATTATAGGATTTTGATCAATCTTCAACCCTTGAGTATCTGCTTGGCTTACGGCCTTCTCAATATCACTACCATAAGCATTGCGCTTACCTAATAGTTGATCTTGAATTCCTTGAGATATACCTTGATTCTCAGCTTCAATAGCTTCTCTTCCGGCCTTAGTTAGAACATCCTTTCCGGACTTCTGCATCTTATAAGAATTAACTAGGTTCTCCAAAAAACTACCTTTAGCAGCATTAGAAAGACCTTTAACAGCTCCAGCACCAGCTCCAACAATACCTAAGCCTAAACCACCTTCTACAGCACCTTCTTCAGGATTCTCTGATGTTAGGGCACCTAATCCAGCACCAGCACCTATACCTAAGCCTGTATTCTTTGCTGTATCAACCAATCCTTTACTATTTAATACTTTATTACCAAACCCGCCAGCAAGTCCACCAAAAGCGGCAGATTTACCTACGTCTTTTAAGCCTTCTAGATCAGCTTCCTTAGCATTTCCCGCCCCATATAGACCACCTACTAGGGCTCCAGATTTGATGGCATTTAGGGCACTTTCTGCGCTTGCTAGACCCTTAAGGCTAGCTCCTGGGATAGGAACTAACGCACCACCTGCAATATTACCTGCTGTATAACTTATTGGATTGGCACTACGTGCCTGTTCATCTAGATTACGAGACTCATCTCTAGCTTTAAGATAGGCTAAAACATCCTCATCAGTAGCATCGCTACCTAGAAGCTTCTTTATAGCACCCAAAGGACTACCTTCAACCGCACCAGCTAGTTCATCTCTAAGACCAAATGTAGCACCTTGAATACCACCACGTAGAGCACTATCAGACATAGAAGGCTCCTCTTTAAGAGAGAGTTCTTCTTTCTTAGGAGGTTCTTTAGTCCAATCAGCTTCGTTAGAAGTGACTGCTAGTTCATCTTTAGTTGGTGGTAGATCGTTCCACGCCATCGTTACATTCCAGTTCTTTGTTTTTTAATTTGTAAAGCTTGTTCTGGTGTTATATTATGTGATTTAGCATAATCTAATACATCTTGTGTATATTCTTTTTTTGATTCAGGTTCTACTGAATAACGTTCTTTAGATTTATTTAATATCTCTTTATAAAATTCAGGATCTTTAGATTTCAAGTCTCTAAACTGAGCAAGTCTTGCATCTTGTATATCATTGACTTGTTTTGCTGCAATCTGTTTTTCTCTATGAGCAGTTTCTTTTAAAAGATTCATGAATTTCTTTTGATCGTTTCCTCTAGGATCATTTGTAATCCATGAGGCAATCTTATTAAAATCACCTTTAGCAGAATGAGGAACTAACTCATCAATTTGTTTTTGCGATTGTGGGCTACCGTTAGTAAGTAGTCCTGCTACAGAGGTAGCTAACTCAACAGTTTGTGTTGAAGGAATATTACCATCTGGAAATTGTTGAAATAATCCATCTATCTTATTGGCAGATTGAACAACTGCAGCAGCTTTACCAAAGTTACCAGTTCTTGATCTGTCGGGGTCAAGTTCGGCAGTCATCTTCTCACCACGTTTAATATTCATCTGATCTTGTTTTTCTTTCATCATCATCTCTTGTGCTAATTTTCTAGATTCAGCAACATCGTGGTGTTGAGCATAAACACCAACTTTATCAAGAACATGACTAACTTCATCTGGAGCCAATCCTTTAAGATCATTAGGATTTAATCCATATTTTTTAGCTAGATCCATGTTAACTTTCATCATAGGAGAATTAACATCTGCATTTCTACCAGCTAGATAATTCTTTAATGTTTCATTCTGTCTTTGAAGCCTCTGTTGATCTAGATCAGATACATCTTTAATATTCTGAACGCCTTGATCATTTTGTTTACGTAAATTATTATAGAATTCACCAATCTCTTTAGGTCTTTGAACTCTACCAATAGCATAACCAATGTTAGAACCAGCTTCTGCAAGATTAGAAACCATGTTATTATTTTTTCTATCTTCCATGGCTTTTTGAAGTAATTCTTCGTAATTTTTTGCTTGTGGAACATTAGACATAGAACGTTCTTTAACTTCATCAACTTTAGGTTGTTCAATTGGTGAACTAGGTTCAGAGGAAGGCATGTTAGCTTGATTTAAAGCAGATTGACTTTGATAAGCATTATCTAACTTACTAGAAAGATCATTTAATTCTTGATCAGGAACATCAGGAGATGCAGAATTCTCTTCGGTCATCTCTGGTTTCTTATTCATTAATTGGTTATATAATTCATCAAAAGTTAAAGCCATCTTACTTACCTTTTTTCTCTTCTAATTTTTTAAGACGTTCATGAAGTTCGTTGAGAGAAGCTGCCATAGCACCAAATCCCTTACCATAATCAACCATCTTGCCGTGTGGTGTTTCTTTTACCATCTGCTTACCCATATCGGTTTTTTCAATGTTTTGAGCAATTGGTCCAACTTGTTCACCTTCGCCATCGGCTTCATCTTTATAGTGATATTGAAATCCTTTAAGACTATCAAGAAATTTCTCAATACTTTTAGTAGCTGATTTAAAATCTTTTTTTAATTTCTCATCTGAAAATATAGCAGCAGCACCTTGTCCAATACCAGATCCAATTCCAGACCACATACCACTCTCAGCATCAGCTTCACCTTGATTAAACTTAGCATTAGCCATCTTAGCTGCAGATACAGCATTAGCCTTTTGCATCTGATCTTGAAATATCATCTGAGGGATATACTTATTATATTTCTCTTGTTCATTAGCAAGACCAACATTAGTATCAGCAATGCGTTGTTTCTCTCCAAGATTCTTTTGTTGTACAGTATTTTGAGTTCCAACATTTCTTGCTTGAACATTTCCACGTTGATTTGTATTAAACTGATTTATAGCATCTTGTGCTTTAGCTGCATTAGCTTGTCTAGCATAATCTTCAGCAGACATACTCTGTGCTTGATTAGAAGCACCCATGATACTATTTAATGCCCTAGCTTGTGCTTGAGACATAATCTGATCAGAGTCTTGTTGTTGTCTCTCTGCACTTTGTTGGCTGTTAAGTAGTCTTTGTGCAAGTTCATTACCTTGCATACCTTGAGCACCGCGAGCTGCCATATTAGCAAGAATGTCTTGATCTTTAGCTTGAGCAGCTCTTATATTCTCTAGTTTTTGTTTATTAAGTTCAGCTCTCTCGATAGAAGTAAGGCCTGTTCGACCCATATCTTTTAACTGATTCAGATAATCCATCTGAGTCTGTTTAAGACCTTGATCTTCTTTAATATTCATGAATCCGCTAGGATCTTGTAGAATATCATGTTCTAATTCAGGTGTTAAAACTCCTTGAGATTCAAGGTGTTCTAGTGCAATCTTTAATTTCTCAGCATCGGGTATCTGAACATTCTCTAGTTCACCTAAAGCTTCAGACATCATATCTCTAGCAGCACGTCTACTATCAGCACTAGCTAGATTTCCAATTATACCACCAACTACACCACCTGCTGCGGCTGCGCCACCAGCAGCACCACTACCAGTTGCCATATTATTTAATCCTCAATTGTTCATTTAACTTATTAAATCTACCTACTTTTGGTAAATAAACATCTCTACCTATCTGACTACTACCACGAGATTCTTCACCTAATTGGCCATATACATAACCAGGATCTAAACCATATTTTGCAGCAAAGTTTTGTGCTGCATCGTAACTTTTTAAAACAACATTAGCTCTAGCTTGTTGTTCTGGAGTCATATTAGGTAATGCATTTCTAACTTGATCAATGGTTGCGTGTTGTGTTTGATTTGGAAAAAGAGTATCTAGATCATATTGCATAGAAGATATCTGATTTCCAGTTTGACCAGGTTTATTCTGTTTAAACTCGTCAAAATCTTTGATATATTTTTGAGCAGCATCTCGCTCATTCTTACGTGCTTCAATCAACGGATTTAATGCTGCATCATCAACAGATTGACTACTAGCCTTATAATTACCAACATTTGCAAAATTAAGAGAAGGATCTTTAGCTGCTAATTGTTGTAGTGCATTTAAATCTGCAGCTTGTTTATAATTAGCAACACCTTCTTTAGTTACATTCTGTGCTGCATTTGTTTTAATATAATCAGGAAGATTAACATCAAATCTAGTTAAACTACCTCCAGCATCTTGATTACCTTCATTAAAGTAATTACCAATTTTCAATCTATCAAAGTCAGATTTAGTAACTTCATTGTTTGCAAGATCTTGTAGAGTTCGGTTATAAGCAGCTTGTAAATCATTCTCTTTCTGTGTGGTATTTGCTAATGTATTAGAAAGATCATTATCACTTGCAGTTAGTTGTTTGTTTAAGTTAGCAGTAACATCTTTACCAATTTGATTTGATTCTAACTGATATGCATTTGCTCTATTCGCACTTTGTTGAGCAGCTTGATCTACATTTTGTGGAAGATTAGAAACAAGTTGTCTAGCCCCTTTTAATTGACCAGTTTGATTACCCAACAATAGTTGATCTAGTGCAGTTTGTCCTGCGGAGTACTGCGGATTACCGTACATCTGTCTAAGAAGTTGGTATCGACCACCTTCAGTTCCTGCCAACTCCCCTAAATTCTTAGCATTTTGTGCTTGTGAACGTAACGTTTCTGTATTCTCTAATGCTTGAGGTCCTAGATATTGACCACCAGATATTCTTTGAAAGTTCTTAATCGCATCTTGATTAGCATTTGTTCCACCATTATAGATAGACTGACCAGCGTTATTAATTACATTATTAGCTTGAACATCTGAAACACCTCTAACAAGTCTACCTTGATTAGCTTGAGTATCAAATTGATTCTGAGATTGCTGTAAACCAGTCTTAGCTTCATTACCAATATTACTAATATTACCAGCAACATTACTACCAAGATTCTGAGCACCTTGTTTATTAGCATTTATATAATTTTGAATATTAGTAAAACGACCAGAAGATGTGCCTTTAGGAGCAGCTCCTTGTGGAGGATTTATAGTAGACTGTTCACCCGCAAAATTACTAGATTTTGGTGCCTTAGATTCGTCTTTATTATCGTCTTCGTTATAATTATTTACTATAGCCATTATATTACCCTATACAATATAGTTGTTTTTTCGTTAAAATTTATACATTATCCTGCTATTAATATCAACGTAAGTTTATACTCTTGATTAGCCTGAAGTCCGCTTATATTATCAATAGTTAATATACCAGGACTATTCTGAGTAAAATTTACAAAAGGAGTTTGTTCTGGGAAAATAGAAGGATTCGTACTATTTATAGCCCTTATAACAATGATACCTTGACAATTACTACTTAATACATATTTCAAAGAAGATGGTATCTTAGGTTTACCATTAGCATCAACAGTAACAGTAAGTGTCGTGATATCCTGTTTAAGATTATCTTTAATAGACAATCCTTTATTTAAGGAATAAGTAATGATATCAAAAGCATCATTGATGATATAAGCTAACTTACTAACTAACTTACGTTCTTCATCATTAAAATCTTCAATTACTATTCTTTTAAACTGTGTAGTTGCCATACTATTTACTATAAGCCTTAGCTGAATAAGTTTTAAAATCCATGCTATATCCGAGTATCGTCATCTTTTCTCTTGCTTTTTTATGACTTATCTGCATCTGTAAGAATCGAGATCTTTGCTTATTTCTAGGAACAAAAGTTCTAATAGGTCTTCTATCACCATTACCACCAAATATGTTCTCACCAAATACATCATTACCAAATGTTCCATTTCCGTATAATGAAAATTCAACATCTTCTTTAGAGTTAGATATATCAGTATAATATGATATTGTTCCGGAAGAAAAATTAGTTCTTTTAAATACAATCTTAGCTTCGCTTACTTGTTTATATAATTCTGAATCACCAAATGATTGAACATTCCACTTGGTACTTACTTCAAAACTATTATAAATTGTAACATTTCCAGCTATTAATGGTAAAGTTAGATTTAACGTTACCCTATTTGTAACTGTATTTACAACATCAATTATAGCTTCATAAAAAACAGTTCCAACAGATGTTGGATAATTATTATAAGCCAACCCACCATCATTATTTAACTTATCTGTTATAACATTAAAAGCTTCTTGTGTATCAGGGAAACTAGATGTATAACCTGAAATAGCAGAAAGATAATCGTTATCAGCAATACCAGGATCATTATCTAGTTTTGTTGCTAAATTATCTAATGAATTTCTAAGATCAAATCCTTGAGAAGCTTGAAGTAATGCATAATAGTTATGATCACCGACATTATGATCACTATCTAATTTAATAAGTAATTGGTTATACTTATATATGGTTAAATATTGTTCTTGAACTAAACTATCACCAACATGTACGTTTGTACTATCACCAATGTTTACTACATTATCTACAACAGAATTTACTAGAAGATCTCTAACATATTCTCTATCTGCAAAATCTTGTCTTCTAAACTCTTTTCGTTCTACTTCAATAAAATTAGTATCTGCTGCACCTAGATATAATTTATCTTGTGATGAATTTAAAATTCCGCAAGTTTTAGCAATTTCCCATTTAGTCCATGCTCTAGTAAGATAATTAAATCTATAACAAATTTGTGCTCTAGTATCTTCTAGATCCCTTATAGTCCAAAACATATAAGACTTATCGGATTCATAAGAAACACCAAAAGAAGCACTACTAAAATTAGGAGATAGAACCAAAGGTAAAAGAATATTTTCTATATCTCTAGAAATAATCTCACTTCCTGTATCAGTTACAGATGTAATTCCATTATCAGAAAAATAAAATATTTGATTATTTAATGTTACTGCACTATCTGGTGCTTTTATGGTTGTGGTATTATCAAATAAAACAGCAACAAATCCGGTTGTGGCACTCTCACCTGATATACGATATACACCCTCTTCTTTAAAAACAAACAGACCATCTCTCAAAGGAACTATTCTAAATATAGTACTATCTCTAGGTCCAACGTCTATAAAATTAACTAAAGGAACTGCTTCCGGTTGCTGAAACTTAGAATAATAAATTCTATTACTAAATGCTTCATTATCGCCTTGAGTACTATCACCAGCTACGTTTCCTGTGGTACCTGCAACAGTTACATTTACAGGAACGGAGAAGGTTGTAGGACTTAATACAGTTATTGTATAATCTCCATTAATAACGGGAGTACTATCTGTGCTATTAATAATAACAGTGTCACCAGTAGAAAAGTTATGAGGAGAAGCTGTAGTTACTATTGTTGGATTTGCAACAGATATATTTGTTATAGCAATAGATTGATTTAAATTAGGATTAAAACTTGTTAAGATATTAGGATCACTAGATGATATATAAAACTTATCCCCAGAAGGAAGTCTAGAATAAAATAACATCTGACCAGGAACATCAGTTGGTCCTGATGTATATGATGCATATATTATACCACCATTTATATTATTTATAACTTTAACTAAACTTCTAGCAGTTTCATCTACTTGTTGAGCAGGAGTTGATGCATCTGACAATAACACTTTACCATTAGAAGGATCTTCTCCATCACCTTGAGTATTTATAGTAATAGTAAAACCGGAAGTTTGAGCTGTTGCATCAGTTGTAACTCCAGCATCTATATCTGTAATTATTACATTATTAGTTGCTCCAGTTATTTCAAAATCACTATATTGATTCAATTTATTTCTAGTGGCTAATGCTACGTTATTAGCACTATCATTTTGATCAACTATAATAGGTATACCAACTTTACCAGAAATTAAAGGATCTGTACCAACAAAAACATCATCTACACCTTGAATTAATGTTGTTACGGTAAATCCAGAAGTTTCCGCAGAACTATCTGTTGTAACACCATTAACATTATTAGTAATAGTTATTGTATTTCCAATATTACTAGAATTAAAACTTGTAATTGATGCAAGACTAGCCACTGTATTATTAGCAACTACCACATCTGAACTGTTCTCATCTACTATAACTTTAATACCAACCTTACCTGGGATTGCAGGATCTGATCCGATAAAAAATTGATTTACACCTTGTGTTGTAGTAACTACAGTAAAACCGGAGGTTTGAGCTGTTGCATCTGCCACACTTCCACCAACAGTATTTGTAAAAGTTAAAGTGGAACCTAATTGACTTACAGAATATGCTGTTATTGCAGAAAATGCACTAGCTGTTGCGGTTGCAACGGTAGTAGCTGTGTCATTTGTTGCTATGTTTACTTGAACTCCAACCGAAGAACCAAATGGTCCCGGATCAACCCCACCACCAGCAACGTTATACCAAACATAATAACCGTTACCAGTTCCAGGTTCATTTATAAACCAATATTTATTATTTAAACTACCTGCAACATCTGCAACTGTTGTCACATCGGTTACTTCTTGTACTGCTGGAACATTTACTTGATACCAAATATAGTATTCTATCGTATCGTTAGCAGAATTTATATAAAAATAGTTACCACCTAAGCTACCAGAAACATCTGCAACTGTAACAACGCTAGTTGATTCTTCAACTCCTGGGATTCTTACCATGTACCAAACATAATATTTATTAATGTCTCTACCAGAGTAAAGATAAAAATATTTACTTGCAAGATTCGTAGCTACATCTGCAACTGTGGTTACGGTTGTAACTTCTGCAACAGGAGAAACAAATGTTAATGTGTTAGTTGTTGTTCCATCTGTTATTATGATGTTAGAAACACCGCTAGTAAAATTAGATACACCGACAAGATTAATTAATAATCTATATTTTGTACTAGTATTAGCATAGAAAGTTGATCCACGAAACGAAGCAATATCTAATGCTAAAGGAGGTGTATCATTTGATTGAAGTATTCCTTCACCACTTTGAGGATTTGTGTAAAGGTTTGTTCCTCTAAAACTATCAGGGGTAATGTCTTGTAAGATAACTTCTTTGTCTATAATTTGTTGCGCTGTTGGATTTGCTTCAATGACCAATCCCATCTCATCTCCTGGATCAATATCATCAAGAGTAACAGCACCATCTGCATGTACTACGGCTGTGCGATATATCTGATAAAAATATGCTGTTGTAATCTCTTCAGGTATTGTAAACTCTAAATTTACAGTAGATGATGTTGTAGTTGCATTCTCGGCAAAAATACTAGCATCTTCTATCTTAGTACTAGGTTGTGCTAACAACAAATTTACCATTGCTGTATAATAATTTTGTAAAGCTTCTAGTTCAGTTGTAGTAGGAGATACGGAAGGAGCTGATGGTTGTGGTATAGCTAAAAATTCATATAATCTAACAGTTCCTGTGGTTGACGCCGGAGCTGTAATAGTTCCTGTAAATGCAAATTCAATAGTGTCATTAGGAATTGTTGTTGTGGTTATATTAGTAACTACTCTATTACCATTTAAACCAGCAAATGGTGCTGGTAAATCGCTAACTTGAATCGTTTGACCTATAGATAACCAAAAAGGCATACTAGAAGAAAATATCAATCTCCCAGTATTTGCTGTTATCTCTGCTTGTTGTAATGTTCTAGTAAATGTAGGACTTCCTATAGTATTAAGATCATTCTCTAATTTTGAGTTTAATCCAATAAGTCCAGTATATAATAGTGATGCAGATGAAGAAAAACTAGCAGGAATTTTAAATGTATTTACATAATCTCCATCAGACAACTCATCTCCTGCAGATGCATCTGATGCTATGTCTAAGTTTGCTAGTAAGTTATTAAAATCTTTAATTAAAAGTATTATAAGAGGATTGCTTATTACTAACCGTTCACTAGGAGAACCTAATATTAAATTTCCATTTACGTCTTTAATACCCCAAACAAGTCTATATGCTACTTTACTATTTTGTGTAAGAAACCCTTCTTGAGGATTCAAACTACCATTTAAATCTAGTGCTTTAATACCACCAGCATTTGTTATAAAACCTGCATTTGGAGAAAACCCACTGGGATCCTTAACTGATATCTTCTTAATACCATCAGAGGTTGTAAAATAGAAATTACTATTTGATTCAATACCCTTAATTCTAATACCTTCAACTACTTCTGAATAGTTACCAGCGAAAGGAGTAAACGTACCAGTACCATTATCATACTCAAGTTTATTAGAATAGTGTCTTAATATTCTCTTTTTATAAACAAGTAATTGTTTAGCTACATCAGTAGTTGCACTAACGCCCATAGCATTTCCATAGATCTTAAATCCACGTCTAGGCTCTAGTATACTATCATTGGTTAGTACAACATTATTACAATCTTGTAATGAACCATTAGGAACTTCTGATAACTCATTATTAGTGGTATATAAACCTTTAATTTTGAGTATGCTTAAATTTTGCATGTTCTACTTTTTAAAAGAAAAAACGTCTTCTACCAATTTTACTACGTCTTAGAAGACTATTAATATTGTTTATTTTTTGAGGATTACCTTCGGTTCGATTATCAATCATAGTGCCAGCTTTAACTTCCATCTCAGCAATCTTAGCATTAGAAGCTTGTAAACCTTCCATATCGCCTTGTGCTGCCATAACCCTAGCTGCAACTCTTTCACAGAGCATAGATTGTAATTCCGCTGGTATCTGAGGAATTCCACATTCACCAGCACTTGCAACTTCGTCACCAACAGATAAAAACATTGGTATATTAGCAGGATCTATTGTAATAGTCATACTAACTGTATCAACACTTAAAACTGGAATATCAAATGATAAGATTCTATTAGCTGATTTATTCTTATTAAAATCTATTAACATACCATTAGCAAATTGTTCTGGAATACGATCTAAACTAATAATACCTAAAGTGGTATCTATTGCTGTTATATTCGATATTCTATCTAACTTTACTAACTCATTAGGTCTTAAAAAATAAACTAAAGCTAAATAACCAACAGGATTTTCATTAACACCGGGAACTAATAATATTCTATCACCTTGAATAATAAATGACCTATAATATCCATCAACACCAGTATCGAAATAGGCTCTATCTTCAGGTTCTATTCTAGTCATAGGAAAATAGTTGTTACTAGTATCCTTATACTTAATATCCCTTAATTTATTACCTATAGCTCTATACGGTATTTCATATTCATTCTGATTAGCAATTAAAAGAACATCTTCACTATGTGTAAAATATTCTTGATGCATGCTCATTATGAATGGAACTATAGAATTATCCATCTCTTCATTAACAAACTTTAAAAGAGTATCATCATCAAATACAGTTTGTGCATCTGGTATAGCTGCTCTTCTTTTAATAGCTTCAATTAATTGTGCAGAATTTAAAGTACCCCTAGGCATTTAATTACATTCCTTGTTTTCTATTTTTTTTCTCTTGTAAAGCTTGAATTTGACGATCAATTTCTTCATGTGACATTTCATCTTCATCACAATTTCCATCTTGAGCATCTCTGCTTAAAATTTCATCATCGTCATTACCTTCAATATTTTCTTCGTTATGTTCAGTATCATCTAAAGATGGTTGTTCAATGTCTTTATCTGAAACCATTTCTTTAGCTTTTTCTAAACCTTTTTCAAGTCCTTGTTTATCATTTGATGCAACAGTTACTTTTTTCAAGCCTTTGATGTTTTCACCCATCATGCTGTCCATATGTTTGATCAAATCAACAAGCATTTCTTTCTTAGCTTGTTTCTCGTCATCACCCATTTTAGGTTCAGACTTTTTCATTTTCATAATATCCTTAAGATCCTTCATTATTCATTAACTCCTTATTTAATTAATAATATTCCGATAATTATAGCTTCTAATAAAATAATGCCATAAATATACTTTGGGATAAACTTTTGAAATTGTAATCTAACAATTTCATATGGTTTTTCCACAACTTTTTCTACTTCTACGATACGTTCAACAATCCTATCAATATGTATAGGTTTATCGATATGAACGATCTTTTCAATCTCTACAGGAACTTCTATTATCTTATCCACGTAGATCATTTTTTCTATAATTTTTTCAACAGGAACTTCGATAAGTTTTTCTACTTCTACGATACGTTCAATAACTTCCTGTTTCTTTTCTAATTCTTCAATCTTAGCTAAACTTTGAAATAATTCTTTATTACTTTCCAAGAAATCTTCAATAATAGCTTCCTCTTTTATAGAAAAGATCTGCTCGTTATCATTAAAATTTTTAAGTTTAATACTAATCTTACCCATTTAGTACTAGTGTATATGTAACACTACCTCCGGTAGGAGCAACATTAGATAATACTCTAATTCTTCTAGCACAAATATTAGATACTGCAGTTAAAGTCATATTTCCTGCAGTTCCCGATGTAAGAGTAACAGAAGCATTCACAAACGATGTTCCTGATGTATATGGAGAAACTTGAACTTTAATACTACCAGCAACTGTAACTCCTGTCAACCCTTCAGAATATAAGCAGAATTGTTTAAATCCATTACAATCAGCGGTAATTAATACACTGTTTAAAACCGCAGAAGATGTTTGAGTTCCAGTAGATATTGCTTGACTAGGAAATGCTTCTATGCTGTCATCTGTTCTATGAAGATCAACCTCGAAACTATTAGCATCTACAATTACAACACGTTGTGCTTCATTTACTTCATCATATTGTTTTTGGGCAATTTGTTTTATATTAATTCCAATATTACTCATATTATATACCTACCGTTATAGCTCTAAATTTTATTGTTAAAGAAGTAAATCCTGCATAATTTGCAGAAGTATACTGTAATTGTCCACCAGAAGTAATTGTTATATCTACTAAACTATTATCTCCTGTAAATTCTTTCTCAATACTAAAAACACCATTTTTATTAGTTCCTAATATCTTATATGTAGAAACTAAATCTGATGTAGCATCAACATTAATTCTAACTAATGCTTCAAAACTACCAACAACTGCATTATTAAATAAAAAACCTGTTATATTTGCAGGCGAAGATTGATTATTAGCACCACTAAAAGAAGTTTCTGCAATATCACCCGAAGAACTTGGAACACTTTGTGCTACAGTTATAGTTCCAGATCCATTTGTAACACTAATACCACTACCTGCAGTTACCGTATTTAATGAGAAACCTGTACCATTTCCAATTAATAATTGACCATTAGTAGCTGTGGAAGCATTTAATCCTGTACCACCATGAGCAGCATCAACAATTGGTAGATCTGCATTAACTAATGCTCTAAAACTAGGTAAACCAGAAGAACCATTAGGAGATGCTAATACTAAATTTTGAGTTTGTGATTTAACAACTCCACTAGTTGCTAATGTGTCTAAAGCACCTCTAACTTGTGTTGGGATTGTATTCCAATTTCCAGATGTAGTAGGTGTATAACCAATCATCTGACTAGTTGTGCCTTGAGTATATCCAGCTAATCCTAATGTTCCACTAATATTGGCTGGATCAATAAATGATCCTCTATTTAATAACGATCCGCCAGTATTGATTACAACAGAAGCACTTATCCAAGCACCATATGCTTGTACAGTACCATTACAAGTTAATGTACCACTAGTCATTCTAACGCCATTACGCATGAATAATCCAGATGTCGCATCAACACTAACACTTGATAAAAAGCTAGAAGATTGGAATATAAGATTAGAATTAACTAAAGTAGTTACCCCGGTAACTCCAAGATATCCATTTTGAAAAAAGACAAAGGGAGCATTAGTTAAATTGAAAGTAATTATAGAACTATTACTAATATCAATTTCAGCCGCAGTAGATAAATTTACTGTACTAAATTTGCATCCTGTAATATTAAATATACCTGTTGCATTCCCACTCATATTTAATGTTGCCGGTGATATACCCTCTAAGCCACCTTTTACTAGATTTGATCCAGTAAAATCAATCGTACCCGAGAAAAGTACAGAAGATGCATTATTTCCACCAATACCTTTAATATTAATATATACTAAACTACTACTAGCTAAACTTAAACTTCCATATACTGCTTGTTTAATTAACAAAGTATATGGAACTGTAGAACTATTATCACCATTAGCTATGATTTGAGTGATAGCATCTTGAGGATCTTTATATGGGTAATTTTCTGTACCATCTTGGGTATATGTATCAGTTCTACTACCATCAACATATAAAGTTTTACCTGGTTGTACTTGAGTTATAGCATCGAATCTATTCCAATCAACTGAACTTAGATATCCATCTGTTGTACTATCAGATTGAGTTATAGAAATATCCGGAGTTGCTCCACCAGTGCTAGAAATAGGAGCTGATCCTGTAACGTTCGTTACCGCACCAGTTCCGCCATAAACCCAAACAGTCCCATTATAATATTCTAACTGATTACTATCAGTATTAAATATTTGCATACCAGCAAGAGCAGTCATTGCATCTCTTTGTGTAGTATTCATTCTAGGGTTTAATATTGCTTTTGATGTGCTAGTAAGTTCTATACCAACGTTAGCATTAGAAGGTTTTCCTGTTAATCCATCAACAATTACATTCTTTTGGAAGAAGTTATCTGCTACAACGTCTGCGCAATAAAAACCCCAAGCATTAGTTGGGGATGTAGCTGTTAATGTAGGCATTACATAAAAACCATACATATCATTTACTGATACACTACCACCCTGAGGTAAGAAACCAGCAGCTCTAAACATCATAGCTTGATCTACAGTTCCTGCACCAGATGGATTTCCAGCTCCACCTAAAGCACCAGTCCATGTATCAAGAGTTTTTCCAGAATCAATTACTATATTTCCAACAAACCCAACGTTAACAAATCCTAATCTTAAACCACTACCATCTGCATTCCAATCGTCATGTAAAACAACAGATTGGGCCATATTTGTACCAAAACCAAATGCTGAGGTAGGATCTCCTAATTCAACAATCGGCCCACCACCCATATAATGAGTTTGGAAAAAGGTTGTAGCTCCTGGGATAGAAAAATTATAGTTCGCACCAAAAGATCCACCATTAGCACTAATAGCAGCTTTAGAAAATGGATCATTAACTATTGCATTATCAACATTTACACTAATACCAGTAACACTTGGAATCGCAGTCGCTGTATTCATGTTAAATGAGGCTACGGTTACACCATTAGTTACTGTGGCAGTATCATTAATTGTTCCACTAACTTGAAATGGACTAAAATTAGTTACTGCTGCGGTGTTTTGAATTGTTGGATTAATAGATACGCCAGTAAAATTTGATATAATTGCAGAATCATGAACATTACCACCAAATGTGGCAACGTTAAGATTTCCAATACTAGAAGTACCAGCAATATCTGGATTAGTACTAATAGCAGTAGCACTACTTAATACGGCAGTATTATTGGTGGCTAACCCAAAATTAGCAGAATTAACATTAGTAGCTGTTGCACCATTTCTTACTTGAACATTAGTATTTACACCTGTAATACCATTAACTGTTGAAGTATCTCTTACATCAATACCAAGATTATATCCAGTAATTCCATTTATATTATTTGATGAATCTGTAAATTGAATATTAAGATTACTACCATTTACATTATTAACTTCAGAAGTTCCAGAAAAAGCTATACCTAAATTAGATCCATAAGCACTGTCTGTAATAGCTGAATCTGAAAGATTCAAATTAGCTCCTATAGATGTAAAATTCTGAGATATTGTGGAAGTTCCACTAATTCCCATATTAGAGGATAAAAGAGTTAGATTAGTTACTGTAGTATCAACTAGATTTGCATTAGAATTATAAAGACTAGCTTGATCAAGGATGGATCCATTAGTAGTTAGATAACTATTTATACCATTTAAACTAGTTACAGTATATCCATTACCAACTTGTGTGTCTAAATTAATTCCTTTGAATAAACTTGTTGTACCAGCAACACTATCAAAAAATGCTGATCCATCTAAAACAAAAGAATTATCAACAACACCTGATCCTAGGATTTCTACACGGTCACCCATACCAAATATGTTGCCGTTATAATCAAAACCAGAATTTGCAGCATCAAAGTATACAGTATTTCTAATACCAGTATTTTGATCTGAGTTAGAGTTACCTGCAGGAGCAACACGAGTGATAAATTCATATTGATTTGTAGTAACTGCACTTGTAGGTACTATTGTTTGATCTGCTAATAATCCGCCAGTCTCTCTAAAAGTTACTTGTAGATTATTATTGGTATGAATTTCAAAATTTTGAGCATCAGTAGTTCCAATAAAATTAGTTCCAGGAGTTGTTCCTGCATTACCATCTAATAACCAAGTTGTTCCTGTATCTTGTTTAGTTGCTAATGCATCAAAAACCGCATCTCCACTAGGAGCATGGGTTGTATCTCCATTTACTATAGTAGCTGCCACAACGGCTGTTTGTGCACGACCATCAGTAAAATAAAGATTGGTTACACCTTCAGGAATATCATCACTGTCTAGAGTAACAATTCCTTGTTGACCATTAACAGAAACTACAGCATCTGATCCACCAGACCATTGCCAAATAGTTCCATTATAAATAACAAAATCACCAACATCAAATGTTTGAGGACCAGAACCTAAATTTTGTGTTCCAGCAACACTAACTCTATAAACATCACCAGCATTACCAATACCATCTGCAAGTGTTGGGGTATTTGAAGAAGCATCCCAAGCACCTAAATATTCCATAACAGAATTGGGTAACTGAGTTACAGGAACTTTTCCACCAGCATCAAGAGTTGCCACACCATTATTAGCACCCTTTTGAGTTAAAGGGATTTTACTATCTAATTGAGTTTGAGCATTTGATGTAAGAGAATTTATATATTGAAATTCAGTACTTGTTACGCTACCATCGGCAATTTTAGTTGCATCAATAGCAGCAATTGGGGAAATAAAAGAATTATCAATACTATTTGCAACAATGCTAGCACTAATTGTATTACCAGCATCATTATAAGTTAAATCAATTGTTGCTGAATCTGTAAGAATACCACCAACAGCATCTTCAGCTCTTTCGTCTGTAAAATATAAATTAGACGCACCTTCACCTATATCATCTGTAGTTAATACTACAACACCAGTTTGTCCATTTACAGAAGTTACAGCTCCGCCACCACCAGAAGATCCGGTAATATCAAGCGTTCCTGTAAAAATATTAAAGCGATACGCCATTTTTTGTTACCTTATGTTCTACTAACGTTATCTAAAAAATCTTTAGTTGAATCTGTATAATTTACTGTTACCGTTGCAACAACAGTTCCACCAGCTCCACCCGTTTTAAAAGTATAAACTTCTTGAGTAGCAGATGGATAATCTACTTCTATATAATCATAAGCTTCTGTAACAATAGCACCAGAAACTGGAACTACTCTTAAAGCTTCATTATTAGGATCATAAACTTTTTGTACTATCTGGCCTTCGCCTAAATTTGATTTTGCCATAAACTTTTCTTTCTTATTGGTACTGATACCTTACTATAACAACACCATTACCACCAGCAGCTCCATTACTTAATGGACCATTGCTACTACCACCACCACCGCCACCTAAACCATTAGTTCCTGCAGTAGCTACAGCATTCGCTGATGTTCCAGCTCCGCCACCACCTGTACCAGCAGTTCCAATAATAACTGGACCACCTACAGCAGCTCCACCAGATCCACCACCTGCATATGTTACTGCAGATCCTGTAATAGAATTTGATAAACCATTACCACCAGAACCAGTTGTTTGAGTTCCTTGAATGGCATTACCACCAGCAACTCCAGCTCCACCACCACCACCGTTTAGAACGCTTGCACCTGCACTATTTGCAGTTCCACCGTTATTACCTTGTCCTGCTGTTGCAGTACCGCCAGTAGTTGAGGTTAATGCAGCTCCACCACCACTACCACCATTAAGACCGTCAATGCTGCCTTGTCCTGCACCACCACCACCACCAATTGATGTATTACCCAAGAATGATGAGTTAGCTCCATTATTACCTGCAGTATTAGATGTTTGTTGTGCTCCGCCCAATCCAACAACGACTGAATTAGAAGAGATAGTTAACAAAGCTGGACTAATAGATCCGCCATATGTTGTAGTAGTTAAATAACCACCAGCTCCACCACCGCCACCACCAACGTTACCAGTACCACCAGATCCACCACCAGCTACAATTAAAAAATCAACATTTCCCGAACCAGACAATACTTGGAATGTTCCAGACGATAGAAACGTATGAATCTTAAAGTTACCATCAGTGGTAATTGTACCACCAGTAGCTACTATATAAGGATTTGATGAATATGTAATAAAACCAGGTGAAAACATAAATTAAGCTATTAAATTTCCTATTAAAGTCCATGTATCAGTTGCTGTTTTAATTAAAGAAACACCAACATATTGAGCAGCAATTGAAAGATTGCCTGCTTGAGAATTAATTGTAACACCACCAGCTGGTGCAAATGTAACTTTACCAGCACCTTGTTGAATAACATCAATTTGAGAACCAACGGGAAATGCTATAGATGAATTAAGAGGTACTGTATAAGTTTGTGGAGAAGCATTACTAGCTGTTACTAATGGATTATTTCCATTATTACTTCCATCTGTTAAAACAAAACTATAAGTAGTTCCTGTTTGAGCATTAATAGCTCTAGAACTAGAAGTTGCACTAGTGGCAGTTGTTACTGCTGTAACTAAACCTTTACCATTAACAGTTATTACAGGAGTTAATACAGAAGAACCGAATGTTCCAACGTTAGAATTTACAGTAGCTAGTGTAGCTGCTGCAGATCCAGGACCAGTTGCAGTTATATCACCAGTTAAATCTGTGATATAATTACCAGATGCTTGTTTACCATTTATTTGAGTTTGAATAGAACTAGTAACACCACTAACAAAAGCTAATTCTGCACTAGTTGTGGCAGATGCAACTAATTGACCATTTGCATCTGATGCAACAGCTCTACTAGCAGTAATAGCAGCATTTTCACTCATAACACCAGAAGCATCATTAGCAATAATTCTATAAGCATTTCCAGAAGCAAGTTTAGTTCTTGCAATTGCAGCAGCAGCATCAATGCTTGTATTAGTAATATCAGTAATTGTATTGTTACTAGCACTTATCGTTTTATTAGTAAGTGTTTGTGTTGTGGCAGTTCCAACTACAACTAAAGAACTATCTGGCATAAACAATGTTCTTGTATTACCTGTTGTAATATTTGTAGCTTCAAAAGCAATTCTTTTAGTTGGATCAACATTATCTACGATGAATGTAGAATTATCTACTAAAGACTTATTTGATAAAGTTTGTGTGTCTGAAATACCAACAGCAGCAGATGTAAGTCCGTCTAATTGTTGAAACTCGGCATTACTAACACTACCATTTGCAATCTTTGCTGCATCAATTGCTGCACCAGCTTTAATATCAGCATTTTCAATATTTGTAATTGTATTTAAATCTGCATCGATAGTTTTATTGGTAAGTGTGTTAGTTCCTACTTCAGTTACAAGTGGAGAATTAACCGATCCATTGTGATATCTAAGTTTTCCATCAGAAGTTAATACTTCAAGATCACCTTGACTATCAGATGTACTAGAGGTTTTTGGAAAAACATTTAAACCATCAAAAAATTTCTTAAAATTAAAAGGCATTTCTATCGCTCCTTAAGCAACTTGTAAAATAGCATTGGCTTTAAACTTAATTAAGCCTGAATAATTTGCACCAGTTATATTGCTGGATGTATAACTAACTTGTCCATTATCTGCGATGAAGAAATCAACACCAGAATAAACCCTAGAAAATTCTCTTTGTTTGGACCATTTTAAACCTACACTTGCTGCAGGATCGTACACAAAAGTAATGTCGCCAGCCTCAGATACATGGTTTGTATCAGTAGATCTATAAACTCTATAATTAACTGTAATACTACCAACAATACTACTGTCAAAGTTTAGTAGGGTTATGTTAATAGGACTAGATTGATTATTTAAAATTGTTTGGGCAGACTCTTTAATATCAGCAGGACCAACCAAAGTATTAATTGCATTAACTAAAGCATTTAAGAAATCGTTGAATTCTTCGCCATATGGAGGATTGGCGTCTGCTCTAGGTATCTTATACTCTGTGCCTTGTATATTTACTATGTCAAAATCAGTACTAGCCATTGGATATATATCACCTTTTTATAATTGGGCTTATATATACAGTTGTTTAGCTGATAATTTTTATTATGGCTTAAATACTCTATTTCCACTTTTAGGTGGAGAGCACTGGAGGTGTGTCCAGGAAACTGTCGACGACGGATCTTCTTGGTATAATCCACATTGTTCTAAAATTGTTGGATTGGACTTAATATACTCTTTTAATTTATTATCAGAGTCCTTAAAATCACAAGCAAGACATAACATATGATTTGACTTATTAGCTCCTCCAGCAGCCTTATTATCCTCAGGACTACGATATCCACTACTAACGTACATAGGCTTACCATAAGCAGCTCTAAAGAGATTTAGGGCTATTAGTAGCTTATCTAGGTTGTTCTTTAACTCTTGAGAAAGATCTTCGTATTTAATACGTCCCATTAGAACTTCTTCTTTAGTTATCATCTATTATTTCCTCTATTAAAGTTCTTGAATTAACTTGTAATTCTAGATATGATATGGGTAAAAAGAAAAAATAATAATCGGTTTGATATACTTTTATATGTTTATCTAGTTTTACCGTAGCTTTATTACTTAATAATTCTATTATAATTCCATATCTTACTTCACTATCTTTAATAAAGGTATAAGGTTTTATCTTAACCCTATCTCCCACATTAAACATTAGTGAATGGCCGAACTAGAAGTTGGGATCTTAATATATCCAGTTGTATCATCCTTCTCGTATTCAGCAAAAGCTTCTTCTCCGAAATGGAACATACCGCCCTTATCAATATAAAAAGGTTCAGCTAGATCAGTATTAGCACATAGCATGCATTCCAAAACAAGTCTAGCTATTAGATTTGATTCTTTACAATCAACTGCTATTGATATTAGTATCTTCTCACCATCTTGTTCTTGATACAAGAGTTGAGCTAAAGGCATCTCAATACCTTGAAATCTAATGAATAAGATATCATCATTAACCCATTCGGTTATGAACATATGTTTTATTCTCTTAGCAGCTTTGACTAATAAAGGATTTTTCATAGAACTCCTTAAACTGGAGTTCCACCAGCTAGATCACTATCAAATGGTCTTAAAGTTTCATCTTCTGGATTCATAGGATCTCTTACCATAGATTCAGCTTTGGCCATGATCTTTGTGTATGCTATTTTTGTTCTATTACCAATCATTTCTGCATCTGTAAGAACTGCAGAATATTTCTTAAAAAGATTCAATGAAGGTTTTGTATCATCTGAATATGATTTACTTGTGAATAGTGCAACAATCCATGTTGCTTGGTTTGTTACGTTATCGTAACTTTCTGATATAATCTTCCAATAATTACCGGATGAACCGTTAGGAAGCACTTTTGCTTTTTCAATTGCCATAATTTCTCCTAGACTTATTTATACAATATAATATATATTATGTCAAGTGTCTTCTGAAATTAATTTTTCTAATAAGTCAATGTTATAAGAATATAATTCTAATTCTTTTTCACTATAAGAACGAGTTTCATATATAAAGGTGGGAGTTTTTACACTTTCAATGAATTTAACTTCATATTTATATTTTGTTGGAATATCAAGAATATTTATTATCTTACCTATACACGTATTAAATAGGTCAGATTCATCATCTAACAATACCTTAACAAAATCCCCAATAGAAAATTTATTATTCATTTATAAGTTCTTCTATAAATTCTTTGTTATCTTCTGCTAAAGTAACTTCTTTAAGATTAACTAACATTCTATGACCATCTTTAATAAATAATGCAACATGTGAATATCCTCGATTTTCCAAAGGGAATATAGTACACAATTCATTTTTATACGTAGTTTTATATTCCACTTCAAAACCACGACTATCAATACTTAATGGATTAGTAAGTTTATAGACCATAGTTTATATTGACATATAAAAATAAAAAAGGGAAGAGAAATCAATGACTCCTCCTCCCTTCTTCGTCTCTAACGTTTTAAGTTAAAGAAACTATTACGATAAAGTGATTCCACTAAGTAGAGTCAATTTACCAGGAGCACTACAGAATAATCCAAGATCACACCAAGCGCGCATTTCGTATGCAGCTGCGTTTTCTAGGTCTCTGAAGAATTCTCCATCACCACCAGGACGTTTAAAAGTAACGTCGCTAGATCCAACACGAACTAGGTCTTTCATGTTAAGTAGATATCCATATCCTTGCTTACAATAGATTGAAGGCTCGATAGAGATAAGTCCAGCAGCAGAATAGAATTTGATTGAACGGAATCCGTTCTCAGCTTCCATTTTATAGCTAGAATCATACTGTCTAAGAGCAGCTTCATCAGCAACTAGAACAGCGAATACAGAAGGGTTAATGAAGCAAGTAACTTCATTTTCCAAACCTTTTTCGATTGATCTAGAGATAGCAAGTTCAATTTTCTCAAGTGACAACAATCCACCTACAGCGTAAGTGTTTCCTTGCCAAAGAGAGAATTGGTTAGCATCGATACCGAAAAGAACGCCAGTGTTGGAGATAATTTTGTGTACTCCAGCGAACTCTTTTCCGTAAGATCCTTTATTCCAGATGATGTCAGTTGCAACGCTACCAACTGGAACTGCATCTAGATACAATCTCTTGTTATCTAAGTCAGCTCTAGTGATATTTGCAGTCCCACGAAGAAGACCAGCAACGCTTCTGATTTCAATTGGCATGTTCTCAGAACCTGCCCAGATACCAGCAGCCCATTCAGCATCAGAAATATCAACGTAGTTTGGTCCTACGCCAGCAGTATCAATTACACCAATTCCTACTTGACCGTAGAAAGATTCAATTTCTAAACGCTTATGCATTGAATTAAGCATATTGGCTACAAGGAACTTGGTAGCAGATTCAAACGCTTGAGGTCCACCAGCAATCGCACGAGACGCTGAGGTGTATCCAAGCAATGAACGCATTACTTTTGGGTTACCTTTGATGACTGCGTTTTTAATTTGCATTATGTTATCGCTAAGGCTCTTTATCCCTAGCTTCTTATAATTTCTTATAAGATCGGATTATCTTTTCACCCAATAAATTGGGGAACGTGTCTCGTGGGGAAAGTTTTTATTCTACTCTCGTAGGTTCATTCCCTAATCTCTGCCCGTGTCGCTTTCTTTTAAGAAAACTACTTCCGGTCTGATTCCCTTGTCTTATTTTATTTAAGATTTAGGGTTCCAGTTTTTTACACATTTTTTCTAGCAACTTATTACTAAGCTGCGCTGGCCAAAATTACTAAACCAGCGATTGCGGGATCACTTTATGTTATCGTCAAGGCTCTTTATCCCTGACTTCTTGTAATTACTTACAAGTTCGGACTATATTTTCATCCTTCAAAATTCTATAAACAGTTTTAGGATTAATGTTATGAATTTTAGCAACTTTGGTAATCACTTTTACATGATTATATGTTTCTAAAACTTCACTAATAAATTTAGGATCTAATTTGTATCTATTTTTATTTCTTACAGAATGTGCAACAGATCTACTGTTCAAAACACCCCATGTACGTAAATATTCACAAACTACTGATCTATCTAAATTTAATCTTAATGCTGTTTTATGAGAACTATTAGTTTCTTTATATACTTTAATTATTTCTTCTTTTAAAGAATGATAAAGAGTTGAAGGACGGCGAGGACTAGTCAGAAGATTATATTCTGGATTTCCAGTTTCACTTCCTAGTCTCTGTGCGTGTTCAAGTTTTTTAATCCAAGAACTTCCGCTCGAATTGACCTTATTTATAAAATCTTTTCTAATTGTATTTCCTTTTTTTGATTCAGACATTTTTTTCTTAATTTCATCGGTAAATGTAACATTATTACCACCACTAGTTAGATTATAACCATTTGGGTACATAGTGTCATATTTAATAATAAAATAATTCTCAAAATAATTTAATGACTGTTTATCAAAACAAGTTAATATTTCTTCAAAAGAAAAGTTTTCAACCGCATGTTTTTTAATTGCATTGTTAATATAAGAATTTGATCTTTTTCCATCACAATGTTTTTTATAACGATAATAAACGGCTTTAATAGTTTGACCAATATAGATCTTACCATCTAGCTTATTTGTTATTTTATAAATTGAACCGTAACGTATCATATTTTTATATTACCAAATTATATACTTTTTTACAATTAAAAAAAGAATAAGGTGTTTTTCGGTTTTTTCCTCACTGTTTATTATTACATTACTGTAATAAGACCCTGATTTTTAAGGTTAACATTTAATTTAAGTTTTTTATTACTTAAACGTTGAGCTCTTTATCTCAACTTCTCTCTATTTCTAGAGGGATCGGACTATCTTATCATCCTATTTTATTAGGATGTCGGTACCTCGTGGGACTATATTTATTCTACTATTGTAGGTTCAAGTCCTAGTCTCTGCGCGTGTTTAGATTTTTTAATTTCTATACTTCCGCTCTGATTGTCATGAGTGAAGGGTTATTCACTTTTAGATTTCCAAGTTTTTTTACCAATTTGCAAAAAGAATTTCTTCTTTAGGGCACTTTCTCAATTTAATACTTGATTAAATTAGTCTAGAACATGCATCGTCATCTTCACTACCATACGTAATACCATGTTCGCCACCAAGAATAACAGGTTGGTTATAACCTGCGCCCGGTTGCTTATCACGTTTTACAAATGGGATCATTTTAAATAATTTAACCCCATCTGGAATCAACTTTTCAAGTTTATCCGCGTATGTTTGTTTAAACAGACCATTTAATGTCTGTAATGTATTGGCAGTTGCCATATTTTATTACTCCTTATTACTTCTGCTCATGGATACTGCACTCAAGAGTTACTCTGTAAGTAATTGTTTGAGATGCAAGATCTGCAGTTGAGCCAGCGATTGTGAATGCTAGGTTATTACTTGCAGTAATACCACTAGTAGAAACACCAGCGCGAGCTACGGTTAGAGTTCCAGCTACAGCAGTCATTTCAACTACAGATAGAGAGAACAGTTTATTAATTTTACCACCAAGGCAGTTAGGGCCTTGTAGTAATACGCCCACTTTTGCTGTTGACAAGGTTGTGAAATTTGCAGCAGCATCTTGAGCAGTTACTTGGTCTACTCCTGGAGTCTGTAAAAATACAGATCCTGGAACATCCGAAGAAACCTGAACAAGAGATGGGGTGGCATTACCTACGAAAGAAACGTCAAAGATTACTCTTTTGTGTTTCAATAATAGATCCATGCCGGATTGTTGATTTGGTAAAAACATCGTTTATTTTCCTTTATTGTTTACCGTTATTATTATTCCTACACAAGTTTAAACTATTCTATCTAAGAGTATCGACTATCCAATTGGTTGCAGTCGAGTCATAAATATTATTATCTAAACATCTAGTCATCCATGACCAGACAAAAAACTTTTTATGAACGCAAGAAGTCAGACATAGAGATGGTTTTTTTACCTTCTTTATCTTCGGTTTCAGCTTGTTTAGCTTTTACACCATCACCAGTTTGTTTAATCTGATTTGCAGATTCAACATTCTTCTTAACAGCAGCTACTTGCTTCTTACGCATATTATTAAATCTATCTTTACCAATCATCTCAGAGATAAACTCATCTGGAGATGCGGCAAATAATTCTTTAATGTCATTTTCTAAATCTTGCTTAACCAATGGAATAAGATCTCTAACTTCAAGATTAATACCTTGATCTAAAGCAATAAGCATATTTTCTGCAAAACGTTTTACAGTATATGGTTTATTAGGAAGATTGGCTTCTTTCAAAGCACCAATAATTCCATCTTCTAATTTAGTTTCAAATTCTTTTTGATAACGTTGAATCTCAGCATTACGTCTAGCAGTGTTTTCTTCTTCACGTTGTTTTTTTGCTTCTTCTACTTCTCTTTGTAATTGTTCAATCTGACGTTGTTCTGGAGATTTTTGATTATCAGCAATCTTCTTATTTAAAAGATCTACTGCGAATTCTTCAGGATCAAGTCCTAATTCCTTCATTACTTTTTCTGGATTTTTTTGGAGTTGTTCGAAAAGATATTCCATTTTCTTACGTTCTTCAGCAGCTTCTTGCATTCTCTTTTGAGCAGCTTTAGATAATTGTAAGTGTTTAGCTAGTTCTTGATCATTATTAAGATCAATCTCTTCTTCAACATCTTTTCCATCAATTTTTAATTTTAATTTTTTAATGTTCTTTTGAACTTCAGCCACTTTTTTAGCTTCAACGGGAGAAGAAGCTTGACTTTCATCACTTAGTTCATTAGACTCGTTTGAGGATTCAACAGAATCCGATTCTACTGGGATTTCAGCAACAGGAGCTGCTGTATTGTTTTCTGACATAATTTAGTCCTTTCGTTGACTATTTTTTGGTAGTCCTTTATGGATATACCGTATAATATATAGTTGTTTAATCGTGAATTTTATTCACTTACTAAACTATTATTCTTCTTGTGCTAATGATTCTTTTAATTTACGGAATTTGTCAACATATGGACTTGTGTCTAACTGATCGTCACTTATTTTTTCTCTATTTATATTATGTCCCATATTCCACATATAAGCAGCTTTATCAGGATCTTGAAGTCCCACTTTATCTGCTAATTGTTTAGCAAACATATCTTCAGCTTTAGGATTGGATTCTAGATATTGTTTTACTTCTTCAGATGGTTTATTTCGTAGAGTATAGTACTCTTCTTGATGAGGAGCCATGCCTCTTCTTTCACGATTAATTAGTTCTTGTACGGTATTATTCATTAATCCGTACTTACCAATTCCTTCATCACCTTCTTGAACTCCGGATTGAACTTTTTTATGATTAAAGTTTTTACCACCAGAAGATTCAATCATTGAAATAAGTTTAAGGAATTTTTCCTTATCCATTATTCAATTCCTCTAATTTTATGTAATCTTACTTGATCATGAAATTTAGCTAATGCTTGTGATTTTTTAGCTTGAGGTATTCTACTATCCTGCATTATCTCAGATAACTTGCTACTAAGATTTTCTAGTTTTTCTTTTGAATAAGTTGGTTCTACTCGAACCTCTTCTGCAACCTTTTCAACTCTAGGTCCAAGTTTAGCCATCCCTTTTACTTCTTTTTGAACTAGTCCTTGTTTACCTTTATTAAAAAGATCAAGTAGAGTTCCTTCTTCCATAACAGGAGGTACTTTTCTACCGCCTAAAGAACCCATTGTAGCAAAATCCATAGATTTAGCATTTACTCTATCTTGAGCATCAACAACATCCTGAGGTTTCTCTGGTAGATCACCTTGTCTAGCTTGAGCATAGTAATTACCGATGTTATTTAAATCATTCATCTGATTTTTAGCATCTTCATTACCTTTTTTAATATATTCTTTACCCTTATTTAATAAGTTATCAAAAAATGATGGTGATTCTTCTGGTGAAGCAACTTCTTGAGTTTTACCCATATTATCATTCATTTGATTTAGTTGATCTTGTGATTTGATCATCTGAGATTCATCATTATTACCATAAGATAGAGTATCTCTTAACTTTTTATATCTTTCATCTTCCATATAACTAGTTGTTTACCTCAATATATTTAATACTAAACTACCAATTAATAATAGACTCAATACTGTATTTAAAATAATCAATAGATTACTTCGTTTTTGTATATCTACGTATTTCTTTATCTCTTTTTTATCGTTAGGATGTTTAAATCTTAAAATTGCCATATTACAACCCTAAAGCTATACGAAGTCTTGTATACACATCATTAACACCAACGTCATCCATTTTATTGATTGTGTTCTTTACTGAATTTCTTAATAATATAATTAACGTTGCATCACTTTCTATCTGTGAGAATATAAAAGCTATCTGTTCTTCTCTTGTCATTATGAAGTCCTCATCAAAGTTAAAATTCTAGGTCCTGCTGTTGCAGTACCGCTACTAATTGACCATTGAATGGTTACTGCTTGTCCTGATGTAACTGAAATATTTGTTTTAGGAAATGGATTTGACATACATAAAACCTATTTCTTCTTGGGTTTTACATATTCCTTTAGTTTACTAAAAGCATTCTTTGGTGTTGAATCTATAAATTCTTTAGCAACTTTTTTAGGAACTTTATTTGTATAGTTATTGAGGCTAGCATACATCAGTTTTTGCTGAGCTTTACTGCGAATTGGCATTACATTTTCCTAGGATCGGTAGGCATATTATTAAAAGGCGCCGGAGGTTTAGCTGGTTGAGGAACATTTTGATTTCCTTCAATAGCAGGACCTGTAACTGACATTGGAGGTTCTCCTGGATTAGGAGCAGGAGCCATAGCATTTTGTCCTTCTTGTGAAGGATTAACACCATTATCTTGTTGTGTTTGCATTACTCCACCAGGACCTGGTTGTGGAGGCATAGGAGGAGCAATAGGTTGTTGACCTAATAACTGTAATAAATTTGGATCTGTTGTAGTAAGTAGGTTTAGATGTTCTTGAATATGAGATAAAACATTTTGTACTAACTCTGGATTTTTTCTTAGTTCAGGATCATCAATAACACTTCTATGAGAATTGATGTGTTCCATATGCATATCAATAGCAACGGCAACAGCAGGTCTTCCTTGTAGTAAGTTCTCATTCTCAAGTCTCATTAAATCTAATTGAGATTGAACTTTTTCTGTTGCATTCTCCAAATTACCACTATTAACAATAGTAAGATATTCTCTAGGATCTTTAATAGCACCATACTGAAGAAGAGATTCTGCCATTTGAACTTTACCAGAAGTTGTTCTAGTAAGAGGGTTTGCAACATCTACTGTAATTCTACTAATATTAGTAAGATCATCTGCAGAAAATTCTTTTATCTCGCTTTGATTGCTAATACCAGAAATAATAGTTACTGTACGTTTTGCTAATGCAAAATCCTGTAAAGTTTTAATTACTAATGTTCCACATTTTTCAATACATTTAATATATTGCTGTTGAAGATTAGAAGTAAACTGTAATGCTAAACTTTGAACTAATGCTAATGCTGCACCCGAACGCAATGATGCTTCCGGATTACCACGTGACACACTATTAACACCAGAAAGCGTTTCCATATCTTTCACTATCATTCCTAAGAAATCAAAAATCTCTTTAGGAGTTTGTGTAAGATTTAATGCTTGAGGAGGACCGGCTTGTGGATTACCTTCAATAATATTGAGTCCACCTTCTAGAGAATTAAGAACAATGTCTGCTCCTCTAGGAACATACAAATTTTGTACACCAAAAGCATTTTGATTTGTTAGTATGGTAGAGTATAAAGAATTAACTGCTTCTTGAAGAGGTAGAAGGTCAAACATTGGAGAATAGCCATATGGAGTTCCCATAATATCGCTAGGTGCAATTCTTATAATAGGTATATCTCTATAAGGCATAGGTCCGTCATGAAGAATTACTTGTTCTGATAAAAACAAAATATATCTACCTTCTGGTAGACTATCACTTTTTCTATGATAAAATTCATAAACAGGAATATCATCAGTTTCATCTAAAGCTGTAAACCCTGCTGTAAATTTAAACATCATTTGTTCTGATTTACTTTGTAATGCTTCAATCTTATCTTTTAAATCTGGGTACTTAGCAGAAAGATCATATTTATTTTTAAATGTTCTGGTAATAACCCAATCGTTATCATAGTTTTCTTTAAAGCTATCAAATACAACATCAAATGGTGTTAGATTTTGAAATTTAAGATCACCTTCTCTAATTGGTTTAGAAGGATCTGGATTACCTTGATCATCTAATTCGTACTCATAGATTTCGCCAGCATTATTATCCCATTCGACTTTCAAAAATCCAGAACCTAATACTACACCGATCTCTACTGTATTCTTAATGTAGCTTTCGAGATCTTTTTCTCGCATGTAATAATCTAGTATTCCTTTTGCAAGTTTAGCTTGAATTTGTGATTTATAATCCGTATTAACTGCTCTAGCATCCATAGCAGGACGAGATGAGGTTGTCATTACTAGTATGTGTTGTGCTATATTTCTGTAATGGTTTACTGGAATCTGTGTAAGTTCTCCTTGCTCACCGCCAAAAGTTATGGTGTGACCAAAAGAAACGTTATCATAGTAAGCACCATGATAGGCTTTCCAACTATTCTGTAATTTATCTAACAACCCGTGAGTTGATTGAAAATTATAGAACGTTTGGGCCTTACTCATGATTATACCAACTGCTTGATCGGCTGGTTTTGCGGCAAAGTACTTACTCTCGTTCATTTTAAATTCCTATAATATCAGTTGTTTAAAGTGATCTTTTTATCTTGAACTGTTTGGACAACTGCTTACCAAACGAATTATCAATGGATTCTCTTATTTGATATCTACTTGGCATATTTCTATATTCATATCCAGCAGGATATGGAGATCTATTCCAATCAATATTTCGCACCATATAAATTAATGCTGCTAATGCATCGTAGTGACCATCATCCGAAGATCTTGCAAATTGTCTTTTCTTATCAGACTTCTTCCAATTACCATTTTTTATATGTCGTATTAAAGTGGTGCATCTAGGATTGATAATTATCTGCTTACCACCTACTAAAATTCTTGTATTATTTACAGCAGCTTCTAAATCATCCTTTGCTGTTGGTAGAAACGTTATTCCATGTAATCTTTGTAAGTCATTGATAACAAAAAGATTATTATCACACACTCGCAGATGAGGTTGTTTCATATCCTGAATAATTGGGTCAAATAATAAATGATTTTCTTTTTCTTTAATCTTATCGGCTAACTCTTTAGTAGTTATCTTATTAACAATTAATTCGTCTTCTATAATAAATTTAGCATTCTTAAAATCTAAGTATCCAAATAATACTGCAGTAAAATCTTTAAATCCTATGTCGGCTGATACATAGTAGTCATAGTGTGGTGGTCTTAACCATGGAACTACGACTTCTTTTTCAACGTCTTCTGAGAATTCAGGTATGATCATTGTATCAGCACTTTGAATGTTTTCACAAAGATACTCTCTACGAAACTCTGGGTTCTTCATTCCACCCATATAACTCTCAATAGTTTCTTGTATCTGTGCTGGTGATAGTCTTGGATTATCGAAAATGGTTTTCTTAATTAAAGTATTCTTTTCTTGTGCCATCCTAACAAAATCATTAAATTCATGATTGGCATTTTTAGGTGGGGTAGATAACATAAGTATTCTACCACTAGTAGTAAGTGTGGTTGGCATAAGAACACTATTAATGGCATAAGTCATCTCATCACAGAATCCAGCTTCATCCACTATACAAAGATTACTAGCTCCCCCTCTAATTCGTTCGATGTTACCGTTGTCAGTTCCTGCCATCTGAATCTCAGATCCATTAGGGAATACAAATATACCGTCTTTTACTTTGTAGGTGGGTTTCTTTGACTTAGGACAATTTTCGGTCAGAGTTCGCATTATAGGCAAGATAATGGTCTGGACCATACGTTGGGTAGGGCATAGGTACTTAACGATTGAATTTGGGGCCTTTATGCACGTCTCAAGGGCAAGTAAGCAGGCTAGATGGGATTTACCTAAACGTCTAGAACAAAGAAATATAGTTATCTTCTCGGTACGTTCTTTGAAGAAGTCATACATTCCCTTTTGTGTGTCATCAAGCAACCAGTGAAGTATTCCCTTTTCCCAAAGTTTGTTAATTGCCTGTCTTTTAGAAATGTCATTACTCATCTTGACCTTTTCTAGCTATGCTTATTAAAGATGATTCGTCGAACTCCACCTTGTGGCTATCATCATCGTCAGTCTTAACATCTTTTAGTATGGTTTGTAGGTTTTTGTTATATATATCAAAACGTTTAGCCTCTTCAATAGTAAGGGCTCTAGTTTCAGCAGTCTTCTGAAGTCTTAGTATTTCCATCTCACATAAAAGTTGAGCTGGGGGTATGTTATGCCCAGATACTAAATTTAATACAGGAGCTGAACCATTCAACAACCCCTTTAGATGTTCTATCTCTTCTTTTTGTTTAATAATGGTTTGTGTACAAGCTTCTAATTTTCTAAATAGATCATCAGAGTATTTCTTTAGTTCTACAACACTCTTAAACTTCTCTGACATATCCTTAACATTATTAGCCATGATTAAAACTTAAAGCTATCTAGCTTCTTTCCTATACCTTTAGTCATTGTGTTTATATGACTACTCATATTTTTATTATCTTTTTCTAAACGCTCAACATCTTTTGTTAATGAAGCAACTTTATCTTCTTTATGTTTAGTAAGGTAATTATGAAAACAAAGACCAGATACTAAAACTAAAAAGAATAATGATTCTGATAGTGATGGTGAATTTACTAAAGATCTAATTACTAATCCACTACAAAGCAATAGCAATATATTGGAATGATTAATGTGTTTCAAAAGTTCTCTCCTACTTTAAAACTAATTTATATTTTAAGAAAAGCTAATTGCGTAATAGGCTTTATTTTAAATTTGGTTATATAAACCATTCCTTGTTGCTAATGCTTCCTTACATATCAGTTGTTTAGTTCATGAATTTTATTACCGAATACGTACAACCATTCACTCACTAAACTAACACTACTAATCCTTACAAAATGACCATATACGAATTATCTTGACTTTTTCATCAAAATGTGATATAGTAAACCAGTAAGTTCGTCTCGTCTAACAGACGAAGAACGAACGGGTCACCGACTAGGTGACTATCCTTGTGATGATTGTGATAAGTGTTTTTTGTCTGACCCAATTAGAAAGAAATAATATAATTAGATTGACTTTATATTAAAAGTATGATAAACATAGATTATGTTCATTGTTCGACAAGAACAAATGAACTCTGAGTCATAGTATTCAATTATGATCTTAAGAGGGAACCATTCTAATATTCGTTAAGTAGAGCTCTATCAACCTAATAATAGACTATAGAAAACAAACACACCATACTAACACGTGAGAACACCCATCATCCCCCAAGACGCGCCGCCCCCCTTCTTCCCATCCTACGATAATAGAAATGCCTTATAATGACGTTTTAGTATGTTGTGCATAGGATAGTAGCTGGGTATAGGCTAGAAATGGTCTAATGGTCAATTGTGTGCGTTATAGAGGGTATAATGCCCTACCTCAAGGATATAGGTAGGAGAAAGAATAGTCTTTCCTAATGAAATATACAACAAAGTGAGAGAATCTTGTTGACTCTGTAGTATAATCAATGTATTATAAAGACATGAAGCAGAGCATTATATTAATTAGTTGTTTACTCATAACAGGATGTGGTCTTACTTTACACTCAGATCCAGTTAAGGTAAATCCTATCGTTGTAACCCATAACATCAATCTAAATACAAGTGTTCTGTATTCTTATTTCTATGCAGTGTGTGAAGCAGATAACGTGAATGGTACTCCAGAAGAAGTGAAGTTATGCACTGATACGAAGTATAATGATTTCTTATCTGCTTATACAGCAGCAACAGGACAAAGATGAAATTTAAAATAGGTGATAAGGTTAAAGTAATTAAAGGTGAGATTGATTCTGATAGATATATCGGTGCCATAGGATATGTATCTAAAGTTTATAATGATTCTAAGATGCCAGTCTACACTGTAGAAACAAAATATGGTGGTAAAATATCTTCATTCCTTGAATATAAACTTAGTATCTTTAAAGAAGAATCAAATGAATAAACTAGACAGCATCTTAGAAATAATGAAAGAGACAACTGAACTAATTGAAAAATTTAATTCTGGTGAGATCGGCATTAAAGAATTAAAAGAATTTGCAGATTCTAAACAAGAAGAACTAAAGAAGATTGAGAGTTTTTATGAGAAAAGCTAATGAAGCTATATTCCTACCCATCTTTCTAAATAAAGAAGGTAAGAAAACTTATAACGCCACTAGAATTGAAACACAAGAAATTAATGGTAAGCAAGAGAAAGTCCTTATTAAAAATGATAAGGCACTAGACGATGATGGGAAACAACTATTCCAAGCCATGAATAGAGCTGCTAAGAGAATATTACAATCTCAAAATAGGGATAGGTCTTAGTATGTGCCTACCCTGCATCCTCTATGAAAAAGGAATCTTGAACAAACTCGAAGCTTCTAGGGCATTACGAGAGCTAATCATCGATGGTAGTGAGAATAAAGAACACTTAAAAGTTCTTAAACAAAAAATTAAGGACAGTGAAGATGAGACTTCTAGCAAAAGCTAAAAAGAATCTACAACCATCTAGTCACAGACTCCAAGTACAAAAAAATAAATTGTATGATGTTGAAACTGTAAATGAGAATAGACTTGAACTTGTTGATGATACGGGTAACTATAACTTGTATGATAAACATGACTTTGAATTAATCGAATTAAAATTTAATATTGGTGATAAAGTAGATTTCCACGGATTAAGTGGAGTAGTTAAAAATATCTTTATAAAAAACGAAAGACCTATTGTTGTGTTATTTAAATCAAATGATGTATTAGAATTTACAATAGATGGTAAATTATTGGAAGGTCAGACATGTCCTTGTATAGTATTGTCTTAGCATATCTTTTATTAGGTTTTGTTTATGTTTATTTAAAACAATTTCTAAGAAAAAAAGTTCGAACTAAAAACTTAGTCCATAGTGATGGATATGACTTCCATTATATTCTGTGGGTTGTGGAACTATACACCGACATTTGTGTTATATTTGAGGACATGGCAGCTTCTAAGAATAGAATGTTTAAAGTGGGTGATAGGGTAACATACGAAGACTATGATTACACTGTTAGTAAACATGTACAAAGTCCTGCTATTGTTATAAAGAACAAAGCCAATGATAAGGTTATGATACTTTCAGATAAAGGTGGTGAGATAATCTATATAAACGAAAGGTCTTTAAAGTTCGATCATAAAAAAACCACCGAGGATAATCTTAATGATATTATTAATAGCTAGTTATTTTATATTAGGCACCATAGGCAGTTTATTCTATGCCTATATAAATAGAGACTCGTACAGATCTTATAGCTTATCTAATAATGTTATGTATAGATTATTATGGCCAATATATATTTGGGATATGGTGTGTACCCATTTTGAAAAACGTATAGTGTTGCTTAGAAGAAAATTTAAAGTGGGTGACCATATTGTTATAATGTCATATAGACAACAAGCTTTAAAAGGTATTGTAAGTAAGATTGAAGTTAGTGGATGTTACCTTGTAAAGCATGATAATGGCGATGTATATTCATACACACAAGAAGATATGTTACTTGACCTTGATGAAATTAATAAGGAATTAATTAATGATACTATTGATTAGTGTTATTTTCTTATTATACTTCATAGCTACCCTTGCTATTTTAGTAGGTTGTGTTTATACTATAATTAGGAATTGGTATGAATAAAGAATTAAGTCAAGGTGATGAGGTATTGATTAATGGTAAAGATATTGGAGTAGTATCTGAAGTACCAGGAGGAACGTATCACTCTAAATATGACCCATTCTTTGAGGTGTATGTTTATAAAACCAGAGTTAATTGTTCTTTTCGTAAATCATCACTCAAACTCTATGTATTAGATAATAAGGAAAATATAGAGGACCTATTTAATGAGTAAAATGTTCTATGTTGGTGATAAGGTTAGAATAAAAAATATGCCTAATATTGTACCCAAATATCATGGATATAAAACTATAATAATTAATGTACCCTCCTCATCTGAGTATGTGTATGATGTTGATATTATTCTTAATGGTGAATTATTTGGAATTGATTTTGATTTTTTAGAACTTGATTGTGATAATTCTAAATTAATTGAAGAATTATTAGAATGAATTTTAACGTCGGCGACAAGGTCTTTATCTGGGACATCCAGAAAACTGGCATCGTAAAAGATGTTCTCACATACAGGAGACTTGGCATTATAGTGATTTCAGTAGATGGTAGTGATGTGTTTTCATCATCAGCCCTAATTACCTTAGTAGAAGATAATAAAGAGAATATAGAAGAGATGATTGATGAAGTTTAGAATAAATGATCATGTTAATGTCACTCACCTTAATAGGAACGCAATAATAACAAATGTACACTATGATGCCGACCTTGAAATAGAATTCTTAGATAAACCAGGATCTTGGGCTTTTGTTAGACCCGATCAAATAACTCACCTAAATTATACCACCACTTTTATAGATGAAATGGTATCTGAAGAATAACAAGTTTTTCGAATATGAATAGCACAAACAAAACTTATGAGAAAAACAACTGATATATACAGGGTGCTAAGTAATAGTGTGATTAATGAGATTCAAGGCTTATGCATCTAGTAGTAAGTATATCGTCGAAGCGGTGAACAAGTAGTCACCTCTTAAGGCATTGGCAAAGAGAAGGCTAACTCCTTCCACACCAAGCAAAGGGCTCCCAAGCCACCAGTACATTATTTCATAGACATCCCGAAACTTATAAAGTCGGGCATCACAGAAATAAGACATTGGCTGCATCATCAGAACCTCATCAAAGAATACCATCTGAATGAATGTACAAACTACTCGCGTATGAGCGTCACCATTCTTAACATGAAGGCATAGTCGGATAAGCCTCATGGGATAAACATCCTTCACTTAGCCTTCTTACGTCCTAAATCGGAAAAACAAGTTTTCCTATCTGAAAGCCAGACGATCCATTAGTAGAGATAGTCCCACCTGATAACTAACAGTCTATTATTCTTACAACCCCACCCAAAAATCGCACATCAAAAATGTGCTTATCGGGCTTATCAACCCCTCTCTTCTACATACAAAAACCATCAAAATATAGCAAAAAAGGTCTATACAGTCTATTATCGTACAATATGGCTCGCTATCCAGAGTGGTATAACCGTCCCATCCTCTCCCCACTTCAACCATAGGGGGGGGGGTACAAGCCCCTCTCTTCACAGAGAGTGTCTTAGATAGTTAAGAGTATAGCTGATTAGATTAGTAGAGTA
>ERZ869921.33-NODE-33-length-79873-cov-5.473803_pt1 | contig 79873 bp, 112 predicted proteins | sample MGYA00579310_ERZ869921 | MGnify/ENA primary metagenome ERZ869921 (study PRJEB32216, sample SAMN09231816) | wastewater metagenome | place: USA: Maryland | collected 2016-06-21 | study: EMG produced TPA metagenomics assembly of the PRJNA472060 data set (Reclaimed...
TTTGATTATTATGAGATTATATTAGAATTTAAATTATGAATCTACTGCATTAAATCACCTAGCTAAGAGCTAATATTAAAAATTAAAATTATGAGAAATCAAATAGATAAACAAGAAATAGGTAACTTTATAGTTGCTTTAGCTCATTATGAAGGATTAGTTAATTATGTAACTCAATTAGATCCAAAGCAGTCTGTCAAACTTAATGAATTTTATACAAAAGCTAATATTGCTAATATAAAAATGAGTGAGTGGAACTATATAAATGTTCATATAGTTAGACAAACTTGGTGTAATACTTCTTGTGGGTGGCAAGGTGTTGGAGGATCTGCTATGTCTGATTCCTATACAATAGTTATAGAAAATAGACTTTTAAAAGCTATTTTTGTTTATTATGGTTCTGAATTAGCTTATATTGCTGAAATGGATGAAAAATTAGATAGGGATTATATTAGACTTCCTGGAATAGTTAGTGCTAAAACAAGATTAAATCTTATTTATTATAAAAAATGAAAAATAAACTAATAATTTTGTGTGGGATTCCTTGTAGTTCTAAAACAACATGGGCAAAAGAATATCTCGCAAATAATCCTAATTGTATTAGAGTTAATAGAGATGATCTTAGAATGATGTTGAAAGATAAAGGATTTGTAGATAAACCTCTTGAGAATATGATTAGTAGTATTCAAACTATGATTCTTGTAGAAGCATTTATTAATAATTTAGATGTTATTATTGATGCTACTAATTGTAAGTTAAAATATCTTAATAATTGGATTGATGTTGCTGAAAGTTTGGTTTTAGAAGAAGATATTGAAGTAGATTTGAAGGTTAAATTATTTGAAATAGATAAAGGAGAAGCTTATTCTAGGAATTCTAAAAGATATCAAGAAGGAAAACAACCTCTAGTTCCTATTAATGTAATTGATAATATGTATAATAATTTACAAGAATTAAAGAAAAACTTTGATTTTGATAAATATAAACTTGATTAATGGAAAAAGAACTTGATAATATTTTAGAAGAAGTTGATGTTTTATTTAGTCAACCAAAGTTAAAATCTGTCTTAAGCAATCATACTTTAGATGATTTAAATTCTTATTCAGATGCTTGTGTTATTCTAAATGAGAAAGTTTTAAGAGATGCTGATTATTCTAAACAGATTAAAACTATTGTTAAAGCAGCTAATTTTATTGACAATAATAATCAAGTTTGGATTGCTGATTGGAAAAATCATCAACAATATAAATATGCAGCTTATTTTATAGATAATGGTTCTGGCTTTGGTCTTGGCGGTGTTAACGGCGGTGTTAACTTTTGGCTTTCTTTTACTTCTTCTCCGCTTGGGTTCTTTTATAAAGAGTCTAAAACAGCAGAATTGATAACCAATAGATTTATTAAGTTATATTTAAATTGGTTACAAAAATAATTAAATAATAAAGGTCATATATTTTAGTTCTAGCTTTAGTCTTAACAATGTTAACAATTTGCAATAAATACTAAAGATTTCTTGTTAAAAATTTGCTTTTTTGGATTATTTTGTGTATATTAGTAGTGCTTGTGTATGATGTCTTTTATTGTTTTATAAACTTATTGGCCTCATTTCAGGGTATTTTATCTTAGGATATCATACATAAGCACCTGATTTGAGGCATTTTTATTATGATAAGTATACAAGATAGAATTAGAGAGGATTATAAAATTTACAGTAATAAAAAATTTGTAAAACAAGTTTTTATTTGTAAAGGATGTCCTAATGAAATTTTCGTGGATAAACATTTTATTTCAAAACATACTGGTTTTTGTTATAGTTGTACTATGAAAAATAGAAAACCAAAAGAAATACAAATTGTTGGATTAAAAATATGTAAAGATTGCAAAAAAGAATTAGATATTTCTAAATTTTCTTCTAAAAAAAGAATAATAAATAGTACACATTCTTGTATGAGATGTTCAAATCTAAAAAAATGTTATGGAATAACGTCAATAGAATATGATATTTTATTGGTTAACCAAAATAATGTTTGTGGAATTTGTGAATTACCTGAAAGTGAAAAAGATAAATTTGGAAATATAATAAATCTTTCTGTTGATCATTGTCATAAAACTGGAGTAATTAGAGGTTTATTGTGTGCTAAGTGCAATAAAGCATTAGGACTATTAAATGATGATATTAACTTATTAAAAAGTGCTATTTTATATTTAAAAAAATGTAAGATGGAATAAATATATGAATTATGAAAAATCAAACACTTGATGATGTATTTTCTGAGGTGGATATTTTATTTAAATCTGTTAAGACTAGTAAGATAAAAGTTCCTTCAAAAGTTAAAAACCTATTTACGGATATTAAAAATTATGAAGATGTTTGTTGGTATTTAGGTATTAAAGTTCTTACTGTTAATGATTTTAAATTTTTACCTAAAGAACAAAGATTAAAACAATTTTCTCTACATAAAATACAGAATATTTGTAAATTATTTAATGGAGATTGGATTCCTAATTGGAAAGATTCTTCAGAGAAGAAATGGTGTCCATATTATACAAATAATGGGTCTTCTTGGTCTTTCGCTGATTCTTTTGGTTACTATGTTGTTTCTTACTGCGTGGCTGGTTTTTACAAAGATCAAAAAACTTCTGATTTTTGTGGTAAATTATTTATGCAAGAATATATTGATATTATAGAAAATTAACAATTTAAATGGTTATATATTTAGGTCTACTTAGTCTTTCAATGATTCTAATGATTACAATGATAATTCTAACTACGTAGCTAGTTTCTACTTTTAATAATAAACTAGATAGAATATAAACCTTAGCTCTTGCTAAAAAATTAAATTAAATTAAAATAGGACTTTGGTAAACTTTAATGTTGAAGGATTCCTTATAAAAAGTAAATAAATGAGTTATATAAAAAGAAAATTAAACTATTTTGTTTATAATTTGAAACAATGGACTTGGGATAGAATTAAATTTCAATTTTATCTTTGGAGAATTGGTGGGTTAAATGCAGGTTATTTCAAGAGACCAAATGAACATTATTTTCCTATAAGAGTTAGATTATTTGATTTATGGAACTTTTTGTTTGTAAAAAAAATAAACTATGATGGGAAATTTGGTAAAGGATCATATTATGAAGAAACTAACAATCCTTTTAGACAAAAATTATCTTTATATTCTATAACTTGTGGAAAAGGATGGGATAAATTAATATTTAAACTAATTAAGGATTGTGTTAAATTAGGTTGGAATAAAGAGATTTGTCAAGTTAAAGAGAAGTTTGGTGGTTTAAGATTTTATATTAATGGGGCTTCTGATGAAGTTCATGATTTAATTTCTAAAGCTGGAAGTGATAGTTATAATATATGTCAACAATGTGGTAAACCAGGTAAATTAATTGCTAAAGGTTGGTATTATACTACTTGTTTAGAACATTGTGATCCTAAAGATTTAGAAGAATTTAATAAAATTGATAGAAGTGCTTTTTTGGAATAACATATTTAAATTAAATCCCGATTATAAAGTAAAAATAGTTTTTGAATCTAATGATCTAGCTTTTATAAAAAGAAAAGAAATTAGATTGATAAAACTTATTGGTAGAAGAAATCTTAAGTTAGGCTCTTTAGTTAATTTTACCAATGGTGGAGATGGAGTTTTTGGACTTATTTTTACAAAAGAACATCGAGATAAAATTAGTAAAACTAAAAAGTTTAGACCAAAAACATTAAAACAAATAGAAGCTCATAAAAGAATGTTTGGTAGAAAGATTAAACATTCAGATTCTTGGAAAGAAAATAACTCTAAAGTAAGAAGAAAATCAATTTTACAGTTTACTTTAGAAGATGTTTTTATAAAAGAATGGAAAGGTGCTATTGAAGTTCAAGAAATATTAGGTTTTAGTAGAAAAAATATAAGTTCATGTTTAAGAAATAAATCAAAAACAGCATATGGATATAAATGGAAATTTAAAAATTAAAAAAAAGGCTTTCATCTTCGATGTGGATGGGACAATTAGTAATGGTAATGGTAGAGATTTTTATAATCCTAAACCTGAAGAAATATTAGCTGATTTACCTATTTATCCAACCTTAGAAGTTTTAAAATACTTATGGCATCCTTATCAGATTATTTTTTTATCTGGTAGAGAAGCTAAATTTTATGAACCTACTAAAACTTGGATTAAACAACATACACCAGTAAAAGATCCTCAGTTATATATGAGAAAAACTGGAGATCAAAGAAAGGATTGTATTATTAAATGGGAAATAGTTGAAAAAGATATACTTCCTAATTATGATATTATTGCTGTATTTGATGATAGAAAACAGGTTATTGATATGTGGTTGGAAAAAGGAATATTTGTGTTTGATGTGGGGCAGGGTTGTGGAAATTTTTAATATAATAAAATATGGATAAAAATAGAAAAGTAGAATTTACATTAGAAGAGTTGTCTAAACTTGTTGCACATTTTTGTCAACTTTCTTTAGAGAATACTCATAGTATGAAAATGCCTCCTGAATTTACTTTTGGAATGCAGAAAGCTCTTTTAAATGATTTTACAAGAGATAGAGAAACTGATATAGCTGATGAATTTAAGAAGGATATAGTTTTATTTGACTTAGAAATGTTATCTGAAGATGCTGAATCTGCTTATAATACTAAACTTAAATCTAAAATGGATTCTGTAAATGATGATAAAGAAGATCCATTGAAAGATTTTTATAATGATGATGAAGACTAATGGAATTAGAAAATCAAAATAGCTGTTGTTTTGTTGCAAAAATAGATGAGATAAAACCAATTTTAGGAGCAGATAAGATAGAACTTGCTGTTCTTAAGGGTTGGCAATCTATTGTACAAAAAGATATACATAAAGTAGGAGATTTAGTGGTTCTACTATCTACAGATGCTGTATTACCTCAAGCTTTTGCTGAAAAACATGGTATAGTAAACTATCTTAGAAAAGGTAATAGAGTTAAAACAGTTAAACTTAAAGGTGTTTATAGTGAATGTATTTTAATTTCTAATAATTATAAAGGAAGTTTATGGATTTCTGAAGATGATTTTGAAGAAGGTTATGATGCAATGGAAGACTTTGGTATTTTTAAGTATGAAGAACCAGTTAAACAAGTTCAATTATCTAATGGTAAAAAGATTAAATATAAAGCTAATCCTAACTTTCATGTTTATTATAAATTTCCAAATATAAAGAATGTTCCAGGTATATTTACTGAAGAAGATGAAGTAGTTATAACAAGGAAAATTCATGGAACTAATGCTAGATATGGGATAGTTAAGAAAGCTAAGATAACTCTTTGGGATAAGATTAAACAGTTCTTTAAAAGGGATCCTTGGTGGGAATATGAATATATTTATGGTTCACACAATGTAGAGAAGGGATCAGATTCTCAAGGATTTTATGATACAGATGTTTGGAAAGATATTGCTGAAAAGTATGATATAAAAAATAAACTTTGGACTTTTGTTAAATCTTGGTATTCAAGTGATTATTTAAAATTAGGTTCTGGTTGTATATTTTATGGAGAAATTTATGGTCCTGGTATACAAAAGGGTTATGATTATAATGAAAAAGAACATCAAATTAAGTTTTTTGATGTTGAAATAGATGGAGAATATTTAAATGATAATTCATTTAGATGTACTGTTGATTTATTATTAGATTTAGAATTTTGTGTAGAAGAATTATATGAAGGTAAGTGGTCTAAAGAAGTACAAGATCTTTATTCTAAACCTGTTTTAATCCCTAATTCTAAAATGTATGAGGAAGGTATAGTTATTAAGACTATTGATGGAAATAAAAGAAAACGTGCTAAAATTGTTTCTCAAGAATACTTAATACAACAAGATAAAACAGATGGAACAGATTTTCACTAATATTTTAATATGAGAGCAAAAGAAAGAATAGATATAATACTTGATGTATTAGATATAAAACAATTTCTATTAGATTTAGGAATTCCAGTTAAAATTGCTGATGAGTGTGATTTATTGGTTATAGAAAATTGGGAAATCTTTGTTAAAAATTGGAAAGATTATCCTGATGAAAGGTTAACTCAAACTTTAATTAATCAAGGATTTCTTCCAAATATTCCTGGTTCTTGGTATTTTAAAGAGGAAGATGATTATTGTATAGAGAAAGGTTTTTTAAAAGTTGAAGAAATTAAGTTTTGGGGAACTTATGGTAAATCTGGTAAAGGACCTTTTAAGAAGGTTCTTTTAAAGGATATGTCTAAAGCTCATATGAAAGCCATTATTAAAGATGGTTATAATTTATTTGACTCTTATAAAGAGTATTTTAATTCAAGATTAAATGAAAAACCTAAAAGAAAAGCAGTTAAAACAAGAAGTATTAAATCAAAGAGCAGAAAAACTAGTAAAATTAGAAAATCAGTTAATAAAACTAAAGTTAAAAAGAGTTTGGTTAGATGATTTTTCTGGTTATTGGCTTGAGAAAGATTTTAAAGGTAAATACTTTAAATATAAATTGATAGCTGAACCAAATTGGAATTTACTTTGTTTACAAACTGAGGTTTATAGAGAACCTTTTGTTCAAAGTAAATATAAGCAATTTGAAGATGTTTATAGATTTAAAGGGAAAGTTAGTGAAGATAGAGTGAAAAGAGTAATAAAAATGATAAAGTAAATATGAAAAACAGAACACAAATAAAGATTAGTAAAGGAATATATAAGACAACTGAAGGTACTTATATGGCTAGAACAACAAAGTCTAAAAATAGAGTTAGTAGAACATTTAAGAAACTAAAAGATGCTAAAGCTTTTTATAAAGCACTTCTTTTTACTTCTAATTATGCAGATCCAATTGGTTATTAAATAATATTAATTAGAGGAATGGTTAACGCTGTTCCTCTAATATTTTATTGTTGAAGAGTCTCTTTAGATCTGGAATTAGTTTAACTCCAGGTATTAATCTAAGACTTGTATTGTAAAATTTATTTTCATTTTTTCTAGAACCAGTCTTATATTGAGAATCTCCAATGTAGAAAGCATAAGGTATATATTTAAATGCTTGTGCTAAATCTCCCATAGTTTTACTTAAAGGAATAGCATTTTTACCTAATTCATTGATTTTAGTTGGTGAATAGAAGAATTCTATATCTCCAGCAACTCTGTTTAATAGAGTTAGTCCAGTTTTAATATAAGGGTTTCTAAGCCTTCTTTTTCTTTCTTCATCACTTCCTGCACCAAGAGCTAGAAAAGCTAATGCTGAAGCTCCTAATAGGGTTAATTCAGTTAAATTCTTCTTCATGTTATACATTTCTAAAGGTTCTAATTCTCCTTTTGCCATTTTAGCAAAATTTGTCATTATTTCTTTAGAAAATATAAATCTAGCTAGTGTGTTATATCTACCTTCTATTTCCACTCCTAATCTAGAATCATATTGTTTTTTTCCTAATCTAGTTTCAATGACAGCAGGAATCCATTTCCTAAACTGGCTGACTAATCTAAATAAGATAAATTGATTCATTGTAGCTGCTTCTCTTTGAGAATATCTACCATGTATCATACCATTTAATCTTTGAACTTTATCTCTAAGTTTATTAATTTCTTCTTCAGATTTTAATAGTTTTTCACCTTCTTCAGTTAATTTACCTTCTTTAGTTATAAGATTTTCATGTAACATAATTGCAAGCATAGTTCTTGATTGCAACCATTTTTCACCCATTTTCTGAGGAGCATACATATATTCAAGTAATTTCTCTTCAGACATTTTAGATTTTAGAGATACTTGGTCTATGGATTGGTAATCTTCAAGTTCTTGGAGAGGGTTAACTGTTTCTAATAGTTTATTTAAAGTAGATTTAACATCTTCATTGTAAGTTTGTTTAAAGAATATGTTACTTGCATTTTTAAGATCTTTTAAATTGTAGAATTGTCCACCAACACCTTCTATAAAATTTGATATGTCGCCAAATAAAATATTACTTAATGCAGTGATTGGAGATAATCCTATTCTAAGTAAAGAGTTATATTTTAATAATTCATCCCCTAATTTACCAAAGTCTACAAATTTCTCTCCTATTTCTTTTCCATTTTCATCAAATAAAGGTCCAGTTCTAATTCTTCCTTCAACTTTTTTCATCTTACCCTTTACTTGCATTTCAATGTATTCATCTACCATACTATATAGGTTAGATTTTTCACCATCAACTGCAACTCCAGGTTGTGAAGACTTTTTAAAAGTTTTAACTTTAACTTGTCCTTTACTATCTAATTCTTTAGTTAAACCTCTTTGTAATACTCTTACTTTAGGTAAGATTTTACTCATTTCTTCATAGTTATTTGCATATCCAGCAAAAGTTAATAAAGCAGCTCCTAAATCTCTTGATTTTTGATCTGGAGATAAGTTTTCTGTTAGATAACTTGGTACAATATCAGCAAATAACTCTTCTCTATTAGATTTTCTTTCTAATTTAACTTCTCCAAAAGGACTTAGTTTAGCTAAAGCTCCTTTGAATGATTTAGTTTTAATGTTTGGAATATAGTATTTTCCAATTTGTTGTGGGATTTTATCTTCTGCTTCTAATAAAGTAGATTGATAGAAGTTATAAAATTTAAGTAAATCAGGATCTTTTGGAGCTTCTAATTTAAGTTTTAAAGTTCCATTTCTTTCTTCAATAATTTGATTATACATATCCTTAACAGGGATATTGTTTTTCTTAGCCCAAGTAACAAGTAGATCAACTTCTGATTGTATTTTATCAGTTAATTGTTTATTAGTAGTACTAATTTTATTTTGAGCAGCTTTAATAATAGACCCTATTGTTCTAACAATATAATTAGGTACATCTGATAAAGTTCCTGTCCATTTAGTTAATCTACTGATATCCTTATCTTGTTTATCTATCTCTTGTTGTGTAATTTCTTCTTTCTCAGTTCTAGCCTTATTAATCTCATCTAATCTAAGAGTATTTTCATAAGGGAATAATCTGTCTATAAGTTCTCTAGATCTATCTATAAGTCCTTTAAAATCTCCCCAAACTTCTAATACCTCAACAGAGTGTTCTATTTTTTCAAAGTCTATATTTTGTCCTTCTTCAAAAGAGTTTATATAATCTTCTACTCTATCTAATGTACTTGTTCCTAGATTATGTAAGAAATTTCCTTCACTAGTTTCTTGAAACTGTTCATATTCTTGATTTATTAGATCAATCTCCTCTTGTAATTTTTCAAACTGTTTACTTCCTTCTTTAAATTCTTTTTGCTTTTTAGTTAAAGAATTAATCCTTTTTTCAATATATTTTATTTGTTTTTCATAAGGAGAATCTTCTTTTATTGGTTCTTCATTTTTTTGTTCAGATACTTCCTCTTGAGAGATAAAATCTTTAGCCCTAGAAACATCTATTTTAGTATCAGAAGCTATTAAAGCTCCTAATTCTTTTAATGTCATATTAGGTAGGGTGCTTGGGTTAACTTTTATTCCCAAAAACTCTACTATTTTTTTTAACAGTTGTTTTATTCTATCTATTAATTTTTCTCCAGTTTCAGGATTAATATTCTTTGAAGAATACATACCTATTAATTGAACAATAGCTTCTTCTATTCTATCATTTGGATCTAATTGTTTATAATTTTCTTCAGTATATTTTAAAGCTTTTATTCCATCAGGATTAGATTGCATTTCTCTAACTAGACTATTATAAAGAGGTCTATTAGTCTTTCTAATGATTCTAATGAAGGGGTGAGCAAATTCATGGAAAGGAGTATCTAAATTAACAGATGCTAAGTTAATTACTACTTGATTGTTAATAAATCTACCTCTCCAATCTAATGAAGGATCATTAACTGTTTTATACTCTAAATTGAATCTTTTACTTAAGTCCTCTAAGATAGGTATGATAATCTTTTCAGAAACAGGTTTTTGTTCTAATCTAGGTTCTAAAACTGCTACTTGTTTAAATCCTTTAGGTTTTTGACTAACTTTAAGATTTTCTTCATAGTTTTGATGTAGATAACCATTGTAGTTAGTATAAGTCTTAACTAACTCATATTTTGACTCTTTAGAGAGCTTATAGAGAGCCCTAAAGCCAGTGTTGAAGTCTTCTTTATAAAAGAAGGTTGGAGGGTTCTTAACTGCTTTTTCTCCTACTAAAACAGGTTCTTTATACTGTGTTCTAATCAGATCCCTATTTGCTGTATTTCTAGCAAAAACTTCAATGAATTCTCTATAATATTTAGTTTCTGTATCAGGATTTTGTAATTCTATGTTTAGTTGTCTTAAAGCCTGTGAAAACTTCAAAAACTGTTGAGGAGCTATAAATTTGATGAAACTATCATTTTTAAACTGTAGATTATCTTTAACTATTAGATATATAAACATATCATTAGCAAACTTCTTGATATCTGGATTATTAGACATTTGAAGTTGTTTGTATGAATCTGTAAATAATTCTATAGTTTTAGGAGATAGTTTAGATCTAGAATCAGTTTTAACTAAGTCTAATCCATCTTTTTCTTCAGTAGTCATATACTGAACTAAAGGATTTGTATTAAATTCTTCTATGTTTAATAGAGTTCTAAAGTTTTCTCCAAGAGTTTTATCTTGTTCTTTAATGTATAATAGATTATTAAATCTAGAAAAATTAATATTTAAAGCTTTTAGACTTAAGAAAGTTTGTAAATCATTTTTAACCTTATTTTTTTGATCATTAGTTAGAAATTGATTTAAATTATTAGATACTTTCTCATATAAAGTTTTAAAACCAGGAGTTTGTTTAATTATAAATTTTTCACTTGCTCTGATTATATTTTTATAATTCTCTATATTACTTTTAACATTAGAATCATTTTCTATGATTTTATTAATATCAAAAGTAGTTGGAGGATTGATTAAAGCTTCTTGTATTTGATCTAATTCTTCAATAGAAGTTCCCAATCCCTTATTAATCTTAAGTAGATTATTCAACTTCATTATATCATCAGAGATTTTATCTGCTTTTATAAACAGATCTAATACTGTACTTTGAACATCATTATTTGGAGTTTTTATAGATTCTAATAATTGTTTTGATGTTAAATCTACTTTTTCTCCTTTATATTTGTTTACTAATTGTTTAAAAATCTTTTTCTTACTTTCTTTACTAGAACCAATAGCAGCTTTGCTTCTTTCCATTAATTCATTAAATTCAACTATAACAGGTTGATTAGCTATCAACATAGTTCTTGATCTACCTATTCCTAAAGCTTGTAATACACCTATTTGAGATAAGTTGTAAGATTGTAAGTTAAGTTTAGAAGATAGACGTTCTTTAGCATTATCTGTAATAGCAGAAACCATTGTAGATAAAGTTTCATTCTTTCTTCTAATTCCTTCTTTAACTTCAGATACTCTATTTTTTAAGAAAGTAACATCATCTTCTAAATCTGTTGCAAAAGTATTATAAACTTTATCATCAATTTTAATTTCAAATTGTTGATTTAAATCTACTTTATGTTTAGTTAGACTTGCTGATGCAATAGTAGTATTAGCAGCATTACCAACAGTTTGTGAACCTACTTTATTATTTGTAAAAGAATCTATTTTACCATTAATTCCATTATGTAAGAATTTACCTTCTTCTTTACCTGTAAATTGATTAATAAAAGTAGCATCATCTTGTAATGGTTGTACGGATGTAGGAGTTTTAAGGGATTCTGCTAGCTCAGGATTAGTTAGAATCTGGATATTAATATCTACAAGCTTATTGTTTAAAGCCTGTATATTAGCTTTATTTGGTAAAGAATTAAATTCTAATTGTGTAGAAGCTAATCCAAATTGTTTCAAAGTTTGAGATAAAAATTCTTCCTTTAAATTTTTAATTTCTTGAGCTAATTTTTGATCAGAAATTAATATAAAAGCTTTAAGATAATCTTCATCTATTTGATTTAAAGTATCTGAAGTTTCATTTGCTGTTAGAAGTTGATATTTATCAGAGTTATTTTCAAGAGTTTTGATTTCTCTTTTAATATCTTTGTTTTTTAACCAAGAAAGTTTATATTCAGTGAATTTATCTTCATCTGTATTAGCAGTTCCAAATACTTTTAGTTTTCCATCTTGTTTGTAGAAAGAATGTCTGTAAACAAATAAACTATCAACGTCAAAATCTGATCCTGCAAGATATACTACTTCTTTAGGTACAATAATAACTGAACCATAATATTCTGGTAAAAATTCTACAATTTTAAAAGGGATCATAGAATGGTGAGACTGTGTAGGAATCCTATGACCAAACATAGTTAGAATTTTAGGATCTATAGTATTAATTTCACCAATACTTAGATTATATAACTCTGCTTGTTTTCTAGTCATTGCTACTTCAGCAAATTCTATTTTATCTCCAACAAGTTTATGAATTTTTAATTCCCTTGTTTTATATTTTTCTTCATCTTTGTATACTTTTTTATCTTCTGATTTATCAAAAGTTTCATTATCCACAACTTCACCTGTATTTGTGTTATAAAGTATCTCATATCCCGCTGATGTTACTAAAGTTGCTTTAACTCCTGCTATTTTAGCTCTTAAAACTCCATCTTTAAAATGAGATAAGAATAATTGCTCAAATTTAGCTTTTATGTGTGGTAAATTAGGATCATATTTAAAATCACCATTAGTTTCAGAAAAGAATTCTATTGTATTGGTATCAGGTGTATTTTCATCAATAGATTCTCTTATATTCCTTAGGAATTTAGATATATTAGCTTTATCTCCATTTTCTTTGATCAGCATAGACAGAGCAAATTTCATTGACTCTGTTCTTATTTGTGCTAAAGTATCATAGTATTGTTTTCTTAATTCCTGATTTTCAGGAGTATTTGGTAATTCAGTGTCTATTAATTGAAGAAGCTGAGTACCATAAGTAATATCACTATTAGAACTATGATTTTCAACCTGTAATCTTTGGTTTTCTCCTGATATTTCATATATTCTTGGTTCTTTAGTTGGAATTTGATCTTTAAATGAATTATGATCTAATTTTTCTCCAGTAAACATCTTGCTTGCAGATTCAGGTATTAACTGATCAATACCATGAGTTTCCATGTAAATTCTTTTATTATGCAAGACTTCTTTTCCTGGAAGAGCTAACCATTCTCCATTGCTATAATAGCTTGTAAGCTTTTTAGTTAGTGTGAAATCAGACATTTTATGATAAACAGCATTACCTTCTAGATCTTCTCCATAAGTAACTGTTTTTTCACTAATTAGATCTAATCCAGCATCTTTAATCTCTTTACTTGTTGGCCAAATTGATTTACCTTTTTTAATCTCAGGGTTATCTAATCTATCTAATATGGATTCTAATTTAGGTGTAAGTCTACCAAAATCTTTAAGTCTTTGCTTTTTCTCTTTAATGGTGGAAAATACCTGAGCATCATCACTGTTAATTAAACTATCAGTGATATCTGGATCTCCTTTTACTTTTGTTTCAGTTATATAAGCTACTTTAAAGATAGTTTTACCTCTGGATATACCAGCAGCTAATTCTCCTGAATTTCTTTTAACTCTATCTACAGAGTTTTTAGTAAGAGCTAAATCTCCTTGTATAAGTTGATTATAAGCAATAGTATTTAAGAAATCATTTAGATAGAAATTACCAGTATAATTAGTTAAATTTCCATAATTATCATTAATAAACTTAGTGTTTAATGAATTCTCAATATTCATTCTTTTAATCAGAGATTCATGTTCTTTAATTTCTGAACTAAAGCCTTGATTAATAGCTTCTAATATTTCTGGTTTTAGTGTAGATACATCTTTAGATTCTAATATTTTCTTAGATAAAGATTGATTATTGTTTAGAAATTCTAAGTTAATCCATTTTTTAACTTTAAAATTGTCTCCAAAATTACCTTTAATTCTATTATACTCTTGTAGAAATACTGTGTTGTATATTTTTTCTAAAGCATCTTCAGTAATTTTTCCATCTTTAAATAGAGTATTATCAATAGGTAATTTAACTGCAAATGAAGATCTCTTAGCTTCAAATATACTAGGCACAAAGTAAGCATTGTTTTGTTCACCTTCTTTAATAGATTTAGATTGTTTACTAAATAAAGCGTGTATATTTACTAAGAAAGAAGCTGGATCAATTGTTTTGAATGTTGCTGTATTACCTTCCTCTTCTCTAATATCACCAGTTAGAGCAATATCTAAATTTTTAAAAGTTTGTTTAATAGTGTTGTTATCTTTATTGTTCAGTAGATAATTATAACTATTATAAGAGTTGTTTTTAATATCTTGTTCTATTCTACTGTTTACAGAATACTTCTCTTTAATCTCTCTATTTTTACTTAGGATATGGTTAGGTCTAACAAAAGAGTATCTGGATTTTCCATTAGCATCAGTAAATATTTTTTCAAATTGATCTTCTCTAAAAGTAGCATCTGCATCTGAAATATCAGTTAATTTACCAGCCATTCCATTTTCAGAGAATAGATTTATATTTTCTTGTACTAGTTTTTTTAGTACTACTAAATCATCTACAGTAAATGGTCTAACTTCTGAAAATTCTTCTTTTAAATCCTGATCATTACCAAGTGAAAATTCTAAGTACGTTGGAGAAAAATCTAATCCTAAATTATCTAATAAGGCTCTTGTTGCATTAACTTTATCAAGATAATTCTTCTTATTGATAGATACTTTAGTTCTACTACCTTGCAATAGTTCTATTACTTGAGTAATATCAGTTATAATGTCCTTTTTAAAGTCTATTTTGTTATTTAATAGCTTAGGAAATACAGTGCTTGTAAAATTGTTATTCCATCTGTTAAAGGTAACTCTTTTATTAATATTTGCTGAATAGAGTTGAAATTTATCATCTTTAGAATTATTTAGTACAATCTGAAGATAATTAACTTTTTCAAGTTCAAAAGCTTTATAGAATTTAGTTAAAAATTGTTCTCCAACTAAACCTACTCCATTAGGATAATTCTTTTCATCATATCCTGTTTTTTCTAATAAAGCAGTTAACAAAGCATTAGTTTGATTGTTATATTTAGCTAAAGCTTTAATTCTTGGTATGATCTTATCCTTTGGAGTACCTACAGCAACTCTTTGTATAGTGTTATATAATAAAGGTCCATCAACAGCTTCTTTTATCTTATTTCCAAACTTATCTGTTGTATCATATAAAAGTAGAGTAACAAATTTTTTTATTTGTTTATCTGTTGGATCTTTCTCATTAAAGGACATTTCAAAGTTTCTTTCACCTTCTTCAGTCTCTTCTTGCTCCTGAACTTCAGCAGTTTCTGGATCAAAATTATAACTTTCAAGTAATTTACTAACTTGTTCAGTTATAAGCTTTTGTTTCTCTGGATCACTATAAAAAGCCCATTCATTTGTTAGATCTTCAGTAAATTGATCTTGTACAGACTGTGGAAGATCTTTTATCTTAGCTTTATTAGCATCAGAATCTGGATCATATAAATCTATATATTCTTGTATAATTTTAGCAATACTAACTTTTTCTCCAGAATCATTTGCTGATATTAATTTAGCTCCAATAGTTCTAATTATATTATCAGATTCTATTGAATTTTTTCCTGGAAGTAGTTTAAATAGGTCTTTAGAACCAAAAGTTTTAAACTGATTAGATTGTATCTCACTGTCTCTAAAAGCTCCTTTATCTATATTATAGAATAGATTTTCAATATTAGGATTAGCATTTATAAGCCAATCTATAAATCTTTTAATTTTAGCAAATAATACTTTGAATATATTGTTTGTTTTGATGTTTTTAGACTTTTGCCAATCAGCAAATCTATCAGCCATATATTCTTCATATACTAGCTCTTCTAGCTTTTTATCAGATAAGTTGTTATAAGAAAGAATATTATTTCTTAAAGCTTGTATTTTACTAGCCAATTGAGCTTTAGAAAGATTCATTTCCTTCTTAGCTCTATTAAGATACAATTGTATATCAGAGTCTTTTAAAAGTAGTCTAAATACAGCATGGAAAGCTTCATGGAATTCAGTTCCTTTTTGTGCATTTCTAGATAAATAGATTATATTATTTTGAAAAGTACCCCAGACTATGCCATTTGTAGATAATTGGTTTAAAACTGTTTTTATATCTTTTACTTCTATAAAATCTGGTAAAACTTGCTTAATCCATTCTTCAGCCTGTTTAATATCTATAATTTCAGTTGCTTTAGATTCACTAATTTTAAACACTTCAGTTGGACCATTAGGATCTTCTTCTCCAATATAACCAGCAAAAGGATTATTTAAAGATTCACCTTTCTCAACTTTATTCAGTTTATCATTAAGTTCTTTTTGTTTAGCTAATGCTTTATCTTTTGCACTTAAAGTTCTATCTTTTTTAGGTTCATTTAAAGATTCTTGAACTTCAATTTTCTCTGTTAAAATACTTGGGTTAAACTGAAATTTAATATTAAAATTCTTTAATACATTAGTTTTAGTAGCTGTAGTAAAGAATCTAGTATTTTTATCAGATTTAGGTAGATCTAAAGGAATATTTTGTTTAAAGCTATTTTTAGTAACTTTAATATCAAATTTATTAGTATTTATTAAATCTACTAGTTCATCAATAGAATCTAATTTATCTATGTTTATAAACTCTTTAATCTTTTGTTTTTGATCTCTGGTATAATCAATAATAGCTACTTGTAGTCTATATTTGTTCTCTTTCTCATCTAAAGATACATTGAACCTAACATATCTGTCTTCTTTTGTAGGCTTAGTTGTTGCTATAAAAGTGTTAATAGACTTAGATAATGCTTTTAACTCATCTAGAGAAGTGCCTGATTTTAGTGTTTTTACTTGATTTAAGACATCTTGTATCTCTTTAAGCAGTTTATCCTGTTCAACAGGTTTAAGTGTCTTAGGATGCAGTTTTATCCATTGTTCTATTCCATTGGGTAAAGTAGCTAAAGCAAATGTAGATTCTGAATCTTCATACTGATTAGGTCTAGAATCTGTAATATTCTTTGTTAAGAATGTACCATTCCAAGTATTAAATATAATGGGGCCTTTACCATTGTTATCAAATAAAGGATTTCCTTCTAAATCAGGTCTTTTATCAAATTCTGCAAAGTCTAATTGTCCTATTGGAACTATTTTATAAGCTTCTTTAGGAACTTCTAGAAATTTAGAATTGGATGTTTTATTATTTGTCCAATAAGCTTGTAAGGCTTGGTCAAACTCTTGTAAAGCTTTATGTTCTGCTTTAAAAGTTTGAAAGTCTATATTAGGATCTTTTGTTATATGTTTTCTAAATTGCTTTTCAGTTAAATTTTGTATGTTAACTGGTTTACCATCCTTTGTTACAAATTTATTAGAATAAGGTGTATATCCTATATCTTTACCATTGATATTTATAATTGTTTCAAAGTCTGGAGCTTTGATTTTAACATCAGAGGTTATTATCTTAGAATCTCTATCTCTTGGTTCACTAATTTGACCTTTAGTAAATGAATTAGGTCTGAGTTTAACTGTTATATCTGATACAGGACCTGATAATAATTGTTCAGTTTCTTGAGGAGTTATTAAAGGTCTTTCTTTAATATTATAAGGTCTGTTAAATACATTATCTGTAACTATATCTTGATAATTTTCAACAATAGGAGTTTCTTCTACTTCTTCAGCAGTTTCTACAGGTTTTTCTATAGCTTCTTCTTGTTCTTTGAAGATCTGTTGTTTAGCTAACTGTTCTTTAAATGAACTATTTACCTCTTTTTTATTAAAGAGATTTTCGTAGTCTTTAATAGATTCTTCTAAAGTTTTATTATAACTTTCAATTTTAGTTTTAATTTTCTCTGCTTCAACTTTATTTTGAGGTAAACTTGAAGATAATCCAATTGATAATTCAGTTAAATCTTTATTTAATTCTTGTATTTTATCAGTTAAAAATAACTGTTTAGAATATTCTTGTAAAGCTGCTGATTTTAGTTTTTCTACAAAATCATTAGCTTGTACAGTTTGAAACTGATCTTCTTCATTAAAATTCAGTAAATCTGTGTTTAAAGAATTTTCAATAGAAGGATATATTTTTTGTAATTTCTTTACTTTTATTTTAAAATCATTTTTAATTTGACTTTCAGTTACATCTTTATTACCAAGAGTTTGATTAAATTGATTTAATTTATTAGATAATAGATCTATATGTTTATTAAGTAATTCATCTCCACCTTCTATTGTTAAATAGGGTTTAGTAAATCTTGTGAAAGATTGATTTTGAAAATATTCAAAAGCATCAATATCTTTAGCTTGAACAGCAGCATCTTGTAGATTAGATGATAGTTGTTCCTTAGCTATATTAGCTGTTATATCAGCAAGTTTAGCTTTATTAGTTATTGGAAGACTTTTAGAATCTAGTTTTAAACTTCCATCTTCATTTTCTTGATATATATCTGTAAGTTGAGTGGAGAATCCTTCAAAATTATTAGTTAGAATTTTACTAACTTTATTTAGATATTGTTCTTCTCCTTTAACTTGTGATCTAGTTCCAATTAATCCTCCAACAGATCCTAAGAAAGATCCTAAGAAAATAGCTTTTTGTCCTTCTGTAGTTGTTAAAGTTTCAGCATATTGATTTGCTAATTCAGTAAAATATCCTTTGTTAGATTCATTTAAAGCAAGAGTTCTATTAGTATTTTCAACAGCATTTTGTACTCCTTCTTCCCATAAACCTTCAGACGCAGATGATTTTAGAACTCCTTTTAAATATTCATTTCTAAGTTCTTTAGAAGCTTTTGGTGATATTTCTTTCAAAGCTCCTGTAATAGGATCAGCAATCTTATTTAAAGTTTGACTATCAGGAGTAAATCTTCCTAATAGATTTTTATTCATTATAAAGTCTGGTCCAAGTAGTATAGCAAAATTAGTTAAAAAACTATTTTGTGCTGCTGTAGAAATAGCTTCTTCAGTTTCTTCTTTTGTCCAAGGTTTGTTTGTAGAGGGATTAATTTCTTGATCTGATAATTTTTTATCAAATTCTTGTTTTAAAGCATCAACTAATCCTTTAGCCTCACCCAAAGATTCTGTAGTAGCATTAAATACTGTAGCTGTTCCTAATTCTAGGTTTTCAGCTAATTTAGCTCCAACTCCTACTTTAGCTAATTTTCCAGCTAAACCAACTCCTTTTAAAGCAAAACTTGGTCCCATGTTACCAAGTAAAAATCCTACTCCATCAACTCCTTCTGATGTCCAAAAACTAGTAGAAGTAATATTATCCCATAAATTACCTTCTTTAACTGCTTTTGGTGTATAAACAGCAAAATTCTCTTTAGTCTTTTGATCTAGATTCTCTAAACCATTTAACCAAGCATTGTTTAAGGTCTCTGGAAGAGTTTTATCTGTTGTTAAAGCTTCTATACCTGCAACTATATATCCAGGTGTTTTAAGAGCTTCTGTAGCTGTTTTAGAGATAAGTCTAGGAACAGCATTGGCCCATCTGTCTATATTAGATTGTTTTTGAGCTTTGTATTCTTCTATATTTCCAGATGCAAATGGTAAATATCCTTCTTCATATTGAGAAGGTTCTCTATATTCTAGATAAGTAGGTACTTGTGGTGTGGGATCTTCTTTATAATTACTTAATAGATCACTTGAAGAAGATTTTTTGTTAAGGTCTTCTTCATTATATCCTTTTAAAATATCTTTTGGCATTATTCTGATTTACTATGAATATAATTTATAAAGTTTTCAAGATTTTTGACTGGTTTTTCCATTCCTTCTACTATATATTCTTGACTTTGTGGATTATAAGTTATATTAATTTTGTTTCCTTTTATATCAAATTCTTTTGGTACTCCAGGTAAAGTACTTGTTTCAGTAAATACTTTACTTACATCTTTATCTGTTGGAGATTGTTTAGTAAATGGTTTGGAAACTGCATATATTTTGGCATTTCCATCTTCATCTGTAATTCTAACTCTTAGAGGAGATCCTTCTAAAGCTGGTTTTCCAGATAACATTGAAAAATAATTTTTAGGATCATATTCTCCAACTACTTCTACTTTAGTTTTTTCATTTCCAATAAGCTTTTTAATTTCATCAGAAGTTCCTTCTAAAGGTTTATTTTCATCTAAATCATAAAAAACTCTTGTGTCATAGTTTCTTTTAATCTTTTCTTGATCTGCCTTTTGTAGAGTTTCTCCCTTAGTTCCTTCATATATAGAAGTATTAATTGGTGTGGCTGTTACTAAAGTTCCTATTTTTTCCATATAATTCTGAACAGCATCAAAAGTTTGATTGGATTTTAAGTCTTCTTCTTTTGCTTCTGGGAACATAGTTTTAGCTACTTTATCAAAAATAGGTTTTTGTTCCTTTTTAAGATTTTCATAATAAGGTTTAGAGGAACTATCAGCAGTTGGTTGTGGAATTCCCATTATATTTTCTCCTGCTCTAGCAGCATTTTCTCCCATTCCAAATCCTGTTGTAGGTCTTGTTGTTGATCCTTTTGCTGAATTAAAATCTATAGAGCTAGGATTCTTAACCTTTTGTTGTTCAGGAATTTCATATACTGGAATAGTTGGTTTTTGATTAGATTGATGTTCTGGTAATCTGTTTATATTTAAATTTTGATCAAAGTCTTTTTTACTATATTTGCTAGTAACACCATATAATAATTCATTCATATGATGATTTATATAATCTTGTTTTTTAACTCCAGCAGTTTTAGAAGCATATTCAGCCTCTCTCTCTAGTTGTTTGTATTCTTCAGAATTCTTAAATAATGGTTCAAATGTAGCTTTTATTTTTTCTGGAGAAACAGTTTCTCCTTTATAATCTACTATAATATCATCTCCAGTATTAGGATCTTTAGACCATTTAAATCCTCCAGATTTATTGGAAGCTATTCCTTTAACCAATTCATCTGCCTTTTTATCTCTTTCTAAAGACTCATCTATACCTGTTACTGAAGTTAAATTATACTGTCCTGTTTCAGAATTTTTGAATCCTTTGTATTGACCAGGAGCTACATCATAAAAAGATCTATCTAAAAAAGGTTTATAATTTTTAGAAGATTGGACTTTTGTGAGCCAATCATTATATGTATTTGCATTATGTTGTATAGCAGCTAGATCTCCAGCAACTAAATCTGTTTTAATCTCTCCTGCTAATTGATTTAATTCTCTTCTATATTCAGGATTACCAACATCTCCAGCTACTTTATTAGAAATATTTTGAACTTTACTATTGTAATAATCTATTTTTTCTTTTAAAGCAGGTTGATCTTCTGGTCTTGATTTAACTTTGATTCCATTTAATAGATTTTGTGTATCTACTAAATTAGATTCATATTGTTTTTGTTTAGTTTCTCCTACAGCAGCTATTTCATTAAATGGCAAAGGGATTGCTGTTGATTGGTAGTCAAACTGTGTAGGTCTTAAATTTGTAAATCTATTTGCAGGCATTTCCTTTATTTAGTTTTTGGTAACCACTGTTGTGTAACAGGATTCCAAGTATAATTTGCGTATAAATCTTTTAAAAGATTCATTTTCATATTTTCACTTTCTTGTAGATTCTGGTCTCTTTTTAAACCTAGAGCAGTACTACCAGCAGCTTGACCAATATTTGCTATTGCTTGATATCTATTAGTTGCAGCTTGACCTTTATTAGCAGCTTCATCTCTCATAGCTTGTATTCTGTTTTGTTGATTAAACATTTTAGCTTGATTTCTAGCTCCAATATTAGTTGCTTGTGCTTGATTTTTAATTCCTGTATTAGTTTGTTGGTATTGATCTACAATATTACCAGTTGTATTAATTAATCCTGCTTGTGAAGCTCCTAGATTTGAAAGATAACTTCCTCCACCTACAGCTCCTTGTCTAATTCCTCTTTGAATATTAGATGCTTGTATTCTAGCATTTTGCAGTGCTGGATTTACATTCAATAGTTCAGGTTTAACTTCTTCTGGTTTTATATCTCCATAATTAACTCTATCATAGTCTTTTCCCTGTTCTCTTAGATAAGCTAAATTTCCAGCATTTTGCCCTAAAAAGTTTAATCCTTGAAAAGCTAGATTATTATAATCAATTCCTGTAGAATTTTCTGATTGATATTCTTGTCCTGGAAATCTTTTAGATCCTCCTTCAACAAACTTTTTTATAACTCCTCCATTTTTCTTTAATTGAACTGGAGGTTGAGTATTTTCATATTTAGGAATGTATGGTTTTTCAAATGTGTTTTGAACATCACCTGATTGACCATATAAAATTTGATTAGGATGTTGTGTAGCAAATTGACTATATTCTGATAGAGGAACTTCTGTTACAGATCCTCCTGCACTTGGAGGAAGATTCTTATAACCAAAAGGTGCAGCAGTTGTATCACTTGTACTATATTTATAAGCTTTATCAACTCCACCAACATTTCTGACTTGATATACAGGTCTTAAAGCTGGAGCAGGTCTGTTTATCCCTCCCATTTGATATTTAGCAGTTCCACCATATTTCATCTGAAGTCTTTGAATTCCTTTATTAATCTTTTCAGATTTTTGAGATTCTTGCTCATTAAATAATTCATCTAATTTTTTATTATTAGACGTGAACATCAATCTAGCAGATTCTTTAGCAAGTTTATCTGCTTTAACATCATCTAATACTTTTTTAAATTTATCAGTTGAGTATTTTTTAGCTTCTTTAGCAAATGTTTTACCTGTAGAAGATTTTAATTTATCACTGAATACTTGTGTTCCAGGTTCTAAATTAACTGGTATACCACCAGCTTCATGAGAAGGACCATTAAATTGTTCAGTTTCTCCATTAGGATAAAGAACATTTTCTTGTTTTTCTAGTTCAGCATTAACTTCTCCTCCATTTTCACAATACATTTTACCACCTTTAGCAAATGTATATTTATCCATTTGTCCTTGATAAACTTGTGCTTGTTTAGCCTGTTTTTCAGCTTCTATAGCAGCTAATCTATCAGCTTCTGTTGCTTGTATTTGTTCTTTTTGTTGTTTACCTTGTAAAGCACCAACTCCAGCTCCTAAACCTGCTCCAATCAGCATTCCTGCTGGACCAAAAGCTGCTCCTGCACTTGCTCCTTTCAAAGCTCCAGAAGCCACACCTTTACCAATGGCTCCTTTACCTGTGGTTTGATTTACTGGTATAAAATCAGTAGCTGTACCAGCAATACCTGCTCCCATTCCAACTAATCCTGTTGCTTGAGGATTCATACCTAACATAGGATTATCTTGTAATTGTGCAGTTTGATCAAATCCTCCTTCTTGGTATTTAGGGAGTTTTTTATTCTTTTTAGCTTTTAATTTAGGCTTTTTCATGTTGTTTTAGTTAGTATAATATACGGAAAATAAATGAATTTTCCTAATTTTTTCTTGTTTATTTTTTTCAACCTTTGTAACTGTACTGATTATCAGTAGATTATCTATCAGAAACTCTGTATATCACCTTGAAAAAATGGGTCTTTAGGTTGTAATTGTTTGAATTATCATAAATTAGATCAGTAGTGATATACTTATCCTTAATTCTTTCTCCAAATTGTTTTCTACCAACATTTAGATCTGTAAAAATATTAGGACTATCAGAACTTGTATATTTTACCCTGTTTCTTGGTACTTGTAATTGCCAAGATCTTTCTTTTCTTTTAATATTTAATGTTGGATTTAATGTTTGATAATCAGTATTTTGATAATCATTATAAATTCTGATTTCTTTCCAAACATCATCATTTATATTTACTACACCATTTAAAGATTCAGATCCTATTACTATATTGTCAAATGCTTTTGTTTTAGTTGCATCTTCATTTGTTATAATGGATAAAGTAGAATCAAATATTGTTCCATAGAATTTACAATAGTCTCCATTTTCATGTAGATAAATTTTATTTAAATTAGCTGGATCTGGTGAGAATATTTGTTGATTATCTGTTATGTATAATCCTGGAGTATAATCATAGAATGCAGTAAAACTATCTACTTGTTCATTATAAGCTAAAGTAAATTTAGTGTTTTTATCTAAAAAAGTAAATATAGCTTCATTAAATCTAAAGTCATAAACACAAGTAATACCATTAATTCCATTAGTAGGATCATTGTAGATTGGATTATCAGTTGTATTTATAAATCCATTTAAGTTATTATAAAAATAACTGGCCATACCTTTAGTGTCTGATAGTTGATTCAAATTTCCATCAAACTTATAGAATTTTTTATTGTTTATATCAAACCAATAAGCAGAATTAGAGGATTTAGTTATTCCCCATTGATGTCTACAGCCTACAATTGTTGATATATAATCATGTCTTTGAATTATTTCTCCAACTCCAAGTTGTAACTCTACCCCTGAACTGTCTGTTATTAAAGATCTTGGATTGATGGATAATATTCCAAATGCTGTATCTTGCCAGAATAACATTTTATCTCTTAGAATACTCATTGCATTTATTGGACCATAACTTCCTTCAACATCCCAATAATCATTTTCTTGAAATATTGTCCATGAATCACCACCTTCACCATTAATTTTAATTTGACTAGCATAAACTCTATTATCAAATTCAGTTACATCTTGAAAATTTAGAGGTCTTGGATTATAAAATCTTAGATTAGATTCACTGTCTAAAACATTGTTATAATCAAAGGTTTCTAAATAAGCATTATCCTCTGGATCTGAAGCAGCATCAGCAAGTAGATTTCTATTAATATGAATTCCAGATCTCCATTCAGTACCTACTGAAGTTTCAACTGGAAAATAATCTGTTAAAGATTGTACAGCTCCTGTTGCTGCTGAACCTGAAGGAGTTCTTCCACTAATTGCTAAAGACCAGTTTTTAATTGCTCTTTGGTTATCAAATATATTATTAAAAGTATCTCCTCCTAGTACATTTGTAGTAAAAGAGGTAGAATTATCATCTGTTGGTTGAAAATGACCTGCTGATATATAAGTATTGCTTGTTCTATCAGAATAACTGTTTCCTCCATATTGATCTGCCAATGCTCTTTTATATTCTACTATAAATTTAGCTTCTGGGTCAATTGCTCTTAAAGCAGTAAAAGGTATATTAGCATCAGCTTTTATATATAAAGTTTTGCTTCCAACAGCATCTGAATTAACTGATAATCCAAAGGATAATGGACCTTCATCAAAATTATGATAAGTACCATAAGAATTAACTGTTATAGATTGAGCAAATCCTACTTCTATTGCTTCATCTAAATCAAGTCTTAGTGTATAATTATTTAAATCATATAGTTTTTCTATAGTATAAGTTGCAGGATTAGTTGCATCTGGACTTATATCTTGAATACTATTAGCTAATTGACTATATCCTATAATCCTTACAAAATCTCCTGATTGAAATCCTGGAAATCCATTGAATAAAAATTCTGGAATTTGTAAAGTAGCTGTGTCTAATTGTACATCTGCTGCAACAGCAGTATTAACATTTAAATTAGAATATGTAGCTAATCTAGGCATATAAAGATTTGTAGCATTAAATCTTTGAGTCATATGCATTATACCTTGTCCTAAGATAGTTTTATCTTCTTCTTTTCTCTCTACCCTTACAAAACTATATCCACCTATTTGATCTGCTATATCATCTAAATTACTAACATTAAATTTAATGAAAGGAACTTGAACTTTACATACTCCAAAAGAATCTGTATAGCTTATTCTAAAATCAGTTACAGCATCAGCATTTTGTGTTCCATCTTCATTTAATCTATTGGCTGCTGAAATAGTATCAAACATTGCTGGCATAGCAATATCTCCTATCCATTTTACAAATAATGGAGATCCTGCTTTATCAAAAAATTGTAATCCCCATCTATAGATTTCTCCTCTTTTACAAGATTTAAATATACTTGCTAAGTAAGGAGAACCCATATAATCATTAAATTGATTTAAAGGATAATCTTGTCCAGAAATACCTAAATTTACTTTAGCTGCAATTGGAGAATAGTTTACTCTATAAGGAGCTGTTTGTGTAGCAGTTAGATCTACTGTTGTATCTCCAGCTATTACATATACTCCAAATTCATAAGAAACATTATATCCTTGTCCCCCTAAAGTAGTTCCATTAGCTTTATATCTAAAAGTGCTTTGATCTCCAGCAATGGAATCATTAGTTTCTGGTAATGCGTTATTAGAAGCTAATAGAAAAGCAGATGAATAAGAAGTAGTTGCTCCTTTATCTGTAATATTGGCATTTCCTCCATTATTAAATCTATAAGCTCTTGTATCAAATGTATCTAGAGATTTACTTGCAGTGCTGATATTAGCATAGAAAAGTCTATTGTCTTTAGTTCCTAAACTTTTAACTCTATCTATGTAAATTGATGTTGCTGTTAAATCACTTAAAGGAATAGGTGTTATATTTTCTTCATTTCCAGTATAAGTTAGTAAAATTGAACCTGTACTGTCTATTGGTTCTTCTTTTACTATAGATACTATTGGAGTCCCATTTAAACTATCTCTGAATACTACAGCTAATTCTACTGTATTAAAGTCTGTATCTAAATTAGTTATTTTCCAAGTAATAGTTTTATTACTTACTATTCCTTGAACATCTGATATATAATCTTTAAATAAAGCTCCTCCAACAACAGTTGAATCGTTTACATCATTTACTATGTATACTTGATTACTTAATTGTGAGAAGTTTCCTGTTGCTCCTCCTGTTTTTTTAAGTCTATAAGCAGCTTGATATACACCAACTAATAAAGCTCCATTATATCCTATTTTTTGTAATATAGGGATACTTAGATCTTCTTCTGGTTGACTATCAACTTGACTTACATCTAAAGCTAACAAATTAGGATCTTCTACATTTATAACTCTTGGAGGATTGAAGTTATCACTCCAATATATTCTTTGTATTTCTGAAGTTTCAAATCTTCCTTCAATTGCTGAAGGAGGTATTGGATGTTGAGTAGTAAAATTTAATGGTCCATAATAAATTAATTCTAATGTAGCAATATAAGTTATTTTACTATAAGTTAATTTGAATATTTGACCATTTCCTCCAGTAGAACTTGTATTATTGGTAGTAAAAATGAAAATATCATCTCTAATAGTAGTAAATCCTATGGGGATTAAATTAGAGTCTCCACTTAGAACAACAACAGGTGTGGTTAATGCTGATCCTAATGCAGATAATGAAGTAATTGTAGATCCATTAACAGAAGTAATATAAACTGAATTTTCATCTTCAGCTAAAGCTGCTTTAATACCTAAAGCAATATAACTATTTAAATTAGCTGTGGAAGAAAAATAAGCAGCTATTGGATTATTTAGCATGTCTGCTAATCCTTGAAATTCATTTTGGATATTACCTAAATTAACAGTTATTCCATTAATTATAACTCTTGAGTTAAAACTTAGAATAAGAGGTCCAATTGATATTAACTGATATAATCCTGTTACATTTGGAATTGTAAAAGATAAATTATTTCCTTTAACATTTTCAATTGTATAATTACTTTGACCAGATAAAGTTATTAAACGCAAATTTCTAGCATCTAGATAACTATCTTTTGGTTGAGATAGTTTACCTATATCTTTAATCATTCCACGAGAAAATTGCTGTATTACTTCCTTATTCATTTATTATATTATTGAATTTTCTTAGCTTCTCTATCATTCCTAAAGAAGTTTCTATATTGATTCATTTGGGGAGTCAACCTAACTAAAATATTTTTAAGATTTTCCATCTTTTGTGTATCAGGCATGTTAGATGCTGCTCTAGCTCCAGTACAATAAAATTCCCATTCTCTTTCTGAATGTTGAAATACTTTATCAGGAATTCTACCTTTTCTCCATTCTCTATAATCAAACATTTTAGTTACATAAGAAGTACAAGCTTTCATATAATAAACATCATCTGGAATAGTGGGAATATTATTCTCATCTAAAGGTATAGATAAGTAAGTAATACATAAATCTCCATTTAAAATAGAAGTCACTATATAACTATCATTTATATAAAATGTTTGTTTGGTAGTTCCATCTGGATTTATACTTGGAAATACAGGTATTTTACAGTCCTCACAGAAATAATTATTAATTAAACTTTTACCTGAGTAATATACAGGCATATTTTCATGTGATATTTCTTGTAGTTTATAGAATCCACAAGGTAGTTTAGCTTTGTGTTCTTCTATAGTTATATTATCTGTAACAGTATTAAATTGATCAAAGGCTCCTATAAATAACAAAGCTTCTGAACACCATTCATACAATTCTTCAATTGGAATTTCAGAATTTATACCTAAATCTCTATATAATTTAGCTGCAATACTATTTATACTTACTCTACCTTGTATCATTTTTATTTTTTGTTAAGTGAGAAATAATCTACCTTATTTTCTCTTAATGCTTTTGGTACTGCTCTTTTAAAATCTCTACAAGCAATAAATTTGTAAAATTCTTTATTTCTTATTTGAGCTTTCTTTTTATACCATCTAATATCATATATATAATCTTCAACAAAGTAAACTTTATAACCTAGTTCTTTAGTCTTTTTCCAATTAATAGGCCATTTATTTTGAGGAATATTAGATAAACTATGAGCAAATTTTAATACTGCTATATTACCCATTCCACAAGGTAGTTTTACTTCTTCTGATTTATATACTATTAAGTTTACTATCTCTTTATTAAAGTCTTTACAGACTTTTGTGTATATTTTTTTACTTTCTCCTTTTAGACCTTTACTTTTTAGATTCTCCTTATAAAATCTATAAGCATCTTTTAATGTTTTAGAATTTACTAAAAATCCTGGTCCTCTTATTCCCTTTTCTTTTCCTTTTCTTAACATTTAATTATTTATTTCTCTTGCACTATTATCATTAGCATCATTTTCTGAGTCTCTTGGATTCTTAAATAATGGTAATACTTTAGTATTTATTATAATATCAGTAATTGTACTTGCCATTTTTGCAGATACTGGATAAGCAGAATCTCTAGTCATTAATACTTCATTTGTAGCTGTTAGAAATCTATTTAAATCCATAGGATCTTCAAATACTCCAACTACAGTTACCACACTAATTAGATTATCTTTTGAATTTACTATATATAAGTAGTTGTTTCTAATATACCAAGAAGCCTGATTATATGAATATTTACTATAAGTTTTATACCGCGCTCTAAATAAATTACTTTTACCTATTGGTGTATTATCTAAACCAGTTACTGATAATACTAAATTATCATCCCAATTTTCAATTGTTTGAGGTAATTGTAGGTCTGACTTTAATAGATAACAATCTAATGGAATATCAGTAGCTTCTGATACATCTGCTAAAGACATTGTTACTTTAGGTACTGTTTGTACCCAAGTATCAGAAATATCTTGTCTTTTTTGAAGTGCTTGTGCTATTAGTTGAGATCTAATCTCATTAATCCAATAGATTACCTGTTTCTCATTAATCCTAAAATCCTGAGAATTAGGTCCTGATGCAGCAATATTTAATACATCAAAAATAATTTTGTTTAGTGTGACTGAAGGCATATTATTAATATACTAAATTTTTATGAGAAAAGCAAATAATTACTTGTTTATTTTGATTCCAAAAGCAAAATTTACTGTTTTATTAGAAATATCATACTTTAATGAGTATAAATTTCTCTTTTTATCAGTAATTGCTATAAAAGGAGCGAAATTAAACTGTTTTGTATTTCCTCCAAGTTCTAATCCAGTAAAAATACCTATTTTAGGCTTATTTTCTACTGTAATAGTGTTATTTATTGTGTGAATTATCTTTAAAGGTACAAAAAGCTTATAAGAAGGTTCAAATTTAGTTAAAATGCCTATTATTTCTATATTATAATAGAATATTAGACTAGAATCTCTTATAGAATCTGAATAAACACGTTTTAAGGCTAATGTACTATCAAATGAGGGTAGATGTCCATTTATAGTATAGGATGCAACTGGAGTGAGATTTTTAGGCTTTAAATAGATAATTTTAGCTTCTGGTCTCACAGTATCCCATTTTTCTACTATAACAGTGTCTTTTCCAGTATATTCAGGACATTCTTTAGTTACATTACCACAAGTTCTAAGAAATATGATAACTGCTAATAAAATTATAATTAAGATGTTTTTAGCCTTTTCCATAATTTACTTAACATCATTCATCTTAACCATTTCATCGGTTACAGAAGATCCTTTAGATAATTTGTTAACTCCTAGTAGACCTGTACCTAAAGTTATAATACCTCCAGAATACATCATAATATCGCTTTTTCCAGTAGCATCTAATGCAAAATCAACTACTCCTATTAAAAACCCTAAACATCCTATTAAAGATACTATTACTCCAACTGTGCTTGAAGCTGATGTTTTACCATCATTATTGCTTAGCATTTGAGAAATACTGAAAGTATTTAAATGAGTTTTTAATGTTTCTAAAGTCATGATTTTGTGTATTCTATTGTTTGTCCTCCTTTTTTAATTAGAGGAAATATTTTTACGTAAAGTTCTTTATAATAAGCTTTTGATCTAACTACTCCTTCTTGACCATTAATTACTCCTAGAGAAGATCCTACTATTAAACAACCTTCAGTGTCATCATCACTATTACCCCAATGTAAAAGAATATACTCAAAATCAGGAATATCTTTAATCCAGATTAGATCATGAGATTTAAAGTCCTTAATTGTTGGATATAATCTTTGTTCTTTAGGTTCTATTAATTTGTTTAGACTTTCGGAGTATAAGAAAGAAGAGCTAAATTTAGGAGATTGTCTATACCCTAAAGTATAAATACCATAGGGAACTGCTGTTTCTCCTTTAACTTTTGTATCTCTAATCTCATCTTCAACAGTATATCCATCTAAATGATAAACATTAGTTTTATCTATAAGTAATAATTTACCTATAGTCCAATCAGGTTTAAAGTTATATCTAGATATTTTTATTAAGCTCATTTCTTTTTAAATTTTTTTTTAAACTTAATCCAACCTGATCTAATATTGTCTTGATTAATTAAAAGATAGCATATAAAAGAAGCTATTGATATAAATTTTAAAAATATTGATAAATATAGATCAAATTGAACTAAGGTTAAACTAGCTGTAAATAGTGCTATTTTTAATAAAATACCTGCTATAAAAGGTTGTTCTGAAGTTGATGGTTCTTGTGATAATTCCATTTATTAAATTGAATTAATAATTTTTTTATTTTTGAAATTAATAACTCCTAATCTTTTAAGAGTATTATATGTAATTAAATCAATTACTTTTGATCCATTTTTTGTAGTTTCTAACAATGGAATTGCTCTACATAATTTAATTGATTGTTCAATTATTAATTTTTCTTCTTCTTTTGTTATTTCGTAGAACATAAATTATAGATAATTATCAATTAGATCTGCTATTATTATTTCATCTGCTGTATTTGGATGAGTTCCATCAGGTTTTGTTAGAACTAAGGATAATGTATCTATTCTAACATCAGTAGGATAAGTACTATCTATAAATGTTTTAATGGGTGAAACATCTGGTGAAGTTCTAGCTGTTGGATAACAATGTATAACACTTGCTCCTGTTGTTTTTAATGCTGTTACTATGGAACTATAATTAGCTTGCCATGTTGCAGTTAATACACCAAAAGCAATATCATTTCCTCCAATCATTAGAACATATTTTCTTGGAACTATTGATTTTATTTCATTAATTGCTTTTAAAATACCCTCAGTTGCAATTGATTGACTAGCTAACTTTGTATATGTTTTTAATGGAACTGTATCCATTGCTAATTTAACCCATGCATTAGCTATTGATCCTCCACTATAACCTTCTGTTATACTATCACCAATAAATCCATAAGTAACATTCTTTTGTACTGGAGAATCAGCTTTATTTAATGAAATATCATAAGTGCCTCCAGCATTTATTATTGAGAATTCTCCAACAGTTTGACTACCGTTAGATACATCAGCCATTGTACAACTATAAGTAACTGTATTACTTTGAGCAGTATCTAAATTGGTGAATATAACTGTATAATCTAAGTAATTTCTCTCAAATGTAATTCTTAGATTAGCCCCTTCATCTATTGTGAAGCCTGCACCACTATTTACTACAGCAACACCATTCTTATATATATAAACTTTACCTTCTCCACCAACAAACATATCTCCTCTACAAAACAATTCATCACTTGCAAAAGCATTTGTATTTCTACAACCAATACCAATTAAATTAACACCAACTCCTTTAACTGTTAGTTTAAAGTCAAGTGTTTGAGTCCATCTATCAAGTACTGTAGATCCATATGAATGTTGCTTAATATAATTATCAAGACTTCCATCAAAAACATAAATGCTTCTCAGGTAGCCTAATAACAAAGTCCAAGTAGCTGATCCAACTTGTACATAATCATTTAAGTTTGAAAGTGAGGTAAAATCATTTGTAAACAAATTTCCTAAATCAGAAGGAGGAATGGATGCAGATGTTCTTGCAGTAGTTAATAGTCTTCTATTTATAATTGGATTTGGCATTAATCTTGTAAAACTGTTAATTTAACTGTTAAATCTGAAGTTGCAGAATAAGTTGGTGTTCCAACTGCTTTCAATTGACCAAAGATATTATGTCCGTCAATTGCTGTTCCAACTAAACCTATATTTCTTACACAAGCTACTGAACTATCAGCACTTGCAAACCAATCTGTTGTTGCAATTGGTATAACTCCTAAAACATTTGGTAAATCTGCATCAGCAACATCAAAAGCTGCATTATCAGCAGTGGCTGTAAAGTTTCTATCAAATAACCAGAGTTCCATTGCTACACTTTGTTTAGCTAAATCTGTTATAACTAAAGTGTGAACTATTCCAGTTCCTGTTTGAGCATCAATTATATCAAATGTTAATTTACCACCAACAGCTTCTTCAGCAGAATAAGCTCCTGCTGTAACTGTTGGAGTTTGAGAAACAGTTTTGGTTTTTCCACCAATACCATCTTTTAATGTTTTTCTAATTTCTTCTAGTCTACTGACTACTATTGCATCTCCTGTCATTTTCTTATTTATTTAATTTAGGCATAGGTTGTACCTATACTTGCAAATGCTATTTCTGTTATAAATGATATATGATCAAATATTGCTTGTGCTTCTGTTTCTGTTATACAATTGTCTTCTTCAGTTATATTTCCTGTAATGGGTTGATAACATGTTAAGACTTTCACATAGCCAACTAAAAGGGCTAATGTTTTAAAATTTCTTTCTCTATAACTTTGATTATAGAAAAACTGATTTGCTACATCTTTTCCAAAATCAGAGATATATTCCTGAGTTAGTAGAAGTCTATTGGTAATATCTGTTTGTGTGAGGTATAACATTTTATTAAGCTATTGTTGACCATTCTAAGACAATTGTTCCTGAAGCAGTTAAATTTCCTGTGTTATTTACATTCCAAGTTCCAGCAGAGTTAAGAAATATATCTTTAACTGTTGCTGCTGTTTGTAATGAAATTCCTATTAATGCACCTGCTGTAACACATTGTAAAATTGGAACAGAAGTTCCTCCTCCAGATGCTGTTGCTACGTTATTTTCTGCAACATAATTCATAAAAGTTGCAGTTCCATTAAGTACTGATACTGCACCAGATGCTATAACACTTCCTATTCCTGTTTTTGTAGTTACTGCTGTTCCAGCGGCTGTTAATGAAATATTATAATAAGTCGCTTTATATAATTGAACTCCTGCTGGTAATGTATATATTTTGTTACCAACTGCTAATGCCGCTGCTGCACCTGCTAATGTACCAACAATAAAATTTGTTAATGTTATTTCAGTAGTATGATATACCCCAGCATTGTATTCATTAGCAACTAATGTTGTAATTCCTGAAGGTGTTCTTCCTGCTTGTGTATTCATGTTATTGAATGTCTGAAGATATTGTTAATGAACATCCTTTTGTTATTGCTGTACCTAATGCTTTATTTCCTCCACATGGAGTATTTAAAATTACTGTTGATCCATCTGCTATTGACTTACCAGTTCCAGATGTTAATAATGTGCAATTATTTATAATAGATACCCCACCTGATTGTTGTTTTAAACAACTAACATTAGCAGGTGCTGATATTCTAGAATTATTAATAATTTGAGTTGCACCAGCAGAGCACAAAACAACATTTGTTGAACCAGCAATACTTGAAATATTACCATATATAGTTTGAGTCCCACCACCAAATGAACTGGCACCATATCTAGCACCAACTAAATTACCATATATAGTTTGAGTCCCACCAACAAAAATAGCCGCATCACCTAAACCACTAGTTGTACCATCAGAATATATAGTTTGATTACCACCATTACAATAAAAAACATCTTGTGTTGGTGTCCATGTGCCGTTATATGCTGTCACTATTTGATTACCACCATTACATGTAATTGTTCTGACACCACTATTACCACTAATAGATAATGCTTCTACTGTTTGATTTCCGTTATCACAAGTTATAGGGATTTGAACAACACCTGTAACAACAATATTGTTAACCACTTTAATATATTGAGTTCCATTAACACAATAAATTGTGCCACTTACCCCACCTATCGATGATGTGATACTATCTGCATATATTCTTAAATTTGTTCCAGCATTTTGTGTTCTAATACAACCACCAGTACCTGATGTACTCCTAATTATTTGTGGGTTACCATATATAATAGAATCACAGGCAACATTATCATCATCTATTGTATAAAATGCTCCAGCTTGTAATTCTATAATACTATTAGTTAAATCCCAATCAACAAAATTAGCTAAAACTATTTTTTCTAAATATCTTCCTGATTGAACAACTATTCTAATTCTATTAGTAGCACTTGGAGCAGTTCCTCCTGTCCAATAAGCTAAAGTTGCTGTTCTTGCTGCTGCTATTGTTAAAAAAGGTAGATCAAATCTTTGTACTGCACCAGTAGCATCATCTCCAAGTTTAGATACAAAAACTGTATTTGCAACATAAATAGGATTAGCTTTATCAACCCATGTACCATCTCCCATTAGAACTCTGGTTGCAGACCAATTAGTTCCTTGAGAATAATTGTGTTTTTGTGATGTAAAATAACTTGATGCTGCCATTATTTAAAATATTTCTGTAGATTCATCAATAATAAATGGTGAAAGTACTAAATTAGTTACATTTGCATGTACTCCTTTACCAAATGTAGAACAATATGTTACTGTACAGTTTATAGCAGAATCTGCATGTATAGAAGCTGCTGATCCATTTCCTTTTAGTTTACAATTATGTAAAACTGCTGTTGATGTTCCTGCTACAATTATAGCTGGCTCATTAGCTGTTTGGGAGTTTATTCTTGCTCCAATAACTTTTCCTGATACAACTGCTTTTCTAAGCATTACATCTCCTATTGCTGTACAATTTATTAACTGTCCTGTGGAAGATACTGTTCCTCCTGTTGTATCTGATGAGCAAAATGCTAATCCAGATCCTTTACAGTTAGTTAGAGTTCCAGATATAATACCTGCTGTTCCTCCTGCTGAAGAACCAAAACTTAAAGTACCATGTACTATACAATTTTCAAATCTTGCTGATAAAGTTGCAGCAGTTCCTGTTCCATTAGCAACACCAAATCCTATTGATTTTGCAATACAATCTATAAAAGTTCCTGATAAAGTAGCTCCAGAACCATCTTCTGTTGATCCAAAGCAAGCTTCATCTCCTTGATCTACACATCTTATAAATACTCCACTTAATGTTCCTCCTGTTGTTGTAAAACTTCCAAAAGAATATCCAGAATCTGAATAACAATCTTCAAGATATCCAGATATTGTTCCTCCAGTTAATCCAAAGCCAAAAGCTTTTTGTCCTCCTATTGATTTACATCTAAATAATTTACCTGAAATAGTTCCTGCTGTTCCTGTTGCAGAAGAAGAAAAACTTGTGTTTGCTGTAGAAATACAATCTTCTAATCTTCCAGAAATAGTCCCACCAGTACTAGAATTAGAACTTGCAAAAGAGACTGCTCCTGTAGATTTGCATTTTTTTAATAATCCAGATATTGTTCCAGCAGCATTTCCATTAGTTGAAGCAAAACCATAAGTATCATCTACAACACATTGAATTAATGTTCCTGAAATATTTCCACAAACAGCAACAGAATTTCCTGCAAAAGAAGTAGATCCACCAGTACATTTTTCATAATATCCTGATAATGTTCCTGTTGAAGGTAAGCTTAAAAAGATAGCTGAGTGTACATCATACCAACTTCCATTAGGGGCAGTATTATTTGTGGTTATTGCTGTTGAAAATAAACAATGAGAAACATTGGAAAAAGCTCCTGCATGATTCCATAATAATGTTTGAGCATTAATTCCTGTTATATTAATATTATCTGCTGTTACTGTAATAGTTCCAGCAATATAGACTTGTCTTTTAGTTGTGGTATACCTTGAAGCAATAACAGAATATCCAGCTTCATCAAATAAAAGATTATTAGAATAACCTGAAGTTAATGTTAGATAAGCATTTGCTAAAGTAATATTTTCTGTATAAGTTCCTCCAAATACAACTATTGAAACTCTTTTAGTTGATGCTGGAGTTAAAGTTAGTGCAGCAGTAATAGCAGCAGTAATTGTAAGAAATGGTAAGTCCATTCTTTCAACTGTTCCTGTTGTATTTGATCCTAATTTAGAAACAAAGACTGTATTAGATATATATATTGGAGTTGTAACTGAAGCACCTGTATTACCAGTTGGAGCAATTATACTAGCCCCACCACAACCACATCCACAAGAACCATTACCACACATTGATTAACAATTTTTACAATTATTATTTGAAGTAAGTCTTTCTAAAATTGAAAGAATCTTATTAAAGTTTAATGCATTTCCATCTGTTGCAGAATGACATAAAGCATTTAAAAATGTTGAAGCTTTAAATGCTAATTCCATTGCATCTGTATTGCAAGTGCATTCTTCTGTAGGGATTTTACCAAAGAGAGAATATACACTGCATTGCATCTGTCCAAAAATATAGACAGTTTTAGTTTGAGTATAACTGAAACTTACAGATGTTGTTCTTGCTACTGTGTAAACACAAGTATAAACACCATCTAATAGTTTATCTGTAGAAGATAATCCTAGATCTGTATTTAATATTTCAAATTCTTGATCAGAATCTGTTGTTGGAAAAGAAGAAGTAAATAAGTTTAATGTAGTTGTAGTTCCTGCTGGAGTAGTCACAGTTAATGTACAAATCTCAGCATCAGTTGTTTCCTTATTAGGATTTCCCCACCCACTAGTATTAGAAGCAGAGTAGGCTCCTGTAGTTTCGTGAAATTGAAGCTTTGTACGATCAGATGATTCACAAATTGTGAAATTTAATGTAACCATATTTTACGATTTACTTCTTTTTTTTAAATATTTATCTAATTTTATTCCTCTTTTTCTTAAAAATCTTACAATACTACTTCCATTAACATTATATAATTTTGCTAATTTGTCAGTACTATAATTACCACGCTCTGATGAAATTAGTTAAAAGGAAGAAAAACTATATTCCATCAGAGGGGTAATATTTATATATTAGAGAATGTAGCTTATAGTTATAGTTACAGGCCCTGTGGTGTTAGTTGACGTAGTACATCCAATCAAACCTCCATTATTAGAAGCAATAGTTTTGTTACCAGCATTTGCTCCAAGAGCAGGTGCTAGTACACATCTTGCCAAGTTAGCATCTGTTAGTACAAATGCTTCTGTTGCAGTTATAGCAACTGTATCTACTTTAACAGTATAGTTTCCTGCACCAACTAGCAAAGCATTATTAAAAATACTTACACTTGTGATAATTGCTCCTGCTGGAATAGATACATTTGTTAGATTTGCATCTGTAGAAACCAACGTAACACTTGCATCAACTACGTGGACTCTTGTTAATTCATTAGCCATTTTATATTTTTTATTTTAAATGTGTTTATTTTAAAAACTACTAGACTTTTACATCTAGTAGTTAATTGTATTTATTAAAGTGTTACAGAATCAAATCCCAATGAATTCATATAAGGATTTAGAACTGAAAGCAAATCATCAACTTCAACTGAATTAACAGTATATGCTGAACCTGTTATACCTGCTGGTGATGCAATTATAACTGAACCTCTACCACTTGTAACAATATCTGCACCTTGAGATACATTAGGTTGGTTAAATTCAATTACAATTTGGTCATATCCAACTTTTTTCTTAACTACTACAGCAGCATCTGTTTGTGGAGCTACTGAAACTACAATTGCTACAGTTGAGCTAATGAAATATTTAATTTCATAAGGTATCAAATCTGCATCCAAAAGAATTTGATCTCCAGGAGCTAGCATTGCTGCTACAGTTGCACTGAAAGTCATCTTATCTTCTCCAGAAGTAATACCTGCTGTTGGTACAATGGTTGTTGAAATTAAAGTACTAGAAGCAGTATAAGTTAGAGTAGGTATAGGCCATTTAACTCTGTTAAGAACACCTTCATATCCAAAGTCAAAGTTTTCTTTGTTATAGATATCTAGGTAAGTTCCTTGTCCGTAAGTCATTGCATTAATAACTGATTTAGTTGAAGTAGAACCAAAACCTGATGTTGGATCAATAAATGCTTCAAAGTAAACACGTTCTTCTTTATAAACAGTATTAAATTGAGTAAGAATTGCTCCAGTGATTTCTACACCCCATACTGTTGCATTGGTTCCACCAAATACTGTATAAGATACACCATTTAGAGATACTGTAGAAGTAGTAGTTCCATTACCAACTATAATAGCTGTTGCTTTTGTTGGACCACCATTAGCTGCATCATTGTTAATTGCCAAAGCAATCCTTGCTGCAACTACATCTTGTGTATCAGATGCTCCAGTCAAAAACTGGAAAGAACGTCTGTAAGGTCTTTCAGAATAAAGATTTTTGTCATTTTTAAACAACAAATTAAATTTATACCAAGTTGAAGTATTTACTTCAATTAGACCTGCTGCTGTTTTCCTGTTATAACCAATAGCTACAACTGTCCTAGAACCTGCTGCATAAGTTTCTCCTTTATAAGAAGTAATTGACCTTCCAGGAATTTTTTGTGTAATTTTTAGTGAGCTATCAGATTTAGCTTGAACCAATTTAATAGAAGAGGTATCAGAAACTGTATCTCCTGCTGCTAATGTTTGGTTGTCTTCTCCAATTACTGCAAGCTTTGGTGAAGGAATATTTGTGATATTTGCATCAATATTTCCTGCTGGTAAAGCTCCACCTGCTCCAATTACTATATTTTGTACTCTGTGTAAACCACTCATGTTTTATTATTATTTAGTTTATTTTGTTATTGTGTTATTATCTTTTATTCTTATACTGTTGTAAACAAATTGGAAGCTAAAGTACCAGAACCTAATACTACTCCACTTACTGCCCATTGTGTTGCTGATATTGCTGTAAATTCTACCCAACCACCTGCTAATCCACAAGCTGTTGTAGCTCCAAGAGTTAGTGTGTTATTTGTAGAAGTTGCAATATTAAACTCCATATCATTGGCTGCATCTGGATTTGCTATTGTTGACCATAAACCACCAATCATTACATTTGTGACTGCTGATGTGAATATATAGCCAACACTTGTACAGGAAGTAAGAATGTGAAATCTTAATCTATATCCAATGTTTGCAGTAGATAAAGTTGGTAAAGTGACTGCAATTCCATCAGCTTTTGACAAGCCATAAACCCCTCCGCTTAATTGTACTGCTGCTGCAACACTTGCTCCTGTAAATATCCCTGCTGGAGCTTTAATTATTGTTCCTGCTCCTGATACTGCTGGAGTAATAGTTGCTGTTACTACTGTTCCTAATGTTGCTGTAGTAGCTGTAATATTTGTAGATGTGAATGAACCATCTGTAATGTTATTTACAACATCTATGATCTCTTTAATTTTATCATACTGCGTTTTAGGAAAACTTTGAATGTTATTTGAACCTAAAGCTGGTTTTTTTGGTAAGCTGATTGCCATTATATTTATATATTATTAAATTATTTACTCTTCTGTTTGTAAGATTTTTGGAAAAGTCTGATTTCTCTTTGCTTCTATATTCTCAAGTGCAATATCTATTGCTATATTTAGTACTTCATTATGAGTATGTTCAGATAATTCACAAGTAGTACTTGTATTTATATTCATTTCAACTGGTTTTCTTAGATATCTTAATAGATATTTATTGATTGTAATAGTAGAATCTGCTATTAGTTCTACTTTACCATTAGCCATTATTCTAACAATTTCATTATTATCTGGTTGATTAAAAGGATCAACCATTATTTTATTGAAATCATTATGTTGAATTGGTTTTACTGGTATTACTTCTGTTTGTGTTACTCCTTTTAAATCAGTATAACTTATATTAACTCTTTCTTGTAAGATAAACCAATGATCAGTAGGTAAAGTACAATATTTAGCATTAACATCTATATTAGATGTGCTATCATAAGCACTTGGAGTTATTTGATCATCTACAACTAATACTTTGAGATCTTCTGTTCTCTTTTGAGTTTCCTCAAAGGATTGTCTTTTTGTATTAGTAAGTCCATATCTTTGTTTAATAAATCTTTCCTGAGCTTGATTTAAAAGTAAATCAATTTCTTCAGGTTCAAAACCAGGATAGTTGAGACTATCTATTTTGTCCAGACCTACTTTAAACTCTATATGAAATTCTGTTATGCTAATTTTGTTGCTCCTTTCTCTTTTTTAATTGAATAAGCTCTCCATCCACAAATAGAAGGTCTTACTCCACAAGATGCTGATAGTATTGATTGTGACTTACATTTTAAATACTTGGCAGCCTCTTCTTTATCTGAAAATATTATAACTTCCTTAGTTTTTATATTTTCTAACTTTATGATATTTCTTAAATAAGGTTTTGGTTTACCTGTTTGAAGTAAAGACATTTTCTTTCTAACTTCATCTGTGTAAACATAACCTTCTGTTCCATCTCCACCTTTAGTTCCATTTGTTAGTTTACAAAATTGTTTATAATGTTTTATTAATTCTATTTCTAACAATTTTCTTTTTTCAAAAGGTACTTTTACTAACTCTTTTATTATTGGAATTTTATTTTCTTTGCTTAATTTAGTTATCCATTTTCCTCTATGAGTATTTTTATCATTACTTTTAGAAGAGGCTATATGTGATTTTAGTCTATGTTCTAATGTTTTTGTAGTATATCCAATATATCTAATTTTATTAGTATTTGGATCTATTAAACAATAAAGTATAGAATAATTAATCATTATTTTTTCTTTTTAACTCTTCCTTTTAAAGAAACAAGTAAAGTTTGATTTTTAGGATCTTCTAAATACATTGCAACTTCATCAGTTGAATTACCAATTGGATCATCACCATGTTTAAAATAACTTCCTGATTTAGTTATAATACCAAGAGAAATTAAATCATCAATAAGTATTTTAGTATTTTTCAAAGGATCTGCTACTAAAGTCATGAATCTTGCTGGTTCTGTTTCTACAAAATTAGCAAGAACATTTTCTACAACTTCATTAGATACATTCTCAGGTTTCTTTTTACCAATAAGTTTAAGAATACCTCTCATATCTTCTGTAGACATTTCACCAAATTTAGCATAAGCTTTTCTCTTTGCTGAAATTTTAACATTTTCTTTCTTAGCATCTTCTTCTTCATCAAATATTACAAACAAAGCATCTGGATATTTATGTTTATCAGTTACTGAATTTGCTACTTTAGAAGTACTTAGACAAACTTTATGTTTAAGGAAATCCATTGGAACATTTTCTGGATCAAGTCTAAGACTTTTACCAGCTATTCTAATTGAGAAAGATCCCCAAAATTCTTTATTATTTCTTTTTAAAGCACCTTCTTTAAGACCAAGTTCTTTTTCATAATGTCTTTCTTCTTTTTCAGTCAAACCTGTTTTATAAAGACCATTCTGATCTAATTCAGCTCCAAAAACTGTAGCTGCTTTAGGATAAATTGAAAGACCACCAAATTGAATTTTGTTTAGTCTTTGAATTGTAATTACCTTTTTTTCTTCAAGTATTTGTACTTCTTGTTCTGTATTTTCCATTTTTAAAATTTCCTTTATTTATTTTCCTTATTTATTGTTCTTTTAATATTTTTAAAAAACTAGGGATTTTTAGGCCCCTAGTTATTTTTATTTATTTACAAAGATGCTACATCAAGTACAAGTTGGGCTGCATCTGTTGGATTTTTCAACAAAGCACCACACTCACTTAGAACGTGCATTTCATAACCATCTACTGTAGAAGCAGACATAGCATTCTTTTTCATACCAAATGGATCACAAGATCCAGGAATATACCAAGAAGCCATTTCTCTGTCTTTAGTGTAAACTTTCATCACATTAGATTCACCATCACTATTCATCTTGAAGTTCAAGAAGGTAGCTTTGTATGATTCAGCAGGTTTACCTGTTTGTGGGTGAAGTTCCCTGTTCCTAACTACGTTGTTATACAAAGGAAGTTCTTTAAGAGTGATTTTATCACCATTAAGACCTACATATGTTTTAAACTGACCAGAAAGAGTAAGTTCTTGTCCAGATCCTGTAATGAATTTGCTATCTACTAGAGTAAATCTAGAAGCAGAATCTTTCATTGCAATATCAAACAAATTCATGAAACCTCTTCCACAGAAAGCAACATATTCCCTTGGACCATCTTCAGTACCATTGTAAGAGAGATCATCCATAAATTCACGTATAATAGACTCTGTAAGAGTGCTATAAAAACGTTTATTTGCAGGAGCAATTTGAGCTTCAACACCAGCAGATGCATAAACAGCATTTCCAGATACACCCTTCATAGAAGTTGTACCATTAGAGTTGATATTGGATTTACCATACCACAATGCTCTTTCTATTTCATCTTGCCATTGAGAATAAAATTCCCATTCTGCATATTTAACCCAAGTATTTGCAACTTTGTTGGTTTTTGGGTCCATCAAAGAAATTAAAAGAACTTTAGATTGAGCAGCACCTGTAACAGCATATTTCTTCCTGAAAGTACTCATGTAATTTTCAAGCATGAAAGGCTGAGAATAAGTAGTCTCACCAGAAGTCCTAGAATGATCATGTTCTACCAAGTTGTAGTCCTTAGAAAATTCTTTACCAGCAGCTAATAGAGCAACAGGCATATATTTTGTTTGGTCATTTGTAACCAATTGCAAAGTATATACAAAGTCTGAACCATCTTGATAAGGTTCTTCCATTACCCTTACTGGATAATTTGTGTTATCTGGTACAAGTACATCTCCAAGAGAAAACCACTTTTCAGCAAATTTAACTCTAAAAGTTGTTCCATTAATACCAGGAGTTGTGTTACTAGAATCTACAAAAGAAACTACTGGAATAGCTTTTTCACTATCTCCAATTAGAGGCCAACGATAAACAATGTTATCTAGTTGTTTAGCCCTACCAGTTCCAGTTGTTAGGAAAGATAGTGGATTTTTATATCCATTAAGTTTATTGTAAACTCTTGTTACAACAGAACTAGCCAAAGCTGGTTCAGTTTGAAAAAAAGTTGATAAGTGACTAGCTTGGGTTAGACCAGTGTGCCAATTACCTTGTGTTATTTGTAAGTCATTAATATTAGCCATTTTTATTTTTAGCTTGTTGTGTTCTTATTTATTGTTCTTGTTTTGTTTATTTTTAAAATTTTTAAAGTACTGCACTTTTAAAACCACCAAAAGGATTAGAATCATCTTCTTCTACTTTTTCAGTAGATCCTTGTTTAGCTATTTTAGTTCTAGAATCTGTAAATTTACCAAGATTCTTTCTTAGTTCAGATGTAACTTTTGTTTTAACTGATTTCTCAAGTTTAGAGATATCCCAATTCATCATATCCAAATAAGCATATAAGTATTGAGCATCTTTATTCTTTTCATTGTTTACCATCAATTGAGTTTTGCCTGTTTTTTTATCTACTGGTTTACTCATATGATCCCAAACTTGTGCTTTTATTTTCTCAGTTAAAGGAAAACCATTAATCTCTGTTTTTTTATCTAGTTCAGATTTAAGATTTGTCCAATATTCTTGTTGTTGTTTTATCTTATTCTGATTAACAACTTCTTGTTGTTGCAACATTTCAGCTTTCTGTTCATCTTCAGCTTTCTGAAGTTTAGTTAAAAACATTTTAGATTTGGTTTCCAATTTACCTAAATCTTCAGCATCTTTAATTTCTTCTTCAATTGCTGCTTCATCATCCCATCCAGCAAGTCTAAGACCATCTCTGATTATATCTTTCTGTGTGGATTCTGATTCTAGTTTAATGTCTTTATATGAACCTTGATTATAATAGACATTTACAAACTCTTTAGGATCTCCTCCTTTAATCATGAATTCTAAAAGTTGTTTACCATCATCAGGTAAAGACTCATACAATCCATTATATTTTTCTTCAGCTCTCTTAGTTGCTGTGTTGTCTATTGCTTTCTCAAGATATTCTTCAGAGTCTTCAAACTCAACACCTTCAGGTACATCTAAAATATTCTTAGAAGATAAATGATCAACTAAAGGTTTAAATGAGAATTCTTCAGACTCTTCTTCTTTGATTTCTTCTGGAATCTCTTCTTCAGTTTCTTTAGTTTTAGATTCAGGCTTTTTACCTTTCTCTTTAAAATATTTTTCTTCTTCTTTAATTAGAGCAAGTTCAGCTTCAATTTCTTCCTTTTTAGCAGGAATCTTAGTTACTGGAACTTTATCTTCAATTACTTCAGGTTCTTCTTCAGTTTTAGTTTCTTCAACTTCTTTAGTTAAAGATTCTACTGTTGGACCATTGATAACTCTAAAATTTGCAAATGGATTTTCTACCACTTGTTCCTTCTTTTCTGTTGATTCTTCCTTTTTTGCCATCTTATTTTATATTAATATACTGATTATTTTTCTAATATCCTAATTTTTAAGGAGTTATTTTTCTTGGTTTTCTTGTTTTTGACTGTTTTTTAACATTTTGATATGATTTCATATGGCTTAATATGAACCCTCTCAGATGGTCCAAAACTTATTTTTTAGGTTTTGGTTTTGCTTTTATTGTTTTAAGTTTAAGTTTTTCAAGTTTTAGCTTGGCCTCAGCCATCTTCTGGTCATTCTTAGCTTTTTGATTTGCTATCTTTTCTTGAGACTTATTTTGGGTTTTGATTGCCTCAATTTTCTTATCTTCTATTTCTTTTTTGGTTTTTAGTTCTCTTTCTTTAAGATCTAATTCTTTCTTCTTATGTCTATCTTCTTGTTCTAATTTTTGGTTCTCTAACATTTGTGAAGAATATAACTCTTCTCTTTTTAAAGCATCTTCTGATACTCCTGTTATACTTGCAGAATCATCACCTTCATCTAGGGCAAGAGATTTCATAGTCTCTGTTTCTAACTTAACTTCCCTATCAAGTTGTTTGTTTATATCTTCTCTATCTAATTTTTCATACTCTAAAGATAATTGATTATCATATCTTTCTTGTTCTATTCCAGCTAACTGTTTTTCATGGTCTTGTTGAGACTTAGAAGCTTGTTGTTGTCTTTGATTAAACTCCTCTTCTTTCTTTTCAAGTAATCTAACAATATCTGCTGGGGATTCCATTGTAAGTACTTTAGCAATATCTGATAAAGTAGCTTTGTCTGATTGTAAAGCAGTTTGAAACAATTGTTTCATTTGATCTTGTATTTGCTGATCTTTGCTTGTATTAGACATAAATACTCCATACTCAGCATTTTCAAATTCTGGACCATCTATGTTTAGAAGTTCCATTCCTAGATCATCTAAAACATACTGAACTTTCTTACCTTCTCTCCAAGCAATTTTAGCACATTCAATTAAACCTGTGTAAGCTCTTCTTTTAACCTCATTATGAGATTCAAACCAATATTCTGTTATAAATGCTGATTGTTGAATAGCTTGTTGGGTTGTACCTAAACCTGCATCTGCTCCTATTTGAGATAATCTTTGAGGAGATATGCCTGATAGGAAAGCTACTTGTTGTTTAATGTATTCTAAGGTGTTTATATGTTGTTGAATATAATTACCTAAAGTTAGATCAATAGACTGGAATTGATTAAAGTGAGATACTTGACCTCTTCTAGCACCCTTTTGACCCTCTTCATGTGAGTTTATAAAGGCTATCTTCATTGCTTTGAGGTAATACATCCATTTCTCTAAATCCATACCCTCAGATCTTGGAATTTGAGCTAAATCCATTAACATGATTTTACCCATATCACTTGCAAAAGCAAGTTCCATTCTATAGGCTATAATATTATATAAATATTGATAAGGTTTCATTCTATCTATTAAAGATACAGAAACTGAATTAGTAGCATTATATATTAGACCTGAATAACCTAATTTACAATAATATGGGTTATCTAATCTCCTTCTTTGATTTGGTTTAGCTTGAATGTTAATATAAAATTCATTAGCTATCTTAATACCTTCCCAAGCTTCATTAATCCAAAACCATTCAACTTTCCAACCTTCTATCTTTTGTTCTTCTGATAATTTAAAACTTTCATCAATAACTGTTTCTTGAGGTTGTCCATCTTCATCAATATAGTTTAATGTACCTACTTTTTTCATAGATTGCCATTCAACTCTAACTACTTTAACTAAACCTGTATTTAAATGAGAGTTAGTTCCAATAGAATTATTATAATTACCTGGACCAGGATCTGAACCATCAACTGCTGGTAAAACTATATTTGAAGAAACATCTGTTCTAACTTGTGATTGTATTCCTTTACTTCTATCTTCAATATCTGATATTTGTGAGGCTGTTAGATAATCACCATATTCATCAAGAATCATAGGAACACTCATCATTCTTGTTTCTATAACTGCAACTGCATCATCAATATAATCTGATTCATTATCTAATATAACAGCAATGTCTGTTGGATTACTTCTTCTTAGAACTGGTTCTCCATTTACTATACCTGTCCAATAAATTTCTTCACCTGCAATTAAAGCATCTTTCCATCCTTTGTTAAAGATGAGTTTAGTGTTTAAAGATCTTTTTAAATAACTGAGTGCTTTATTTCCAGTAGATTCTAATATATCAGAATAAGTATACCTCATATATTTTTCTACTTCTTCAGGTGTTTGTGGAGGAACAGGTTCTCCTGTATTAGGATCAATAGGTTGACTTGCTGGATCTATTTCAGCTAATAGTCTTTGTTCTAAAGATTGAAGTATAAGTTCTTTTTTCTTAGTTTCTTTTCTTGTAATTACTTCAGGATTATCTGCAATTATTCTAAAGTTATCAGGTCTTTTAGTTTCTTCTCCAAGTAAAAGCATGATTGCTGGAGAGATTATATCATAGTGTTGTAGTGTAGCAGGAAATTCATTATCTTTAAATCCAAGTGGATTACTTACATACTCTAAATCATTTCTGTTAAATCTTCCATTAAACAGATCATAGTTTATAAGTTTTCTGGTATTAGTATTTCTATTACCTGCTGGAGATCTATAAGCTAATTTTTCCCAATAATCAACGGTGTCTTCCCTCCATTGTTTAGTTTTTTCAGATTTAGATATTCGTTGTTTAGGAAGAGTTGTAGACATTAGTATAAGTTTAGATAATTAGTACTTTTTTTGTATAAGGTTTTGGAAAAAAATGGATCTATAGATTCTCTATCAATGGAATCTGATTCTATATGTAATTTGTGTTGTTCTTGTTTTTGTAGAATACAAAGCATAAAAGCAATTACTCTATCAAAGTTACCTTCTCTGTCATAAGCTAATAACTCTTTTAGTAAGGGGATAGATAAGATGGTATGTAAATTTAATATTTTATCTCCTGCTTCATTTGTTCTTTCTTCTAATAACCACTGTTTGAGATAAATTTCACATTGATCTTTAATGCCATTGGCTCCATTCTTACCTCTATTCATGTGAATTCCATATCCCCTATTTACCTTAGAATCTTTTACAATATCTTTTATAATTTGAGGTTGTTCACATAAATAGTGTAGACAATGTTTTTGTTCAAAATATATTTTAAGTCCTTTTAATTGATTTTCATATAAACATTTAGCATTATAATAAATACAAAGCTTTCTACAATTCTCATAAAACTCATCAGCCATTTCAGGTCTACCTGTATATTCAGCAACTATTTGATTGTGTGATTTATCTGCTCTATACATATTTTTATAAATAAAGAAAGAACCTAAAGATCCTGTTCCTGACTTATCTTGATCATATGGGTCACAACCTGCAATATATAGACCAAAAGGATTTTTATCTCCTTCAAGATCTGGTCTTTCCCAAATTGTTACTGCTCCTCTACTATCAGAATCTTTAGGTAAAGGAAAATCTTTAATGGGAATTAGATCAGGATCAAGTCTAAATTGGATTTTATTATTAGAGTCAAAGTATAATTCACCAACTTGTTCTTGATTTAAAAGTTGTTTATTAGTTTCTATATTTGAAAGCCATTCTTGTATTTCTGCTGCTGGAAATATATTACCTTTATTTCTTAAAAATGCTTCACTTGGAGTTAATGGAAATTGAGTTATGGCATCTCTAACTGCTTTAGGATCTCCACTTCTTTTAGATTCTCTAAATACTTTAATAGATTCTAGTGCTAATTCTTCATTAGAGTTACCGTCTTTATCCACTAGATCTACTCCATTAAATTTACCTAATCTACCTTTAGTAGCAGGAACAAACCAACCACATTTTGTTAACTCTTTACCTTCTTCCCAAGTATTAGGAAATGAAAGTAGATTGTATTTATCAGGATTATTGAACATATCAAAGAACTCTCTTGTTCCTCCTTCCATATCCCCACCTGTTCCAAAGATAATAGGTAGACCCACCATAGATTCACCATTCTTCCAACAAGGTTCTGTTAGATTATAGGATTGAATTAGGTTTTCAAAAGTACCTGCTTCTTCAAAAATATAGATAGATGTAGATTTACCAACAGATGCAAAAGGATTATCTTTAAATGTTACTGTTTGTACTTCAGAATTATATCCTTTCCAAACTTCAACTCCATCAATGTTTTCTTTGTATCTGGCTTTAATATAATCTCTTGTATCTGGATTTCTTTGTTTTCTCCATTCAGTATGTTTATCTAACCAATTACAGTTATCTAAAACCATCTTCATAGTAGTTTCAGATAATCTAGACATAAAAGATCCTATGATTGAAATACTGTCTCTGTAGAAATTATATTCATGTGTTATTAAAGCAGCATTCTTATAACTGAATCCAGTCCTTCTTGGTTTAAGAAGTATGATACCCTTCTTCTCTTTTCTTGCTCTTTCAACTAAATGAAAATAATCATAGTCTATATCTAAGAATCTAGGAAACATTTTTCTCTTTCTACCTGTTTCTTCATCTTCAGCTAGAATTTGTACAAAATTAAGATAGAACCAGTGAACTCCACTTATGGTAATACCTTCAGAATTAGTCATACCATATTTACATTTTAAATGTGCTTCCTTCCAGAACTCTATGTATTGATGGGTTCCTTTAGGAAGTCTGGTATAACATTTATTCTTTTCAAAGAATATTGCCAAAGTTCTAAACTCCTCTGTTTTCTTTAACATTAATATTTTATTACTTTAGAAGTAATATATCCTGTAGTATAAGTAGGATAATTAGTACTAGTTGTACTTTTTACCTTTGGACCTTCTAACATGGAAATTCTCATTTCTAAACTTAATATTCTTTCTTGTAACTCTTGTAGTTTATTTAGAACTCCGATAATTTCTTTATTATCTTTTAATCCTTTTAATAAAAGATCTAAATCTTCTATTGAGTTATTTTCTACTTTTTTAGTCATTGTCTTCAAATAAACTTGATTCTGCATTTCCACGTCTTTTATTAACAGACATAGATTCTTTTTTAACTCTTTCTTCTAAAGCAACTAAAGACTCCAATGATTTTCCTACATTAGCTGTAGCTTTCTGTGCTGCCTCCATTTTTCTTATTTCTAATTCTATATCTTTACTTTTAGGATCAAAAGTAATAGAATCATAAAAACCTACCATTCTATACAATAATCCTTTTATTGATTCTAATAGTATTGTAGAAGGTGTAGTAGATAATTCTTTGTATTTTACTATTGCTTCTTCAACTTGTTTAGAAGGTTTCCATTTTTTGTCTCTAATAATATCAACCAGAATAAGCTCCTTTCTTTTATCTTCTGGGTAGGAGTTATAAGGTGATTTGGCATCACATAGATAAAAGATGTATCCAAGCTCCATAAAAGCAACTTCCTTTGTTTTGCTTTTATCTGCTTGCCATATTGTGTGGAAATATGGTAAAGCAAGCTTATCTGGTGATATTACTATTTTTCCTTCTTTAAGCTCAAACATTAATTTAAAAACTTTAATTTATAAATAGTAGAATTAAGTAAACTCACTATTTCATCAATATTGTTTTGTATTTCTGAATCTTCTTTTTTAAATTCAGTATATCTTATATCTAATACATAAGTTCTAAGATCTTCAAAATATTTAGTTACTTGATTAGGATCTTCTATAATCTCACAAGTACATTTATAACCTTTAATAATACCATATTTACCTTGATATTGTTCAATAAGATCATCAGTTAGTGGTATAATTCCATCGTAGTATTCATTTAATGCTTTATGTTTAGCAAAAGATGCTGTTTGAAGATGAAAGACATGTGCCTGATTTCTTGAGAAAAATAATCTCATCATACAAGCTCCTACATTATTTGTTTTAATAGTAGGTTTAAATAGTGGTTTTATCATAGTTTAGTAGATCCTTCAAATTCTGTTGGTAATATAATTTTGTTTTTATCTTGATCATCCATAATCTTAGCTACATATGACATTGCTTCATTTAATTGTTCAATTGCAGCATTATGTTTCTTAATACAGATATCTAAAGTTTTTAACTTAGCTTCAATTTCATTAGTTAGAGTAGTTATATTAATCTTTCCTTCTTCAGGTGAATGTCTTTCATACAAAGACTTTTCTTTTGTTATTTCTTTTTCTTCCATTTTAATACTTACTTGTTTTCATAACCTGGTGTAATCCTTGAGCCAATCTATCAACTAAATCTTCATCATCATTTAATTTACCATAAGATAAATTAGTTAATAAACAATGACAAAGTTCATGATAAAAAGTTTGCTCTTGTAAAGACAAAGGCATATTCTTTTTAATTCTTATTTCATTTTCCATTGGAACACATTCTCCACAACTATCTTTAGAATCAACTGAATCTACAAATTTAACTAAATACTCTTGTCCAAAGATGGTGAAGGATTGTGGTATCATTTTCTTCCTTTGTATTTAAATCCTATTCCTTCTTTAGCTTTTAAATTAGTAGATACTAAGTTTCTTATAGATTCATAAGAGTGTTTAATTCTAAATGATTCTTCTCCCAACTTAATTGCACATACTCCTTTTACTACTGTTCCTCTTCTGTTTATTACTTCTTCAACGTATCTTATATCCATTGCATTGGTTAACATCTTGGACTCTATATTGGTTCTAACCACTTTCTGTTGTCCTTGTTTATCAGGAGGTCCTAATAAATCACTTAATACTATTAACTCCATTAGCATCTTTTAGTTTCTTTTTATCAGCTTTCTTTTGTAATTTAAGTTTGGCGTAATATCTTCTTCCATCAGTCATGCAAAATTTACCTAAGTGTTGAAGCATTATATTGTTTAAATTACCTGATTCTATTTCTTTAACTGTAAACTTAAATTGACTTGTTATAATTCTATCTATTACTATTTCAGATAAGTTATACTTCTTAGCTAACTGTTTAATTATATCATCAATTGGTTTGTTCATCCAGATATAAAGTTTTTATTGTTAAGATCTTATTCTCATAATCAGTTTCTATTAGATAAGAAAAATCATTATTAACTGCCTTATGAAAGATTAGATTTTTGGTTATATTATCATCCATGTCCTCTAATTCTAATATATCTTCTGCTTGTAATTTTGTTTTAGTGAGTTTCAAAGGTTATAGTTATTGAACTATCCTTAATTGCTGTTCTTAGTTCTGGGTTAATAGTAATACCTTTAGATGTTTTTATTAGTACTCCATTTTTGTTTTTCATCCTAGATATATAACTATTTAAACTTATTTCGTCTAAATTTAATCCTTCCCTTACTTTAATTCTATTTTCAGTGTTTAAAATTTCAATATCTTTTTCTATCATGAATTGTATTATTTGTCTTTTTTTATTTGACAATTTGAGTATTGGATTTAATACTCTCAACATTTCAGCTATATAAAATTTTTTACTTACTGTTGCTTTATAATTCATTTTGTTCTTCTCCCTGCTTGTTTATAATTCTGAAATCAGCAAATGGATTTAGAATTACTTCTTCTTTTTTCTTTTTTACTCCTGAAATTTTCTCTAATTCTTCGTCTTCCTGTTTTTCTAATTCTGATATTTTATTTTGACTTCTATTATGTTGAATATTATATTCTGGATTTACATCAGCAATCATCCACATTTCAACTGCTTTTCTTTTTATAGTATTTACTTCTTTAACTAATAAATTATAAGAGTCAAAGTCCTTTCCATCTCTTTTGTGTTGGGAAGCTCTAGCATGAAAATTTATAGATTCACCTATATAAATTAAAGTACCATTTCTATATAAACCATAAACTCCTGCAACCTCTTCTATCTTGTACATTTTCTCAATATTAATATATTGTAATAATTTTCAATACTTAATATACAAAAAATAAATGAGATTTCCTAATTTTTTATCACTTATTTTTAATAAATCTTCATATTTAAGGTTAACTTATTGATAATCAAGTAGATAAATTTAAACCTTTGCTTTTAGCAAAGTCATAGTTAAAAGAGAAGTAGCCAAGATAAAATCTTATAAAATTGCTACTAGGATTTTATAAAAGATAGTCATTTAACTTAAACTATCAAAGATTAATTAGAAGTAATAAATGTATTACCTGATCCAAGCATCTTCCAACTTTATTAGGTTATGCAAGTTTGATTAACTTCTAATTTTTAATGATTACAATATAAGCATTTTATTTCATATAAGCAAGAAAAAAGTGATTTATTTTATAACTTATTGATTATCAGTTATTAAAATCTGACTCTTCTTGTCTAATCTGATGAGCTAAATCTATTTTATCTTGTATTAATCTAAATTGGTTTATATGTTCAGTGCTATGATCATATTCTTCTTCATAAAACATGTTCTTTAAATTAGGCCATTCTAGTACTCTTCTAACTCCTTCTTTAAGGTGGATAGTTCCATCAACTTCTTTGGCTATTATCTCATCATCAAAATAATGTTTAGATAAGGTCTGTAATCTCTTTTTCATATTGTTGTATAAATGTTTTAAATTGTTCTGTTATAGGTTCTTCTTGTTTTTCCCAACCATTCCATTGAGGTAAGTCAACTATTGTTATAGTATTGCCATCATTTGTGATATAAGTTTTAAACTTTTGATTAATCATATTAATGTGTTAAAACTATTTATTGTATCTTCTACTTTTGTTAAATCTTCTTTTGTTAAAAATGGAGTTTTAATTACTATATAGATTGTTTCTGTTGTATCTCCATTTGAATCTGTTTGTTTATGGACTACTTCAGTTCCTAATGTTAGTTCATTAGTAGCAATGAAACCTAAAGCAGGTTTAACTATTCCCTTAATAAGATCATCTTTCTCTATTAGAAGATATTCATATTGAGGTACTGGTCCACCAGTTACAGGATAAACTTTTCTTTGTGTGGTCATAGTATTTGACCAAGGTGTTTGATTCATATTAAGTTTTCTAAATCTTGTATTAAACTATCTTTATCTTTTAAAATTGCTTTAGCATCATTTATGTGCATATGCCATTTATCTACTTCTTTCTGTGTATTAGGATCTGAGAAATCTAACCATTGAAAGCTAAGTCTTGTTAAAGGTTGCTGAATAACAATTCCTTGTTCACTAAGCATAAAATCATCTAAAAGTGAATTACTCATTTATTAGTTTGTTTAAATCATTATTCAAATCTGTTTCAATCTTTATTAGTTTATAAACTTCTATTTTGGTTAGAGGTTCTTCCCAATCTATATAGTCTTTTAATGTTAATTTGAAATAGTCTTTTAATGTTAATTTGAATTCTCCATTATATAAATCAAATAATCTTTTTCTTAGTTTAGCATCTAATTCTTTTTCAAAAGCTTTATGTAAATCTAATTCAGCTTTTTGAATCCATCCTTGAGTTGTTATATTTAAATCCATAAACACAAAGGTATAACAAATAATCCAAACTACCAAATATTTTAATGACTATTTTTATAGAAAATTTAGTATAAATCAATAAAGTGTTAAATTTGATTAAAAATGAGGTTTGACTTTAATTGTATAGCTTTATATTTATTTTAGTAGGTTTTAAGGAGGTTTAAAAATTAAAATTTTATAAAATTTTTTAATAAGATTTTTTGAAAAAAGTTTTGTAAGTATCTGATTATTACCCTGCTATTAACATGCTCCCTAACCTTAACTCAGAGAGAAACCTACTGGTATGTGTTTCCTATTAACTAACTTAAAACTTAACCACTATGAAATCATTTGCACAATTTAAACAAGAGAATGGATTAACTAAGATTGATCTGTTACAAGGTAAAGGTAGAATGTATGCTAAGGTAGGATCTATTGATCTTATTGTTGGTAAAGAAACAAAGCTTGATCAACCATTGTATGTTATACATGGTGTTAATGAAGCTGGTCAACCACAGCCTTTTCATACATTGGTTAATTCAGCTAATGTTAAGATAGCAGCAACCATTTAATATGGTAGCTGTCTATGGTGTTATAATGTCCTTAGAGGATAGTATAATGTTTGATCATAAGTAATTTGCCTATCTCTGGGGTTATTAGCCTTTTATGCTACCAAAGGTGAGATAGTTTGTTGTCAATGGGTTAGACTACTGGTGTAATAGCCAGTAGTTTATTTAAACTAATTAAACATGAAATATAAACTAATAAGGTTTATAATATTCTATTACCCTGATATAATCAAAATTACATTAGGTCTAATAGCCTTTGGTGTATTTATTTGGGCTATTTGTGGTAAATTAGGTATTATAGGCTTTTAAATCAATTATAATATGATCTACTGTACTTCATATGAAAAACTAAAGAAAGTGTGTTATAACTTAAGGAAACAAGGTTATAACTCATTTAAAGTTATTAAGACAACTAATAAAGATGAATACACTGTTATTAAAGGTTGTTTAGGGTAAAGTAGAGTTTGGGGCTTTGTCCCCCAAATCTCACGTTTATTAAATCATTAAACTAAAGAGTTATCATAAATTAAGTAGAATTGGTTAATATATAATACAAAGAATATCCAAGAAATAAGTATTGGGATTTCTATAGATGTTTGCCCAATGAGATATAATTAAAACTATTAGATATGAGAAGTAAATACAGTATTCCTGAAATACCAATTGTGGTTATAGAATATATTGATTAATAGACTATTGCGCTAAATCTGTTATTGCTAACTTATGATAAAGACTCTTGTAGCTTTGGTGTCTAAACCAAGAATTGCTGGGAGTCTGCGCATTTATATTTTAAACCTAATTAACTAATATTAACTTAAAACCAATAAATCACATGAAAAAAATGATAACAACAGATAAAGAAGTAGATACTTATTTATTCTGTAAAGAAGTAAAAGCTAAAGCTAAAAAGTTTGATGAAAGATATGATGAATTAATGTCAGAAGATGATATTAATGAGTTAACTAAAGACTTTAAGCAATTAAATTTAGAAGATGATGAAGATATAAGTCATCATAGATCTGTTAGTAATCAATATAAAGATATATACAGGAATGATGAAGAATCTAGATTTAAAAATTAGCTGAAAGTCAATGATAGTAAGGATTATAGGTGTGTTTATATGATACACTTATAATCTTATACTCTAATTAAATTAATTTAAAAACCCAATAGTCTACTAAATCTATAGACTATATATTTATAGCTTAATATAAAACATATGAAAAACCTAAGTGAAGTTAAACCTTTTAATGTTGGAGATTGGGTTATTATAACAGAAAAAGCTAGAAAAACTAATAAAAATAGTACTTGGGATAAAGCTTTTCAAGTTGTTAAATCTGATAAGTTTACTTATAATGATTATGGTAATAATTTATATACTTATAATTTTAGATCTTCTTATCCTGGAGAATCTTATATACCGAATTCTGATTTATTATCAAAACCAGTGGATTTAAAAGAAATAGATCAATTTATTAATAGTTTAAATGATATAATATGAAACTACTATTTATTTACCTATTATTTCCTGTTTTAGTCTATTATTCTACAACTAAAGATATAATAGTCAGAAAAGGATTTAAACATGCTTATGTACAAGGAATAAGATTTAATCATTATAAGACTAAAAATAATGGTTGGATATGGATATCTTCTTATTATAAGATTAATAAAGGAGATAGTATAACTATTGTTAATAACTAAAACTTAAAAACTATGAGAACACTTATTAAAAAATTTAAACAGTATCATTATAATGATGAAACTTTGTATTATACAGGATTAACTGGAGTAATAGTTGTATTTGCTATTTGTGTAGCATTATTAGCTCCTCCAGCTTGGTAATATTTAAGAAGCTCCTGCTGGGTCAAGTGAGATAAGGGAGATCTTAATCACCTTCAGAAAGTGATTTAACTTGATCTTTACATTAACTAATTAATATAATAAAAGATATGAAAACATTAATATTGATGCTATTTTTGAGTTTTATTTATACATTCAGTAATGCAGAACAAACACAATATTTTAAAGATAAAGATGGTAGAAATTTCACATTTGCAGTAAATAAATTAGGTAATGGTGTTGAAAGAGTATATCTAGATGCTTCAAAAGTAGTAGAGAAAACTTATGCAATTGGAGAAAAATTAGCACCTAAAATAGAAACACTAATTGATAAAGCCAGTAAACAGCTTAAAGTAACAGCAGAAGAAGTTTGGGATATATTAGTAATGCAACAAACAGTATTCAGTATTGGAATATTGATGGGAATATTATTAACAGGATTTTCATGGCTTCATTTTTATTACAGAATAAAACAATGGAAGCGTAACTGCCGTCCAGATTCTGATATAGGACTTTTAATATTATGTGCTGCTTTAGCAATTTCTGGAACAATAACGAGTAGTATATATTTTCAAGATATGCTAACTGGTTTTATTAATCCCAAGTTTGGAGCTATTAAAATGATTACTGAAATTGCAACTCAATTGAAATAAATAATATAACTCTTATCTACCAAAAATCGCAATCTAGTGTAGTTTAATAAGGTGCAACCTTGTGAGAGTTTAATAAGATAAAGTCTATCAAAGCAGAACTTTGGGACTTTGTCTTTATAATTTTATTTAAAATGATATTACAAGATAGACAAATTCTTTTTAGAATTGGTAAGAAATTGAGATATAAAATAATAGATTATAAACAATTGAAAATCAGAGTATTAAAATGGATACACAAGTAAATAAACAAACTCTTTATATCACTACAACAGGTGATTTAAAGTTAGGAATGTCTACAAGAGATTTTTATGTTCAAGGTATTAGAGAAGATATGTTTGGTCAATTATGTTTAATGTTTACTTATTTTAAATCTTGATAATATGATTGAAATCAAAGAATTGGATGAATTAGATAATTTATTTAAAGTTTGTAAACAATTTAAAGTACCTCAATTTTATAAAACTTCTAGTGAAATCAATTATTTACAAGATGCTGAATCTATATTAAATGAAAAATTATTAATATTTGAAGGAGAATCTGAATTAGATTATACTACTAGAGTTCTTAGACATTTAATTAAGTCAGCTAATTATTTAGATAATAAAGGACAAATTTGGAAGCCTAATTGGGAAGATAATAAAGAGTATAAATATTCTCCTTGGTTTAATTACAGCTCTGGTGGTTGGTCTTTCGTTGTTTCTGATGGTCACTATGGTCATTCTGATGCTGGGGTTGGGTTTTACAAATTAAAATCAACATCTGATTTATTTGGACAAAAATTTTTAAATTTGTATTCAATTATAAATAATGGATAAAAATGTTAAAACAAGAACAATCAATAACATCTGAAACATTTAAAGAGTTTAAAACTGTATTTTCTAGTTTTCTAGAATTATATGATGGTAAACTTGAAGAAGAAATGGGTTATAATCTAAATCCTATTATCATAGTTCATTTTATTGATACTGTTGATGATGAATTAGAAGCACCTATTTTGATTTTAAATTAAATAACCTTAAATAACAATTAAAATGAAAAATAAACTAATTGAAATAACAATTCTAATAGTAATATCAAGTGTAATATTTATTTAATAACTAATTAAAATGGATGAAATGTTACCTTTTGCTTTAATAGAATCTCTTATAATGTTAAGAGAGAATATTACTGATCAATTAAATAGAACAGATAATCCAAATTTATTAGAGTCTATAGATAATAGCTTGGATAAGTTAATCACTAATTATATAATTAAAAACAATAAAATATGAAGCAAAATCAACCTTATGTAAAACAATTTGATAGTCAAGGTGTTTTATTGAATGAAATAACTTTAACTAATCCACATTTGAACAATAATCCTAGTAATAGGAGTAAGCTAAGATCAGCTCATAAATATATTGTTTTGAATGGTATGAAACTTAAAGTTGGTGGTAATAATAGAAAACCATGTAAAAGAACAGGTAAATCAAGAGTTGAACATTTATTAAATTAGAAGAAAAAGATGAAAAGTATAAGTAATATTTTATATGGTATAAATATTGGTTTATTTGTAGCCAATATAATTTTATCTGTTCTTTCTAAGGATATAGGTGAAGCTTGTGGTTGGGGTTGTGCTTTAATGTGGCTTATATCTTCAATGAGTAAAGATTAAAAATAAATTATGAATCAACAAATAAAAGAGCTACAGAATCTTTATTCTTGGGCTGAATTTTATAAGCTAAATAATAATACAAAGGCTTATGAAAGTACACAAAAAGAGATAGAAGTTTTAAGAAGTAAAGTAAATAATACTAGAGGCCGAGTGAAAGTGGCAACTAAGCACAATGATACTCCTAAGAAGGACTCACAGTAAATTCTAGATTTATGCTCTGTGGATATGGCCTAGAGTCTAGTATTATTTTACTTTATATGTTATTTAAGATGTCCTAGCCAATATGCAGGTGGTTTTACTACCAGGGTATTTGTGAATCAATGTAAGAACAGGATTGCAACCTGTCTAGGAACTAATGTAGCCAAATGAAACTATCTCTTGATTGAGTTATAGGAGTAAAATGACAGTCACAAGCCTGATTAATACAGAGTGATAATGAATAACAATTAATAATTAACAGTTAAAAACAATTAAAATGCTAAAAGTAATCGCAGTATCAGATTTGAAAACAGAAAAAACTAGAAAAGATGGTAAAGTTTCTCGTAAATTTTATACATTGAGCCTTGGTGATGCTAACGATCCATTCAAGAAAAAAAGGATTAAAAATATCTTTGAAAATCATGTTGGAGATGGTAAAACTGAAGCACGTTTTTCTAGTGCTAATCAAGCAGAAGCTAAAGCTTTGATTGGCAAAACTATACCTGGATCTATCCAGATTGTAGAAGTTGAACCTTATCAAGTTGATGGTTCTGATAGAATGGCAACTAAATTTGCTGCTGTTATAATTGGTGATGAAACACTTGCTAATGTACTTAAAAGTGCAGGACGTGTGTTAAAAGGTGCAGAAGCACAAGTAGCTGAAGAAGCAACTGAAAGTTTGAACTAATTAGTTCAATCAAATAGTATTATTATAGCTGTTGAGAGTTTATGACAGTACAAGGACACTAATCTTGTATATAATACTAAACCTAGGAGAGGAGTGATCTTCTCTTAGGTTCTTATAATTTTAAAATTAAATAATATGAATTTTATAGATACTTATAATGCTTTAATAATATCATTAATTGGTAATGTTATATTATTATTTATGTTACTTTCTCCAAATATTGTATTTTGTATACATAAGAGATGGTTTAAATGGAGAAACAAAATTAAAGATCTATGATGTGGTTATCATAGTTTTAAGTTACATAATATGGGAAATCTGGGAGTTTACGAAAGAAAGTACCTATTATGTTTATTAATTTATATAATATGTTAAAAGAAGAATTAGTTGTTGATGAAATTTACAAAGCCTCAAATGGAAATCTTTTTATGTGGGATGGAAAAGATAGTTCTTATTATCTAGGTAATGGAAATACTCAATTTTTTGTTGGATCTGGTTCTTTTTCTGGAGGAATTTCTAATACTAAAAATTCTACTTTAGAAGAAAAACATTGGCTTAAAGAATGTATTCATTATAAAAAGTTTATGTCTAAACATGAAGCTTTAAAGACTTTTAATGTTAAAATTGATTTAAAAGATATAGATTCTTTAATTTCTGAATTTAATGATATATTATGCTAAAAGCAAGTGATTTAAGAAGAGGTTGTATTTATAAAACTGTTTTAAATAGTGATAAAGATAAATTTACTATTTTTAAATTTGAAAACTTTTTTATTCAAAATAATATTACAGATTATAAAAGAACTGTAGGTGTAGCTCTTACTACCATGAATGAAGATCCATATTTTGATAATGGAGAAGGTAAATGTTTTGATGAAGATGATAGATATACTGTAGAAGCCTCTGATGAAGAAAGACTTTGGTTAAATGAATGTGTTAAACAAAATAAGTTTATAACTAAAGAGGAATCTTTATTTTTTTATATAAAAGATATTGACTTGAATGAAATAAATGTTTTAGTTTCTAGTTTTGATAATATTATATAATGGAAAAAATTATTGCTAAAAAAGGAGAATTTGTTAAAATAGTAGATCCTGGTAGAGCTATATTAAAAAGTTTTGATATTAATAAACTTTATCAATTAGATGAAGATTTATCTGAGTCAAATGGATTTATTGTTAAAAAAGACAATTTTAATTGTAGAAATGGTTTTGGTCAAGCTTTTGGTTTAGGAATGAAATTTGAAGTAATATATGATGTTTCTAAAATACAGCTTAAAGATATTGATGTATTAATTAAAGAATTTGATAATTTAATAGAATTATAATATTGTAAACCAATTTGAAAAACTTAAACTATGAAGAAAAACTATCAGTGGAAATGGAATAATAAATATGTTCCTATTCAAAAGCTACATTATAATCAATTATTTAGTATTTTAAAGTCTTTGAATACTGATCATCTTAAAGAAACTGGTTCTATTTCTAAGGAAGAATGGAAGAAAGTTATTAAAGATGAGTTGAGTTTTAGATCTAAAAATGATACTAAACAAGTTATTAAATTTATATCTAAAAGGTATGAATTAGGAGCTAAAAAGTATGTAAATCAGCTTGTAAAACAGTTTTCTAATGCTAAAATATTTAATTAAATTATTTAAAATCTTAAAATATATGCAAATAGATGTTAATGGGATCAAAATCACCCTTTCAAAAGATCAATTAAAAGAAATTGATAAACAATTAAAGAATATAAAAACTATTGATGATATTAATAGTTATAAAGATGCTTGTGAAGTTTTAAAAAGAAAAGATAATAAGTTACATAGAACTGATCAACAAGAATTAGAAACTATTATTGAGGCTGTTAATTATCTAGATAATGAGAATAAAGCTTGGAAAGCTGATTTTTTAGATAAAAATACTTCTAAATATATCAATTATTTTGAGAAAACTAGTTCTGGCTGGGTCTTCAACTGTGTGCATGCTTACTACTATGGTTCTAATACTCCAGTGAGTTTCTACTTTTATATATTTTATAATATACTCACTTTAAATATTAACCTTACCTCTTGGTAAAAGATAACAATAGTAAAAATAAGGCTTTGGTAAGTTACTGCAATTAATTGTGTGGTAACTGAAGAAGACTTAATTTAAAAGTAATAATTAAACTAAATAACTAAAACTATGGCACGTCTTATAATATTTTTCAATACATCTAAAGCTAAACAAATACTTAACTTAGATGATAAGTTCTTTACTGATGGTAAAGCACAGAATAAAGATAAAAAGCTAAATAGATCTGAAGCAGAGTCTAAAGCTAAATCAGTCGCAATGACTATTGCAGATCATCATTATTTTAATCATTTATTAGAAGCAGATGAGTTCTATGCACCAATTAAGGCCAAATAGTATAATATTAAATTGTTCAAAAGAGGCTTCAGATTTTATATTTAATTTAGCTGATAAACAAGGTGTACCAGTTTATGATGGTGATAGAAGACATGAAAATCTTATAAATTATCCTCATTTATTTATTAGTGGATTAGATGAAGAAATATCAAGAGTATCAGCTTCATCTCTTTATGTAGATACACATAAAGTTTATAATTCTGTAGTTGAATATTTATTAGATTTTGATAATGACTTTGTTAATGACATTGACTTAAAGAAAATAGATGAACTGTTATTGAGTTTTGATGAGATTTAAGAAATGGGGGTGAAAGGTTAAGCTCTTTAATAATTTTTAATATAAGCAAGTAGTGAGATGGTAGCTATCACTTTAATCTATGTTATCAAGCTGTAACAGGCAAGTTAGAAATAACCAACGAAGTAGGAGGCATCGCAGATGTTCTTGCTGTTGTAAAAAATACCTCTGCAAAAGCTGTTAAATCAGCACCTGCTGTTGAGGCAGAATTAGAGTTGGTAGCCTAAACTTAACAAGCTCAGATTACTTAAGTAGTCAATGTGAAAGAGTATAAATAGATCACGGCTTTTTCTTTTAGTCTGTCTGCCTTACATAAAAGACTATATATCTTGTTAGCTCAGAAGAACTAACTAAACTTGTAGAAAGTATTATTTGTTTATTAGAGAATACAGGGGTTCAATTCCCCTCACCTCCACTAGTAGGTTGGAAAATAGTAGTATCTTTAGTTGCATAGGAGAACCTAAAAACCATTTAGAAGAAAGCAACTGATACTTTACTACACCAATAAGTTTGTCAGAACTATAAACTGAATGGCGACAGGTCAAAAATAGTTTTTTACATTTTTCCAAACAAAAGTGTATGGTGGAGTTATATAAAGTTAAGCTTTTATAACCTTAGTACACATCTATTAATTTAGGTGTGTGCTTTTTAATTTATTTTAAATGAAATTTTATAAAGGAGATTTAGTTGAATATTATCAAGATGAGGTTAGACATGGAGGTTTAAATATTGCATTTGGATCTCTTGCTGAAGTTACTGAAGACTTTGATGATTCTGGATTCATGCAAGATATATATTTACATATTCATTGGATTATAACTATTAAAAGAAAAGATAAATCTGATAATAAACAAAATGATGGAGGTTATTATCCAACTATGTTTAAGTTAGTTTATAATGCTAATTCTTCAAATATAAATTATTTAGATATTGAAGAGTTTATTAAAGAAATTGAAAATATAATATGATAAAATTAGAAGATTTAGTAATTGGAGAAGTTTATTATCAACAAGAGGAAGATACTGGTTTTATTACCAGATTTGGAGGAATAGGTTGTGATAAGGATACTTATATTAGTATAACAGATATAAACAATCCTGATAATGACTCTGAAAATTCATTTGATATAGATGGAGAAACTCCTGGGGATGATGGTCATTTTAAAACTCTTAGATTAGCCTCATTAGAAGAAGTTTTGTGGTTAGAAGCTTGTGAAAAGAAGGGAGATTATGTTCCCAAAAGTAAAATTAAAGTTAAGAAATTAACTAAGAAACAATATTCTAAAATTAATGATTTAATGAAAGAATTTGATGAACTATAAAGACTTAATTGAAGGAGAATATTATTTTAATAAAGCTTTTGATTGTTCTTATATATTTATTTTTGAAAAACCTTTTAATACAAAATTTCATTTATTTAAATCAAAAAGTGATAAAGAATATTCTCAATACAATGATCATGGATCTTTTGGTTCAGAAGAACAAATTATGAAGAATATTAGATTTGCTAATATAAGGGAAAAACAATGGTTAATGACTTGTATTGATCATAATAAATTTATTCCTTTAAATAATATTATGTCTATTAATAATATAGATATTAATGAAATTAATAATTTAATAAATGACTTTGAAAGTATTACCATTGAAAATTAATAAAGTTAAAAATCAAGTATCAGGTAATGTTATTGATTTTAAAGTAGGAGATTTTATTCATCAAGAGGGTTCTAGTAGAACTAATCCAAGATTAATTAAAAGATTATTTAACAAAGATTCTAACTTATATTATGAAGCTTATTTTTGTGGAATTGATGATATTAATGTTGGTTGTATAAATAAAAATACTAGACATGCAGATTCTTTACAAATATTTTCACATTGTTATAAATATCCTGAATTAGATACTAAAAGAATTGAATTACAAAATATGGGTATAGACAAAGAATTACCAGAATATAAGTTAAAACAAGATTGGTTTGGTTTTAAGAAAGGTCATGTTTTTAATTGTTTTAAGAAAGAGAATTTAGGTGATTTTAAATTTGGAGATCAAAAAGTAGAAAATATTTATTGTCCTAAAGATCATTGGTCACCTATGATTGCTTTACTTCAAATAAAGAAAAATAATGATATTTTTGAATTAATTCCTCAATTAACTGAAGAACAAAGGGCTAAAAAGAAATTAGAAGCTATAGATGATTTAACAAATAGTTTTAATGATTTATTATAATGGAATTATCACTAAAAGATCAATATGATGTTGTTTGTATAAAAAGATGTCAATGTAATGCTGGTTGTAAATCCTATTGTGAAGTGGGAGAAAGGTAGACTGTTGATTTTCTTTTCAGTAAAGGAAATAATCCTTCAATTGGTATAGTTAAACCTACTTGTAGACATACTTGGGATATTAATAATTTTGAAGTTTGTATGGATTATGAATTAATATTAAAAGCAAGTGATAATTTAATAGAAAGTTTAAATGAAATTTAAAATTGGAGATGAAGTTATTATAATTAAAGATTATGAAGCTGCTCATAAGGGAATGATTGGTGTTATTAAGCATATTATATATGATCCTGTTGGGATAGGTATTGAGTTTAGCAAAATTATAGAATCTGGAAGAAACGAAGAGTTTTGGAGGTTACATGAATTATTTGGAAATGGCAAATCAGATTCTTGTTATTATCTTCCAAAAACAGGAGGATATTTTGATTATAATATTGTGAAATTAACCAAAAAGCAGGTAAAAGAAGTATTAAAAATAGAATCTATGTTTGATGGAATATGAAGATTATAAATCAGGTGATTTGATAGAGTTTATTACAAATTGTACTAATGCACATAAACCTGGGGATATCTGTCCTATAGTATTTGCTGGTTATGATAATGGTGAATTTAAAGTTATGACGAAGGAAGTTCTTGAACAATATCCTTTAAAAGAAGCTTGGATTGCAAAAGGTTCCATTAAAGCTAATATTCTTATTATTAGTCAAGAACAATTAAAAGAAATAGAAGAAATATTCAATGATATATAGAAGCTATAGTGAATTAGCAGGAAAATTATTACAACATGGTGATGATGTCTGGTTTAATGATAAGTATGTTACTGTTCAAAATACTGAAAATGGTGAACAATTATATTTAGGATTATTATTAGATAATGAAACTTTTGGTAGTGATCAAGATAATTTTGAGATTCTTAAATATTTTAATATAGAAGATCAAAACTCTTTTGTTTCAGATATTTATGGTTATCAAACTATTGGAGGACAATTTCCAGCAGCAAAATATAATGATTTTAAAGGAATAACCAATGTTACTTTAGAATTATTTACAAGATGTAAGAATTATAAAGGAGATAATATAGATATTAAACAAATTGATAGTTTTTTACAAGATATTGAAAATATTATATGAAGAAATTAGGTAAAAAAGACAGAATGAGAATTCAGCTTAGATGGCTTAAGAAGTATAATGAGTTTATTAAGCTAGATAAAGAGGAATTAAAGAAATTATATAATGAAACTAAGATGTCTTCAACTGATAAACATGCTTTGACTCAAGCTGTTCAAGAGATTTTGTATAAAGAATCTCAGTTGGTTTCTGATGAGAGTCAAAAGGTTAATGAGGAACTTGATAAAATAGAATCAGATGGCAATGTGGATATTAAAGAAGAAACCAATGAAGAAGGAAAACAAGTTTAAGGTTGGAGATGAAGTAAGTAGTGATTTTATCCCAGAACTTGGAAAATTTAAAGGCATTGTTAGACATTTACATGCAGATGGTGTAAATATTGGTGTAGAATTTATTGGTTTTAAAGGAGGTCATTATTTAAATGGAATTATTTCTAGTAATTCTGGTTATTATATTCATGAAAAAGATCTTAAATTAGTGAGTTTAAATTTAAATAAAGAACAAGCTAAAAAGTTATTATTAGAAGTAGATTCTTTGTTAAATAGTTTTGATTGATGATTAAAAGTGGAGTAGAAGTATATGATATTGAAACTTTAGCCAGTGGATTTACATATGTGGGGATTGATAAGGATACAAAGAAAGTATCAAAATTTATAATACATAAAGATAAAAATCAATTAGAAGAATTAGTTGATCATATTTTGTCTTTAAAAGGAATGATTGGATTTAACTCAGTTGGGTTTGACTATCCTATCATTCATATGATATTGAAGAATAATATAATCTTAAAAGATTTAAACGCTCAAGAGGTTGTAGATGTTATTTATGCAAAGGCTCAAGAAATAATTGAAAAGCAGAATTCTACTGATAAGTTAGCTAAATATAGTGTTCAGGTTAGACCTAAAGATTATATTATTAAACAGCTCGACCTTTTCAAAATACACCACTTTGACAATAAAGCTAGGATGACTAGTTTAAAAGCATTAGAGATTGCTATGCAAATGGAGAATGTCCTTGATATGCCTATTGATCATGCTAGAACAGATATTACTTTAGATGATATTATAAACACTGTTTTACCTTATAATGAGCATGATGTTTTAGCAACTTTGAAGTTTTATGAGTTATCATTAGATAAAATTAACTTAAGAATAGAGCTAACCAAGAAATATGGTATTGATTTTATTAATGATAGTGATAGTAGGATTGGTGAACAGTTAACTTTAGAGCTTTATTGTAGGAAAACTGGTCTAAATAAATGGGATGTTAAGAAACTTAAGAGTCCTAGGAAAAAGATTGATTTAAAGGACTGTATTTTGCCTTATATATCTTTTCATGGTAAAGGGTTAAATGATCTCTTAAACAAGCTAAAAAGCACCTCTATTACAGGGACAAAAGGTGTTGCTGATAACAGTGTTCTAATTGATGGTTTTAAGTATGATTTTGGTTTAGGTGGAATACATGGTTGTGTGATACCTGGAATATATGAATCAGATGATGAGAATGTCATTAAGTCATTAGACGTTTCGTCTTTATATCCCAGTTTAGCAGTTGTTAATGGGTTTTATCCTGAACATTTAGGTAAAGATTTTATTGAAGTTTATAAAGGAATTTTAGATCAGAGACTTGAAGCTAAAAGAACAGGTAATATGGTATTGTCTGATGGATTTAAGCTTAGTTTGAATAGTGTGTATGGTAAATCTAATGATACTTATAGTTTCTTGTATGATCCATTATATACTCTTAAAACTACATTAAATGGTCAATTGCTTTTGGCTATGTTGGCTGAAGAATTACAGTTAGCTGGTTTTAAGATGCTTATGATCAATACTGATGGTTTAGAATGTTTGGTTCCAAAAAGTAAGATATCTGAATATAATAGGATTTGTGATGAATGGGTTAAAAAGACTAGTTTAACTTTGGAGTTTGTTGATTATGATAAACTTATTATTAGGGATATTAATAATTATATTAGTGTAACTAATAAAGGTAAAGTTAAAAGAAAAGGAGCTTTTGTAATTGATAGAGAATATCATCAGGATCATAGTTTTAAGATAATTCCTCATGCTTTGAGTGAATATTTTATTAATAATGTACCAGTTGAAGATACTATTGTCAATCACACTAATATATATGATTTCTGTGGTAGACAGAAGTTTGGTAGAGATTCTTATGGAGAAACTCATACTGTGGCTTTTGATCAACATAAAAATCCTTATAATAAAGTTGAAAAACAGCAAAAGAATGTAAGATATTATATATCTAATAAAGGATCTACTTTTATTAAACAATACACTAAAAAGAAGCAACAGTTTCTGAATAAAGGATATCAAATAACTGTTTTTAATCAGTATATTAAGAAAGATATGAAAGATTATGATATTAACTATCAGTTTTACATTGATGAATGTAATAAAGAAATTAAACAAATTATTAATGATCAACTAATTTTATTTTGATGACAACTAAAGAGATTAAAGAAAAATTAATCAATGATGTTAAATGGGAAATTATTTATCCTCAAACTGGAGGTCAACAATGTGGAATGCCTAAACCAAAAGTATGTCTTATATCTGAAGAAACAGGTATTAAAATAGCTATTGATTATTATAGATCACAAGCTCAAAATAGAGAATTTTGTATGACTTTATTTGAATTAGCATTAGAAGAAATTGTAAAATGAAAAAATTAATAGTAATTTTAGGAGTAGTATTTTTTAGTTCTTGTAATAATGAAAGGTTTATATATGAACCTTTAGTATTCAGTTCTATAAAACTTCATCAATGTGCAGCTATAGATCAATGTAAAATGAAATATCAATGTGGTATTAATAGTAGTGGAGTTTTTCTTCTTACTAATAGAAAATATCAAATAGGAGATACTTTAAAATAAATAATAATGTTACTAATAAAAACAGAAGTAAAACCAAGTAAGATAAATGGTCTTGGTTTATTTGCTAAAGTAGATATTCCTAAAGGAACTGATATATGGAAGTTTTCAGGAATAGATATAAAGATTAGGATAGATGAAGTAGAAGCTAAGTCTACAGATGGAGAAATGATTACTATAAACTATGAGTATTTCTTTAAATATGCTTATAGAGAAGGTAATTATTATATATTCTGTTCAGATGATGCTAAATATATGAATCATTCTAAAGAATCTAATTGTTCAGAATCTGGAGGCTATACTGTAACTAATAGAGATATTAAAGCAGGTGAAGAATTAACTTGTGATTATAGTAAGTTTGATGAAGATTTTAATGAAAATGAATTTTACTCTTAATGAAAAAATATATAATTGTTGAAGGAGATACTAATGATGCAGATTATATTAGGGAAAGAACTCTTATCACTGATAAAGAATTAAAAGAGTTAAAACCTATTATAAAAGCCATTAAAAGTTGTAAAAAAGATCATAATTGGTCTAATGAATATTCAAATGAATCTGTTGAAGAAATTTATAAAGGAATGTTGACAGAAGATCAATTAGAATTATTTGAAGATTATGTGCCTCATGGAGAGTATGGTGTACATACAATTACTTCAATAATATTAATACATGTTGTTAAAGAAACTGAACTCTTGTAATGGGAAAACTTAGAGAAGAATATAGAATTTATGATAACTCATCTAAAAAGTATTTAAAGAATAATTTTTATACTAGTTCTATGTATTCTAGAATTTGGAAAGATTTGACTAAACTTAAAAATAAGGTTTTAACAGAATATGAGAATTCTGTGGAAGATATTCCAGATGAATGGGTTTTATGTAGTTATAATACAGAGACAGGTTATAAAGAAATGAAAGTTAAAGACTTATTTGATGATAGTACAAATAAAACAGTGGTATAATAAAAGAAAAATGAAAAAAGAGTTAGAAACACAGTCAATATTTGGACAGATTGAGAAAGCTGGACTAAATAAAGAAGAGATTATGTTTATTTATGATCATTTTAAGAGATTTACTGATTATAATAAAGCTGAAATAGATAAATCAGAGAAGATGAAAGGTCTTTTTAAGACTCTTGAAGGTATGGGTGATGCTTTATCTTCTCCAGGTTCAACTGGTGGTTTAGCTGGTAAAGTTGAAGAAATGATGAAAAAGAATGATGAATTTGTAGATAAACTTAGAGAAGAATATAAAGTTACAAATTCTATTGTTAGTAAACTACAACCACTTAAAGAAATATTTGAATAATGTCTAAAATAAAGAAAACTAAATGGTTTCATTATTCTCAAAATAATTCTGGTGGAAGTTTTGATATAAATGAAAAATCAGGTATTGGTACAGATGTTATAATTGAAGCTATTGATTCAGATCAAGCAAATTTAAGAGCAGAAAATATAGGATTATATTTTAATGGTTGTGAAGAAGATATGGATTGTCCCTGTTGTGGTGATAGATGGTATCCTTCTTCTGATAAAGGAGATAAAGTTCCTAGTATTTATGGAAAATCTTTAGAAAAAGTAGATAAAAGTGGGTATAGAGAAATGGCTTTTATACATCCATTAAAAGGAAAATTTAAAAAAATTAAATTTAAAGTAAGTAAATAATAAATATGAGTCAAAAAAGAGTAATAAAAACAGAGTTAGAAGGTAGAGAAGATACTTTTAAAGTATTGGCAGTAGCAGAAGCATTACAAATGCCTTGTCTATTAGTAGGAGTTCCAGGAACAGGTAAGACTAAAACATTGATGGATTATGCTAAAGCATATTACCAAGATGATCATATTAAAACTATTGATAATACATTTATTCTGGAAACAGATGAAGGTACAAAGTCTGCTGAAGTTAAAGGAAGAATTAATGTTGGTGAATTGGTTAAAAATAATCAATATGTAGTTAATTCTCCAATTGTTAAAGCTGAATATGTTCTTATTAATGAGATAGATAAAGCTTCTGCTGGACTTAGGAATAGTCTTCTTGGAGTTATGAATGAAAAATATCTGTTTAATGGAGATGAGAAAATCCCTTGTAACTGGAAAGTATTTTGTGCAACAGCAAATGAAATTCCTGATGAAGAAAAGGATTCTCCTTTCTGGGATAGGTTTGTTTTTAAAGCTAAAATAGGTAGGATTAATAAGACTCAGATTATAAGCTATTTTAATAAGCAAGCTGGAACTAAAAAGTCTAAGGATATTAATATTGAGATTCCTGATCAACAGGAAATTACAAATATTATTAAGAATATAGACATGGATAAATTACAGATTTTTATAGATATTTGTTATTCTAAATTATCTGATAGAACTTTGTCTTATCTTCCTAAGCTTATAGCTGCTATTAGCGTGGTTTATGATAAAGGTCTAACTCAATCTATGATTAAGACTTGTGAGCTTCTTTGTGGTTATGAAACAGCTAAAATTCTTGCTAAAAAGCTTGAGCCAGTTGAAGTATCTAATCTGAGGAGTAAAATTGAGCTTCTTGGTAGTTATAGAGAGCAAGAACAGATCTCTAATGAAGGTAAAGCTATTAAAGCTGAACTGGAAAGAATGAAGAATGTACCAGGACTTTTGACTAAATCAGATATTGAGGATCTTGTTAATGAAATTAAAACAGTAATTTCGCAAAATCCAGTAATATTGAAAGCAAAAGAACAATTCCTACAATCTAAAGAGTCTGCTGTAACGCAGGATAGTAATTTTTAATTAATTAATGGCGAAGAAAGAAAAGGAATTTACTGCTAGGAGAGCCAAAAACTTGTTAGAGAAAATGAGGAAAGACAAACTTAGGGGTAATTATATACAAGATGATTTAGACTTTGAGGAAACTCAAGGTCTAAATTCTTTTAATACAGAAGAGGAAGATGATTTGGGATTAGATGATAGTCTATTTTCTAATGAAATTGTTAAACCAAATATGTCTTGGTGGGATAAAAATGATTTGTCTAGGGAATTGGATAGACAAAAGGATAAGTATAATGAACAGGCTAAAGATGGTGATAAGTATGATAATAGTGTTATACCTAAGTATCTAACTTATGATTTATATAGTCTTTTTAATAATTCTATTCAAGATGTAGAATTTGCTAAATCTAATCCTGAAAATAAGTGGCAATTTGATATAATGCAGAAATTTAATGATTATCTGCTTAGAACTATAACTGAAAAGAATAGTTTAAATTCATTTATAACAGTGAATGAGTTTGTTAAAATGCTTAGTAAACTGGTTGAAAAGGAGAAACAGAAGCCTGAAAATCAAGGAAAATCTGATGAAGAATGTTTAAAGCAGGTTTGTAAGAATGGTCTAAATGGTAATGGAGGTCAACAAAAGGCTTTTAATAATGCTTTAGATCAAGCTAAAAAGAATATTGAAGATAAACAAGAGCAACTTAAAAATGCTGGAGGACTTCAAGCTTCTAAGACAGATAATCCATTTGAATTTAAGGATATTGGAGCAATGCTTGATTTTGCTTCAATGGTAAAACATATGCCTTTAAATCATAAATTTGTTGCAAACTTTGTGAATAAATCTCTTAAATTTTCATCAGGATATTTTTCTAATAGTTATAAGCAATATGAGGAATCTATTTTAGATTCTGATACTGTTGATACTATTGAAAATTATGAGGATTTACTTCCAATTTATAGAAATATGAATATAGAAGATCTTATGACCACTTATAGGAAATATAATATGGCATTTGATATTTTTATAGATAATTCAGGTTCTATGGAATCTCATTATCAGTTTGATGGAAAATCTATAACTGGTTTTGATTTGTGTAAAATAATGGCTTTGAAACTTCATAATATGAATGTTGTTAAAGATGTTTATCTTTTTAATGATACTTATAAGAAGGTAACTGATTTAAGGGGTATCTTTAAATTGGGAACTCAAGGAGGTACACAAATTGATAGAGTTGTTAATTATGTTAATGAAACAGGTAGACCAGCAGTTGTTTTAACTGATATGTGTGATACTATTAATTCTTATTCTAATAAAGTTTTCTTTATTGGAGTTCTTGATTCTAGATTTACCTTTAGAGGTGCTGGGGAGAGATTTGGAACTAATAAACAATGTATAAAGTTTAATAACAAAGGTGATTTTCAAAAAGTATACCAAAAATGATAGATCCTGATAAATTGGCTGATGAATTTGAGAGAATTTTAGAAGATAAAAAGGAGAGGATTAGTATGATTTATGATGAAATAGAGAGGTTTGAAACTGATCTTGTTTTATTAGAAATTGGTTCTAAAGCTTATACTAATTTGAGAGCTAAAATTAAGTCTTTAGAGGCTGAACAGGGTAATTTACTTGATGAAGTTAAATCTAAATATATGACAAATGTATAAAACAAAATATGATTCAGATAATAAAGAAGATCTTGTTCTTTATAAAGATCCTGAAAGTAAATATGAGCATTTGATTTGTAAGATTCCAGGTTATTATAAGAATTCTAATGGAATAGCTCAAGCAATAGCTAAATTATTGGCTGAAGGTAAACTTAAACTAAATTTAGAAGTATAATATGGGAAAATTAGTAAATTTATCAGATTTAGAGTTTTATATTAATTTGTTAGAAGAACGCAAGAATGAAGTTATTACAGATTATGCTAAAATGGTAGATTTATTAAAAGAAGAGTTTGATATTGATACTTCAATACAGGAAATAAATTTAATTTATAGTCCAACAATTGAAGAGGATATATTAGATAAACAATTATTGTATAGGAATATAATGGAATAATATAAAGTGAATGTTTGAATGTGATGTTGGTTTATTAATAGAGAATAATATTACTGTAGAACAGTACTTTGTTATGTATCATTTGTACAATAATGATTATTCTTTTTTAATAAAATATGTGAAAGGATGTGGGAAAATACCAACAACTTTGTTTAAAAGTTTAATATTAAAAGGATATTTGGAAGAAGTAGAGGATAATGATTTTAATCAGGAAACTTTGAAACTTACAGATAAATTTGAACTTACTTTTATTAAAGTTGTTGGGAAAATGGATTTTGAGACTTGTTTTAAACAATTTTGGGATTCTTATCCTAATAGAGTTAAAAGTGGGTTAAAGGAAAGATTCTTAAGAGCAGATAAAGAAGTTTGTAAAAATCTTTATAAGAAAATTATAATTGACAAAGGTAAAATAGATTTAGCTAAACATAGTTTAATACTTCAATGTATAAATTATGAAGTTAATAAAAATACTAAATCTGGTGATATGATTTATATGAGAAATTCATCAACTTGGCTTAGAAATAAGAGTTGGGAATCATATCAGGATATTGTTGAGAAGATTATTTATAAAGGAGGATCTGTTAATAGGAGAGATGATGGGGAGGAAGAAGTAAAAAATGCAATTTAAAGAAAGAGTTGAAGAGGGTTTAAAAGGTAAATATCAAGGTTTAGATAATGGCTTAGATAGGATAAATAGATATATTTTTGGAGTTCAAAGAAGTTGTTATACTTTATTAGGAGGTTTATCTGGTGCTGCAAAGACTAAATATGTAGATTTTACTATTTTAAATGCTTTACAAGATGCTGAAAGTAAAAATATACCAATCAATATTTTTTATTATTCTTTTGAAATAGATGAGTTTACTAAAAGAGCTGAATGGTTGTCTATACTAATTTATAAAAAATATAATTATATTTTAGCTCCTGAAAAAATCAAAGGATTAGGTGATTTTAGATTAGATGCTCAAGAACAGAGATTAGTAGAAGAGTTTTTACCTGAATTGGATAAATTATTTGCTAAAATTACTTGGGTTTTTGAATCTACAAATCCTACTGGTCTTATGAAAGAATGGTGGAGATTTATGGAAAAGCGAGGTACTTTTACTAAAGAGCCTTATGTAGATGAACATGGAGTAAAAAAGGAAAGAATATGTAAATTTACAAATAACAATCTTGAAGAATATAATATTGTTGTCATAGATCATATTGCTTTATGTAAGTTAGAGAGAGATTTTAGTTTAAAGGAAAATCTTGATAAACTTTCTGAGTATGCAGTTATCATAAAAAATCTATTTGGTGTAACTTTTTTCTTTTTACAGCAATTTAATCAGGGATTAAGTTCAGTTGAAAGACAAAAGTTTAAAGGTATTGATATTAGTCCTCAGCAATCTGATTTTAAAGATTCAACAAATCCTTATACTGATGCTGATGTAGTACTAGGTCTTATGAATCCTTATAAAATGGACATGGAAACTTGTTTAGGTTATAATATTGATAAAGCTTGGGAAGTTTATAATCTAAAAGATAGATTTAGGCTTTTAAAAGTAGTTAAAAATAGACTTAGTAGAGATAATATTAATATTGGATTGCTTTTTATTGCTGAATCTGGTGCTTTTGAGGAATTAAAACAACCAAAAGATATTAATTCTGTAGATATTGAAAGATTTGAAAAATTAGTTAAAAGATTATAAAATATGTCTTTAGATAAAGCAATTAAACATAAAAAGGAAAAAAGAAAACCTTATAGAGGTTCTAAAGCTTTTGATTGTTCTTGTAGAAATCATGGGACTTGTAGTTGGTGTTTGGATAATAGAATACATAAGAATAAAAAGAGACTATTAAAGTCTAAAGAGCAGTTAAAAGAGAAATAATGGCAAGTAAAGTGTTGTTGGTAGGTAAATCAGGTTCTGGTAAATCATATTCTTTAAGGAGTTTAAATCCTAAAGAAACATTTATTATTTGTCCTGATGAGAAGAATCCTCCTTTTGAAGGTTGGAGAAATAATTATATAATGAAAGATGAGACTGGAAAGTTTAATCCAAAGAATTGTAATTATTATAAAGTAACAGATTGGGATGCAATTAGAAAAGCTTTAACTTTTGTTTCTACAGTTAGAACAGAGATTAAAACTGTAGTAATAGATACTATAACTTATGCAATGATAGGTGAGTTTATGCAAAAAGCTAAACAAACTGGTTATGGTAAATTTACAGAGATGGGAGCTAATGTTTATGAAACTCTTAAAATGATTGATGGTCTTAGGGATGATTTAACTGTAATAGTTGTAGCTCATACAGATCATGAACAAGAGAATGGAGTAGATAAAAGTACTTTTTGTGTTCCTGGAGGTAAATTGGTTAGAGATGTAGTTAAGCCTGAAGGAATGTTTACTATTACTTTGGAAACATTAGTAGAAAAAGTTGGTGAAGAAGTAAAGTATTATTTTATGGTTCAGAATAATACTACAAATATGGCAAAATCACCTGCTGGTATTTTTAAAGCAGATAAAATAGATAATGATATGAATTTTGTATTAGAGTCTGTTAGAAAATATGAATTTGGTGAATCTAAAGTAGAACAAAAAGTAAAATAAATAATGAAAATTTTTATTAGACATAAATTAGGATTTTTAGGTAGTTCTAGAGTAAAACAAGATGAGGATTATGGTGTATATTGGATTTTTAATAATTTTATAAAACCTGTTTATTATAATCAAAAAACTACTCCAAATTTATATTTTTGGACTAATGAAAAGGATGTTATTAAGGTTTATAAAAAACTACCTAGAAAGTTAAAGAAAAAAGTAAAATTAGTAGAGTAAAATAAATAAAGTAAGTATGTTTAATTTAAGTGATGCAAAAGAAGAGAGTACTTTGAATGAAAAGAAGTACCAGGAAGTTGGAGTACATGATAATATTAAAATTAGTACAGTTACAACAGGTGAATCTTTTACAAAAAAGACTCCATTTATATCAATTGTAACTGAAGGACCAAATGGTGAAACTTGTGAATCTGGACAAATGTATTTAAATACAGAGGTTAAAGAAGGTTCAACAACATCAGCTTGGGCTATTACAGCAAGGAGATTGGTGAATTTGATTATGTCTATTACAGGTAAAACTGAAGAAGAAGCTAAGAAAAGTATAAATGCTTCTGATCCTGATGATCTTGCTAAAAAACTATCAACTCTTTTGGTTGGTAAAACTTTTAGAGGATTGTTTTATGGTAAAGAGATTCAAGGTAAAGAAGGTAAAAATAATTGGATTAAGGCTTATTTTGCTGTAAGTGAAAGTAATTATGCAGCAGAAACAATGAAAACAAATCCAAGTAAATTGAGATTTGATGCTAATAATCCAAAACATATAAAGAAATTGCCAATTGCAGATCCATCAGCAGTAGTTAGTACTGATTCTCCTTGGTAATTAAATAATTTTAGTACTCAATTACAATAATTAATGATCATATATATTAAAGGGTCTTGTAATTATTATTGATTCTACTAAATAAATGTGCCTTAATAGTAGTATATTCCGCAATTAATCCTAGATTAAGAGAGCGGTTTAACTGCTATTAAGTTTCACATTTTAAATAATAAATTATGTTAAATTTAGAAGATGCTTTATATATTCCAAAAGCAGAAGATATATTAGCTAAAATTTCTGAATTGGATATATTTGAAAGATATTGTACTCCTTTTAAGGAGATAGATAAGAGTTTTTGTTCAGAGCTTAGAGAGGATACTAAGCCAGATTGTCGTATTTTTCTTACAAATGGGAATCAATACAAATATAAGGATTTTGCAACTGGAGAGTGTTTAAACGCTTTTCAGTATATAATGAAGAAATACTCTGTAAACTATTCAGAGTGTCTTAAAATCATTGTAAATGACTTTAAATTAGGTATTATCAAAACAGATATTAATCCTGGTTTATTGATTGGGAAGCTTGAAATAAGAGAAAAGAAGATATTTGTGCCTCAAAAAGCTGAAATTCAGATAGTTAGTCAACCTTTTACATTAGTGGATTATAATTATTGGAATCAATATGGTATTTCTTTGGAGAAACTACAAGAGTTTGATGTCTTTAGTTGTTCTCATGTTTATCTTAGAAAAGGTGATAAATCTAGTGTTTATCTTTATAATAAGAAAAATCCAATGTTTGCATATAGGTTTGAAAAAGAGGGGAAATTCTATTACAAAATATATTGGCCTTTAGCTGAAAAAGGTAAAAAGTGGTTGTTTTCAGGTTATAAAGAAAATTTAGAAGGTTATGATCAATTGCCTTTAAATGGAGATATTTTAGTTTTAACTAAGTCATTGAAGGATGTAATTTGTTATAATTTAATCGGATATCCTGCAATATCATTGCAGGGAGAATCTAACAAATTGGAATGGGATACTTTAGAAAAACTTAAAAAAAGATTTAATAGAATAGTTTGTAATTATGATTCAGATGAACATGGTTATCAGGCCATGAATAAAATATACAAAGATTATAATTTAATGTGTTATAGTTTTGAAGAAGCAAAGGATCTTTCAGATCTCATTAAGCTAAAAGGTTTGGATTATAGTAAAAAATTAGTTGATAATTTAATAAATGGATAAGAAATTAAGTATTAAAGAAAAAATAGTTATAAATTTGTGTTTATTTATAATACAATTTTTAGCTGGAAATGAATATAGTGTTAAAGAAGTAGTAAACAACAATTTAGACTCTATTAAAAAATCTATATTAGAAGCTTAATGGCAAGAAAAAGTAAAATAAAAATATCATTTGATCCAACAAATGTGTGGAATAGAGAAGAATTTAGAGAATTTCTACACAGTTTAATGATTGATGATAAAGTGATAATTCCATTTGAATTTTATATTGTAACTGAAGAAACAGATACAGTATTGGTTAATAAATGGGCTGTAGATGCTAATATAGACAGTAATAAGATAGTTTATTGTACTAGTCAAGCAAATAAATTAGTGCAGTTAGAAGCTAATGGAATAGATATACATTTTGATAGTCAACAGTCTAATATAAAATATATAGAAGATAATACTGTTACAGATATTAAACCTATTTTAGTTAATTGGTTGAAGAATCAGAATGGTACCATGAAGTATATTGAAGTGTTTAGGAGAGTGTTAAATGATTTAAATAATGAAAATTAAAGAATTTATAGAAGAATTGCAGAAAATTTCAGATAAAAATCCTAATTTAGAGATTCTTATTGCTGAATATGATGAAGATAAAAAAGATGATAGTTTTATTAAACTCAATTCTGTTGGTCAAATTTGTGAGGCTGAAGATATAGATGGAACAGAAATGGAAATTTTAAAATTTGATGTTGATGATGATTTTATTGAGAATAAAGCAAATGCTATTGTATTAAATTAATGAAATTTAAAAAGAGGAGTAAGAAAAGTGTAGTTGGAGGTAATCAAAAAGTTAAAAATGCTACAAGAGTTGTATATGATGGAATTCAATTTAGAAGTAAATTAGAAAGATATATGTATCAACAATTAAAAGATGCTGGTTTTAGTTTTAAATATGAAGAAGAGAAATTTGTTTTAATAGAACCTTTTGAATATTTAGGAGAAAAGATTAGAGCTTGTACATATTTACCTGATTTTATTGTTACTATTGGTGATAAAAAGTTTGTTGTTGAGGCCAAAGGAATGAAAACGGATGTTTGGAATATTAAGTTAAAGTTAGTTAAACAATATTTAGTTAAAACAGGACTTAATTATCAAATGTTTATTCCTAGGAATCAAGAACAGTGTAGAAAAGTAGTAGAGGATCTGTTAAAAATTGTTAAAAATGGACAAGTATCATAAAATAACCTTCATAAAATTAGGAAATTTGGATTATATTTCGTATATTGTAGTCTAAAACTATAATAATATGAAAAGAATAGATACGGGAGTTTATACAATAACTAATAAAATCAACGGGAAAATTTATGTAGGAAGTACTAGTCAAGGATTTTTTCATAGAATGAGAGGTCATTTTAGAAAATTAAGACAAAATAAACATGAAAACTCTCATTTACAAAGAGCTTTTAATAAATATGATGGTGAAAAGAACTTTATATTTGAGGTGTTGGAAGAATGTTTACCAGAATATTGTATTTCACAAGAACAATATTGGATTAATATGTTGAATGTTTGTGATGATAAATATGGTTATAATATTTGTTCTGTCGCAGGATCTACTTTAGGAACTAAGAGAACTCCTGAACAATGTGAAAATATATCTAAATCATTAATTGGTAAGTTGGCTGGTGAGAAACATCCAATGTGGG
>ERZ869921.34-NODE-34-length-79658-cov-12.544125_pt1 | contig 79658 bp, 132 predicted proteins | sample MGYA00579310_ERZ869921 | MGnify/ENA primary metagenome ERZ869921 (study PRJEB32216, sample SAMN09231816) | wastewater metagenome | place: USA: Maryland | collected 2016-06-21 | study: EMG produced TPA metagenomics assembly of the PRJNA472060 data set (Reclaimed...
TGTATTGGGAAAATAAAAGACTACAATGGTTAGCAGAGGCGCTGGAGATTGCTGTTGATTTTATCAATGGACAGCCTTGTCACTTTATGCCGGATGAATATGGCAAGAGCCAGTGGGACCACAACACTCGATGTTATCGCTGCATGATTCTTAATAAAATCTCAGCGCTCGTGCCGAAGGGGGAAAATGAGTAATGTTGAAAAACTTATAAAACAAATAGAGTCTTTAAGTTTAGCCGACCTTTGCATTCTCGTTGGAAATGCTCTGCACAGTAAGTTAGAGCGCAAACGACTAGAGATTCTTTTGAAGTATCTCGAGATAGCGGTTGGTCGAGAGCTTTATTTCCCAGAGCCCACCCCGAAAGGCGAACATGAGTGAGAAAGATGTTGAAAACCTACTAGTCATACTTGATAAAGCAACAATCACACAGAAAGATGGGGGGGGGGACGATGAGTAATATTTGGAAAGATCCAGCTAAAGAACTTCCACAAAAAGAAGGTGAAATAGTTTGGGTTATGACTCAACACTGGAAAACACCATTGAGTCTTGAAATTTATTGCGGTGAAGTTGAATTTTCAAGTGATGGCACTGTCTGTAGAGTAAATACAAACGACATGACAGGAAAAGGATCATGGTGCATTTATTTGACAGAAGCTGATAGCTATTCTGAGCAAGGAATGGCTTGGTGCAACATACAATTACCTTCTTTTATAGAAACAGATCCTCATTGGGAGAAAAACAAATGATTAAACTATCTTATTATATATTAACTTATCTTGTTTTTGAATTATTTATATCATTACCTTTAGAAATATTAGGATGGTTTTTAATTGTACCATTAGCATTATTAAATAAATATACAACAAAAAAAGATATAAGTATTGTTAATGGTAGAGAAATTTTAAATTGGAAATATAATTTCATGTATATCTGGAGTAATGATGAAGATGGTATTGCTGGAGGAGATAATTATCTAGATAAACCTTTATGGTTTAGAATTATTTATTGGTCTGCTTTACGAAACTCTACTAATAATTTAAGATATGTACGTTATCTTAGTTGCAACATTAATCCTGAAAAAATAAACTATATATTAAGTGATATTAAAGATATTAATGATAATTTAGTAGCAAGTCCACAATTGCGTGACTATGATAGAGATGATTTAAGATTTACTTCATTAGTTTGGCAAGGAATTTATTCTAATTATAGAATACAATTTAAAATGTCAGGAAGTATTTATCGTTTTTGGATAGGATGGAAACTATATCCTGCAGATAGTTTAGGTATTAGTCAAGCGGATTATCGTTATAAAGGCGCAGGATTTGCTATTCAATTTAAAAAGATTTATCCAAAATGATACAATTATTTATAATCGCAACTATATTTTATTTAGTATCTGCCTATGTTTCATATGCTCCTAACATAAAGGCTAGTCCGTATTATTATATTATTGGTATATTTCTTGCTATAGTATTAAATACTCTTTGGTTAACTATTGCTAAAAGAACTATAGATAATTCTAAATTACTTTTATACGGACTATATTGGGACAGTATAATAACATTTACTTTTTTATTGGTTCCATTTTTATTTTTTCATATTAAATTGACACCTATTCAATATACAGGTATAATACTTATTATATCAGGAATAATTTGTACTAAACTTGGGAGTTAATTATGTATTACTATTTAGCTGTATCAAAATATTTACAATATCCAAATGTAAGATTTAAATCATTAAAACCTATTGTCACTAATTTAACACTAACAGGTATCCATACATATGAAGTAGTAGATGAAATATCTAATCAGAATGTATGGATACCTGTTAATCATGATATATATTGTCATCCTTTTGCGATTACTGAAATAGACTATAAAAACGGTTTAACAAACTCTAATATATCATCCAGTATTAGTTATAATACATCTCCATATAGAGTACTTCCAGTTGTTACTTTAAATAAAGATATTCTTGTTAAAATGTATGATCCTAAATGTGAATGTGGTGTTGAAAAAGCTAATGTTGGAGGAAGACATAGCGACTGGTGTCCAAAATATAACCCAAGCGAGGAATAGATGTTTACAAAAAAAGAAGGAACAAACGAATTAAGTATTTCAGTAAATGATAAATATAGATATATTACAATACCAGAAAAAAATTATGGTAAATTTATTAGAAAAATAGAAAAGAAAAAAAATTTATATACAGATTATTCTCAATACACAAAATTTAATCATATTACATCAAGAATTTACAGTAAAAGAATTAAAAAGAAAAACAATAAAGAATATGATATTAGAGGAAAAAATTTATTAATTTATAGTGAAAGTTTTGATTTTAAAATAAAAGAACTTGACTATTCTCGTAATGATGGATTTTTTTTAAAAGATTATAAACAACTAGATGAATATTTACTTAGTTTTATATCTAATGCTCCTTTTTATAAACAAAATAGTTTGCCTCACAAGTCAGGAATATTATTATACGGACCTCCAGGAAATGGCAAGACTAGTTATATTAGATACCTTTATTTAAATAACATCTTACCTAAAGATACTATTTTTATTTGGTGCAAGACACTTCCTGAACCAGAATTTTTAAATGAATTAAAAAAAATAAATGCACTTAAAGTTTTTATTTTTGAAGAAATTACAACAACTTTACAAAATACTTTTAGACTTGATGAGTTTTTACAATTTTGTGATGGTGACCAATCTATTGACAACTCAGTAATTGTATGTACAACAAACCATCCCGAACTTTTACCAGAAAACTTGACAATTAGACCTTCTCGTTTTAATAAGATTATTGAGTTCGGTAATCCTGATGAATTAGCAAGAGAAACTATTTTAAAAATTTATTTTAAAGATATGTTTCAAAATGAGATGATTAACCAGACTAAAGGATTATCGTTAGATCAAATAAAAGAAAGTTTTATTTTAACTATTACTAACAATTTGGCCTTTACGGACGCAATAAAAAGTGTTAAGATACATAAAGACACGGTAGAAAGTAGTTTTAATAAATATAGAAAAATTGGAATTGATTAATTTAATAAGGAGAAAATAAAATGAAAAAAATGTTATTTATGTTATTAGTAGTAGCTGCCTGTAGTAAAAGAACTGAGGTTGCTTCAGTAACAGCAAATGACGGTTTGAATGGGCATGATGGACAGAACGGTCAATCTTGTTCGGTAGAACAGTTAAAAAATGGAGCAAAAGTATCCTGCCAAGATGGATCATTTGCTTATATTTATAACGGTCATGATGGTGTTAATGGAACTAATGGCACTAACGGTACAAATGGAACAAACGGAAGTAATGGAACAAATGGTAAAGATGGATCTAGCTGTTCAATTTCTTCCACCGCAACTGGTGCATCTATTACATGTTCTAATGGAACTTCTGCTACAGTATTGAATGGTATTAATGGAACAAATGGCACCAATGGAACTAACGGAAGCAATGGTAAAGACGGAACAAATGGTACATCATGTACTTTACAGGATTTAAGTAACGGAGTTAAAATTACTTGCGGAAGTCAATCTGCTATTGTTTATGACGGAGAAGATTCTTCATCTTCTGCTATTGGAATTTCAGGATACATTCGTCCTTGTGGTAATGAATTTCCTAATGAGGAAATTTTTATGAGAATGACTGATAATAATATTATTGCGTTATATGATGGTGGACCAAATGAAGATCGATTAGTTTTATTAGCTCCTGGCAATTATATTACAACTGATAGAAACAGTTCTCATACATGTCACTTTACTGTAACTTCTGATCTTAAAATTATTAACGAATATGTAAACTAAGGAGTATATATGTTTATTTTAACATTTATTTTAAATTTTGCATTTGCTCAAGAATCATGTAAACAAATAGAAACTGTTCAAATTCAAGAAAAAAAAGAAGACGTAAACACACCAACTCCTGAACAACTAAAGGATGCTGTTATTCTTGTAAAAACCAAGGATGGTAAAGTTCAGGAAATGAAAGCTTCTGATTTTAAAGTTGTACCAAGAAAACAACAATTTAAAGTTAAAGAACGAATTATTGTTCAAAAAATGGAATGTCAACCTAAAACTATTGTTGTAGAAAAAATTAAACGAGAAAAAAATCTTGTTATGTTAGGTGCTCGTAAAGACCATACAGGACTTACTACCGATGTTTCAGGATCTACTGCTTCGGTATATTCTAAAAAAGGTTTAGTCTTTGATTTAGGTTATATGAGAAAAAATATTTTAGATACACCTCTCGGTGTTGGTGCAAGTATTGATACTAATGGAACACTTAGAGGAATGCTTGGTCTAGAGTTTTAATCGCGTATTGTCGGAGTGTGTTGTTTATTGACGCGCTCCCGAATTTTGAAACAGTTAATTGATAGTTTGGAGAATATATGTCCGATAAAAAAATTAATAGTTGTCCTAGTTGTTTTACAATTCCAGATTCAAATAATGAAATTGTAACAGTTACGGTAAATTCTTCTAATGGAAATACTACAGTAGAATCAACTCTAACTCCTGAAGAACTTGAAAAAATTTTGTCTAGACCATTAGGCATACATCCAGATGTTGCCAGGAAATACATATATGAAGAAGATGATTTTGAGGTGACACCAAAAACCACACTCGATGAACGAAGGTATAGAGAATTTTGGGTGGACCAATCAGGAAACTCTTTTGTAGAGTTAAATGCTGCACTAGATACTGGCTTATATGTTAGTGACTTAGATCATTTTATTGAATATTCTGCAGTCAAAGAAATGCAAGAAGAGATAGATCAACTTAAAGAACTTCTTTATAACAAAAATCATACACTTGAAATCGCTGCAGATCAAAAATGGGAAGAATATTATTTAAATGTTTTTAGTAATAGGCTTGATCGGCGAGATAAAAAAATTGATGAATTACAAAAAGAAATTGATAAACTAAAGGGAACAAATAATGCCTAGTCATCAATGGGGGGATCCCTGGTTTAAAGAGCATGGTAATAAATTAGATGAATCCATTAATTATATAATGAAGACCTGGTTACATTATGGCAGAATAGGTTCTCGCGGAAAAGAAAAGTTTGGAACATTTCGTGACCATCCTACTTTCTGGGATGGAGGTGTTCATGGATTAATCTGGCCAGGATATGTTTGTATCCAAAATAGATTTTTATATTTTAAACTTGATCGATATATCATTGAGCCATTAACTAAATACACAGGACTATATAAGCTAGGACTTTGGTATCAAAAACAAGTTTATAATTATGCTATACAGAAAATGTGTAAGAAGTATCCTGAGATTACCGATGAGTTAGTCTCGCACCTTGATGGCTACGAACTAGTGAAACCTGGAATTTTCGGACCAGTCTGCGGAACTACTATTCACAAAAAATATTGGACAGTAGGTTAATATGACAATTGTAATGTTATCGGATACTCACAATCGACATACTAAACTCAAGATACCTAAGTGTGATGTTCTCATCCATTGCGGCGACTATTCTTCTATGGGTTATGAACGTGAAGTGAGAAGCTTTTACCGATGGCTAGATGAACAACCTGCTAAATATCTTATATCGGTCCAAGGTAACCATGAACTAGGCTGGGAGAAGAACCCTAACCTTATGACAGATATAGCTAAACAAGAATGTCCTAATGTTATATTACTTAATGACAGTAGCACATTGATAGATGGCGTTAAATTCTATGGAACACCTGTAACTCCTTATTTTTTTAACTGGGCATATAATCGTGGGGAAACCCCCGAGGATGCATTTAAATACGGAGTACCTTACATTAAACCACACTTTGACGCAATACCAAACGATATAAACGTCCTAATCACGCACGGACCGCCATTTGGCGTATTAGACACCGTTGAGGGTAGGGAAGGAGAACCCCTAGGATCAAAAACTCTCCTAGAGGCTGTTAAACGCGTTAAACCGGATATTCATGTTTTTGGCCATATACACTCAAGTAATGGGGAAGCGCACATTAATGGTACAAGCTTTTACAATGTTAGTATATGCGATGAAAAGTATTTGGCGACTAGAACGCCTAGAATTATAAATTTATAGTAGTAGGGTAATTATGAGTCGAACTAAAAAAGGTAAAAAATCTCCAGGATTGGAGTAGGCGCCCATTTTCCGGTTTAGGCCATGGAGAATATGTAAAGAAGCGCACAAACAAAAGAGAACGTGCTGACGCTAAAAAAGATGCTAAGGATAAGAAGAAGTTAGTAATAGAGTAATATATTATTCTTTAATAATTTCTAACATTAATACATTGCACATAGGAAAAGTTATGTTCTTTACTGTGATAGAACCTTTTTCAATACATTTATTAATGTGAAGTTTTGCTTGTTCTTCTGAAGTATATTGAGTAAAACTATATGCATCATAGTACGCATTAAATGATTTTGTAAAAATTATATCTCCACGTTTTGTTGTCAGTTTTATGCATGACTTAGGTACATTTTCTTGTTCTTTTAAAAAATTTTTACCGGATTGTCTTTGTCTTAAAAATTCTTTATTTAATTCTTTTTCAAATTGATCATCTTTATATACAGTAATAATTGTTGCAATAATTACAATAACAACAAACACTATAATTACAGTTAAAAATAACATATTATATCCTTTTTTAAATCTTTGCGTAGTATAGCAAGAGCTTTGATAGAAATCAAGAGAATGTTGAGTAGTAGGATCATAATGTTGTATACAGTGTAAAACACTATAATTTTTTATTCTCTAAAAAAAGGTTGCTATCCCCCCTCCATGCAATCCCCATACCACAAATCTTCACTCTCTCCCCTCAAGTTTTAAAATCCTATACCGATAAGTATCCTATAACAAAGGAGACACTATGTCACATCGTACACACCTAGACCAAGTATTAAGTACTGCAGGATACACGCTAGCTAGATCTTCTAAGCATCTCATATATAAACATCCTGAACATCCTATGGTCACTGTACCAAATCATAACAAGATGAATGAGAATACATACAGAAGTATTTTAAAAAAAGTACTAAAGTTTTCTAAATAGTTGCCGATAAGTAATATGTAACAAGGAGCTATATGTCTAAACTATTACTTGGAATATTCACTGATGTACTTGCTGACTTAACCTTTGAGCTTATAACTGATACAGATGACTATACAGTATACAGTAATAATCCTGCAGTAACTCAATGTAGACAATGTATTATTAATAACTTAGAGCTTGGCACAATTAATGTATCTGATTTAAACATAGAAGTTAACGGTGAGAAACTAATAACAATAACTTGGAAATAGGAGATTGGTATGAAATTTGCAATAAAAACATTAAGAGACATAGCTTATAACATTGGTTACGAAGAAGGTTTAGTCCGAGATGCATATCTCAAACAAGACCTATTTAGACAAAAGAAATGTCAAGAGCTTGTCTCAATCTATATTAAAAAATGGGATAAACTTAAAAAGGATTACATTGAATCTTTGGGACTAGATGCAACATGTCCTGTTACCAAACAATTGATCAAAACTTTATATACTGATAGAGAAAAGCATTATCAACTTGGCATTAAAGATGCAAGTGCAAACCTTGTACCAGGTAACTTTTAATATCTGGATTTAAAGACTTTAACCTTTATTTATTAAAATAATATCGGTAAAAAGCGATTTTGTCCTAAAGTTTTTCTAAAGTCTACCGATAAGTTTAATGTAACAAGGGAGCTACTAATGATTGAAAAACTACTAAAGATTGCTAAAAGATTAAATGTTAAGGTTATAACTACTACTGATAGAAACTCATGTTATGTTATTGACACTAACACTATATATCTTAATGGTAATGATTCACTTATTATTGAGGTACTTGCTCATGAACTAGGTCATGTTGCTGGTGTACTATTAGGTAGACAAACATTTAATACAGAAATATATTTTAATACCTACGATAAAGAAGAACTTATTGCTGATTTAATTGCTGTTACTATTGGTAAAACTTTAAACTTTAATACACCAATTTGTAAACGAAGAAGTCTTAAGTTTTTTAAGAAAATTGATGAGAATGTTATGCATCATGTTAACACCTCAGTAGAATTACTTATTGGTACTCATTAAAACAAATAATAACTTAAACAAAGGAATAATTATGTCTAATATACTTAATATCAATGAAAATAGAAAAACATACTTTTCAGGACTAACTAACCTTGAGGTATGCAAATTGCATATAAATAACTATTTTAGTGTTAGTCAAGGTAATAATGTGTATCAATTACCTAATACTTGCAAGAATAATGCCGCTCTTCGCAGACTAATCCTTAATCTTGAAGCAACTTATCATCCTGTAACTGTAGAATTGGCTCTTAGATCTTTAAAAAAGTACAAAATTGTGCAAAATATGCTAAAAAGTGCTTAAATTGGAGTTAATAGTGAATATATGCGATATGGTGTAATATTCTTTTCTCATCATAATACACTTATCACTTTTCACTATTTTCTCTAAAAAGTACCATATTTTTCAGGATGTTACATCAAAAATTGCAATTTGTGTAGTCCCGATTGCAATATACTTCTAATATACAGATTCTGATAACCAGTATATTATCTATCATTTTTAACTTGTTTTGTTTATAATAAACTTGAATGATTTATCCTGAATGTTTCGTAAAAAAGATAACCTAGAAGTTATCCAAATACGACTCACTACGGTACATTTTTCTTATAGTCCACCTAAGTAATATACTAACTTAATAAACTGGTGTACTACGCCTAAAACGCATTGTGTTTACTTCTGAAACACTAGTCTAGAGTCGACTCGCTGTATCTAACCATAACATTTTTCAGTTACTCTTAGACCTTTGGCTATCCCTTGCGGTTTCTCATTTTAGGTCAGGTGGACGCCTTGTTTTCGCGACTATTACGTGCACCTATTCATAATTATTTGTTAATAATATCCCATTTTAATACACATGTCAACTATTATTATTTTCCCCTAAAGTTTTATTTAATCCTGCCGATAAACATACTATGCGTAGAAATAATGTCCAATTATCTAAAGAGTTAAGACTAAAAACGTTAGCTATTTTGCTCAAAGGTTTTGACATAAACAGGACTGCCATGGAGTTAAATATAAAGGTAAAATGTCTCAAACATAGACTAACACTTTTGTACAAATTTTATGGTGTAAAAAATAGAATTGAACTAATGGCTTTATATGTTAATATACCTTTAGAAATTCGTAAAAGTTTAATGGTTCCGATTGTTCGTAAAAAGAAATATGTAACCCGAGAACAATTCAAAGAAAATAGTGAAGTTTTTTTACCAAAAGGACTAAAGTTTTAAAAATATCTTCCGATAAGTATTACATAGGAGAAAAATAATATGGTACGAATTATAAAAAACGATAGTTATAAAATTGGTGTTGACGAGATAGTTGGACTTAAAAAGGCCATGGAGTTTGTTTTGTCCCCAGTACAGAAGTCGCTTAGAGACAAAATTTATTGGTCGGACTGTGAATTTGAATCAGTTGAATACAAAAGAAGAGATGGGTTTATCCCACATTCACACAACTGTGGTGGTGTTGAGTTGTCTGTGCATATCCCCAAATGTGAAGAGTATGGCTTTGGATCTGTAGAATTTGGTGAATGTGATGACAATGAATGTGAGTGCCACAATGAAGATGGAAATGGTGAGTGTGGTTATGAGAATGAAGGTTATTTAGATGCGTTTTTACGTATTCGACTAAAGTTTGAGGGACTGGACGAAAAAGGAGTAATGAAGTTCTACCTATTCGCCGAGGGTGGTAACAACGATGCGCCTTACTACAGAAACGTCCCAACTCTTTTTGAGACAGAGTTCACCGCAAAAAACATGAGTGACTTACGAGCAAAAGCAAAAAAGCATATTCAAAAATTAATTAAAGAGGTGCTGTAATGAAACGATTTGAAGCTTTTATAATGTGTTTAATTTTAGGACCAATTATTTTTTGTTTATTTTACTCATGGCTTATTTTTAATTTGGAGAATATTTATTTATGTGTATTTTAATTCGTGAAGGATATGGAGTCAGTCGCATTAAACGTAGATTAATATACATGGATAACGAACTACAAGTGCAATTGCTCAAAAATGATACATGGGTAACAATTCAGCGTAGTAATTACTATCCTGCTATATTTAGACTTTTTATTAATCAATTTTTAGAAATTATAAAATAAAGCTAAAGTTTTTAAAATATTTTCCGATAAGTATTACATAACAAGGAGCACTAAATGCAAAAACGTATTAAAAAAGTATTTTCGAATGCCGATCAAGTTATCCATCTTTGGGCAAATCAATCTCAATCTGATGCACGTTGTAAAAATTGTTATTTTGAAAATGACAAGGTTTGGTCCTACGGTTCTCATTATCTTTTAGGATTGTTAACTACTTATAAAGGTGTTCCAATTGCAATTATTAACAATTCTGGATATTCACATACTACTAGTAAACACATTCATAGTGCATTCTATGCAGTTAAAAATCATAGAATAGCAATAAAAACATCAACAGGATTTGATTCAGACGCCGTTTATGATGGTTTGTTAAAAGAACAACAATCAATTATTGAATCTTATTTTGATACCTTTAATCGTACCTCACTTTGTGAATATTCTCTTCTAACAGAAGATGATTTTAATAATGATTATAGTCTTGTTTATTCAATTAAAGAGTTTAATTCTAAAGTAATAGCTTTAAAAGAACCTCAACTTGCTTTAGATTTTGATTTTAATCATCACATTGGGTTATATAATGATAAAGTAAAGTTGTGTATTGCTCGTGAAGAATTACGAAATACTCCTGAAACTTTAGCAAAATTAGCATTAGCTAAAGAAAAAAAAGAACAAGCAAAAATTAAAAAATTAGAAAAATCAATTCAGGATTGGAAAAACGGCGGTTCATTGACTAATGACATTAGAAACTTAAATTCTCAACTTATTAGAATTGTTGGTAATGAAGTACATACATCTAGGGGCGCATCTGTTCCTTTAGCTCATGCTAAACGATTATGGTCAATGATTCAAAATAGAACAGCAAAAACTGGAGAACGTGTTGGTCACTTTAGCCTTGATGAATATAATTCAAAAGAAGTCATTATTGGATGTCATACTTTACGAATAGACGAAATTATTAATGTTTTAGGTAAAAATACTTTAGAAATTGTAAAATAGTCCTAAAGTTTTAAAAATAGATACCGATAATAATATATAAGGAATTAACAATTATATACTCAAGTCCTTCAAAATATTTAAATAGATTTTTTAAAGGTAAAAATAAATTTATATATACGCAAACCGACGAAGGTATTGATTGTTACGAAAATAACAAATATAGATTAGTTTGGTTAGATGGTGAAAATTTTTGTTTAGAAAAATTAATTATTGATTATTCTGTTAGTGCTCAATATTGGGAAGATTTTTTTAGTAATAATTTAATTGAATGTGTTAATGTTATGAGAGGTATTAAATGAATAATATATACAATGAACGTCTACGAATTAGACAGCAAGCTATTAAATACCTAAAAACTCCTATAAGCTGGGAGAATCTTCAGGACTTAATGGAAGGTGTGACAGGAATGTCTGTACCTAATGATCAATACCAATTAAACTGGTACTATGAAAGATTTTTAAAAATTCACAAAGAAAAGCTAAAGTTATTAAAAAAATAGCCGATAAGAATACATAAGGAGATAATAATGAGTAATCCAAAAAATGTAACCAATATTTCTGTATTTTTTAAAGGAACTAAAGGAAAAGAGAGAAAAGTAAAAAATCAATCTTTTCACATAACCTATCTAGACGGCCACGTCATGCCAGACCTTGAGACCTTTAAAAATGAGGCTATTCAAAGAGCAGAAAAAGATTTTAAGGTTTTTGATTACACTTTAAGAATATCTGCTAACTTTGGAAAAATGGAAGATGATATGGTTATGGTCGAATTATTTCCTAAAAAGAGTTTAGTTTTTAAGTATGAAGAAACAGAGGTAGAAAATGAGTAATTCAAAAACAAAATTCACACGTGGCGTTTGGAAGTTTAATTCGATAAAAACGGCGCTGTTAGCATTGGATAAGAACAATAAACATCGCTACGTTTATAATGCGAGTCCTTATAATTCAATGGAGCCAAGCAGCGAAGACGCCGCTCTTATAGCTGCAGCACCTGAGATGTATTCGGCATTAGAATCAGGAATAGAGCAACTTATGCGTGCTTATAAAATGACCTCAAAACTTGAGCTGCAAGACCATCCATATGGAGCCTCATTGAATGAACTAGTTATGCGTTTAAATGAGAATTTTAAGGACATATTGAAAGTAGCTAGAGGTGAAAAATGAATTTTAAACTATTACAACGATTAAATATGGTCGCAATTTTACATAAAGATCAATTTAGTCAACCAATTCAAGCTCAAGAGTTAAAAGTTTTATTAGAAAATGCTTGTAAACAAAACATAGAACATCCTGAACAAGTTAACGATGCTTGGATTAGTTTATGCGAAAAACGACAATTTGAGGGTAAGTCTTTTGATCAAATGCGTAAAGAATATAGTTTTAATTAATAAAAGGAGAATATATGTCTAAATTAGAGTTTTATTTATCGTTAGTTGTTATTACAGTTTTAGTAGTTTTTGGTTTTATGTTTTTGGGTTTAGTAGACCAAGCCGGACAATTATTAATTTCTACAGTTTTAGGAAAATAATGCTAAAGTTTTTAAAATAATTACCGATAAGTATTACATAGGAGATAACAATGGATTTTAAATTTAAATATATAGATATTGAAGGTGACAACGAATATAAAGTTTATTTTGATGTTTGTTGTACTACTGCTAACGAAGATGAATGTCTTTTAGAATTAGATGGCGACATTTTATTAGAAGACCATAATGGTAATAATATTGAATATAGTTCACTTTCTACTGACGATAGAGCCGCTATTGATCAAAAAATAGAAGATTGGTTAGACAGTGAACAGTTTGAAAATGGATATAACTATTATTTAGATAAAATTGAAAGTATGTCTGATTATTATTATGAAACTATGGGAGATAGATAATATGAAACATTTATTATTAAGTTCATTATTTGTTTTAACATCTTGTGGCGTTAAGTTTACAACAAGTATAGTGAAATATTCAACTCCTGCAATTCAGTGCACAACAGCACTTAATGGAGCAAATATTGATGTAACCTGTCCAAATGGAGTTAATTACTCATTCCCTGCACCAACTAATGGAAGAAATGGTAATGACGGAAGTGATGGTAAAGATGGCACTAATGGACATAATGCACTTATTGCACAGAATAATGCAGATAGTTCTATGTGTGTAAACAAAGGCATCGTCATTCGTTCTGGAACGGATACAAATGACAATAACATCCTGGAAATTAGTGAAACTGTAGCAACTGCCGTATTGTGTAATGGAATAGATGCAAAAACTAGTCCATTTTTACCAGTAGCACTACTTGCACCATGTGCAGCTAATCCTATGCATCCTACAGATGCTGAATTATCTAATCCAAGATTAGAAGTATTTTTAAAGTTTAGTAATGGTTTAATATTAGAGAGTTATTCTGATAATATTTCAGGATATAATACACATTATGGAGTATTAAGTCCTGGCACATATATGAGTACAGGTGCATCAAACTGTACTTTTAAATATGATGGTGTCAACATTATTAAATTATAAAAATGTTCTAATATAGGAGAATAAAATGATTACAAGTTTATTTTTAGGTTTAGGATTAAGTGCTGGATGTATTGTCGAAACTTTAGACACAGGAAAATTGTTTTATTGCGAAGATAATAGATTATTTATGAAATTAAATAATGAAAAAATTCAAGAGATTAAAGACATTATTATTCAAAATGATATAGTTAAAGTAAAAACAATTGATAATAAATTAATCTTGATTAAATAGTAAAAGTATATTAAATTAATATATGAGGTGGTTATGAAAAATAGAGAAAAAATTCCAGTTATTATTTTTAGTGTTTTTAGAAAAAGAGAAACTTTTGAATACAACATGGATGTACATGCAACTATTAAAAATGTTTTATTAGGTGAAAATATTTCATTTAAAGAATTAGTTGGACTATATGAGGGTGTATCTGAAATGAGTTTGTTGGTCCATGCACAACACGAAGATTATGTTAGAAATTTATGTAAACAATTTGATCAAGAGTGTTATTTGATTTCTAATGAAAATAGAGATACTAAGCTTGTATATTTAAATAATACTCCAGACATGGATATAGGTACATTAATGAATGTATCTAAAGTTGAGGCTTTAACAAGTCCAGGATATACTTATGATATGGACACTAACCAATATTGGATTACTAAATAAGGAGTTTATATGTTATTTCAATTTATATTATGGTATTTAGCTACATATATAACATTCCATTTAGTTGTATTTATTTGTAAGGAAATAATTTAATTGGAACTAACTAGTAAAACTATTATTTTATTGTCTTTATTTGCCACAAATCCGGTTTTAAAGGATAATTATGGTATGGCTGCAGACAACGCGCGAAGGGCACTATTAATGCATCCTGACGTTAATAAAGACTTAAAAGAAATAGAAAAAGCTAGTTTAAAAAATATTAAAAGATATACAGGTCTTGATAAAGAAGATTTTGTTTATGCTGCATATGTTATGCCAATAGTTATGCAAAACATATCAACTAAACCTTTTCCTAAGTTTAAATATGAGAATGATTTTTTTATATTAAGGCCAGAATTAAACTATAACTTACAAAATAAACAATTTAATGGTATGTTAATATTAATAATTAAAGGAAATGTAAAATGATTTTTAATTCGGTATATGAGTATTATATGTGGATGGGTACAGAAGACGGTTTAAAAAATAAAATGAGACACGAATCGTTTTTTGTTATAAAAACAGAAGTATCTGAAAAATGCATAGATGCATATATGTTTGGATTTTTAATAGGGAGTATGGCGTGACTATAATAAAGTTAACTACTTATAATAGTAGAGAAATTTACATTATAAAAGAAAATATTGACACAATGGAGATAGCGTTAAGAAACGATGCTAAAACCACAATTACTATGGGTAGTGGTAAAACATTAAATGTACTAGAGACTATTATAGAAATTATGAGAATGAAAGGAATTATATGATTATTATTATTGGTAAGAAATACATTGAAAATAAGCTTATAGCAACGTTCCAATATGAGACAGATAGTCCAATTGAGATTTCTGAGAAGTATAACATGTTGAAAAACATGGGATTTCAGGAAATTACTGTTTTATAGGTTGACAACTATATTCCTTTATATTATACTCTTAATATATTGGAGGTATATACATGAAACGTATTAAATATAAAAACATTGGTGAAGAATTAATTAATAATCCATATCCGTCGTTATTTGGTAAAAAAACACAAATTAGTAGATATGTTGTTAGTAGTGATGCATTTTTCGTAAATGACATTAGAATTTTAGTTATAATCGATAACCAAAATGTGAATTTTGAGTTTGTTAGAGAGACTGATGGAGTAACTATTTTTAAATACGAAGATATTAATAATCACGTAGTTCTTCGTAGAAAAGTTAAAGAAGAGTTAGAAAAACGAGGAGTTAATTTTGGAAAAGAAAAACGAAACTATAAGTTTAGACGAACTTATCAAGGTAAAAGAATCGGCTTTGTTTTATCTCCAAACGGACAGCGTGAAGAATCCTAAAGAAGGGGAAGTATGGTTAGCAATTGCATACTTTAAAGCATTTCAAGCATACGCAAGAGATAAAAATTGTTTGGATATTACTAAATTGGAGTTAAAACGTGATTAATCTATCTCATACAGCAAAAGAAAAGTATTTAGATAGTCCTCGCGCATACTATTTACATTATCTTTTAAATCTAAGAGAAGAACAATGTGGTTCAGCTTTAGTTTTTGGTAATGCTATTGATAATGCTTTAAATATTTTACTAACAGAAAAAGATTTAGAAAAAGCTAAACAAGAATTTTATAAAAATATGCGTACATTTACGTATAATGATGAAACATTAGATCTTTTAAATACAAATAAGATTAAATACTCTAAATCTGATTTAGATGAAAGTTTAGTTCCAGAAGGAACAGAAGAAAAACTAAGATCCTGGACAAGTCTTTACGGTAAAGGACTAATGTTTTTAGATGCTTATAATGAACAAATAATACCTAATATTAAAAAAGTATTAGCTGTGCAACAATATGTTGAAATTAAAAACGAAACTGGTGATAAGATTATCGGATTTGTAGATTTAATCTGTGACTGGGATGACGGAACCACTAAAGGTGTTGTTGTTTTTGATAATAAAACTAGTTCCGTGGACTATAAACAAGATAAAATACAAAATGATGCACCACAACTTGCTACATATAATGAAGCTCCAATAGTTAAAAACTTTAATCCTGACTATGTTGGATATATTGTTATTAGTAAAAAAATAAGAAAAAAAGATCCAAGAGTAAGAATTAATGTAATTATTGATAAAATTCCTGAAAGTTTAATAGAAAAAACATTTGCTGATTACGATAAAGTATTGTATAATATTAAAATGGGTAATTTTGAATGTTCTGGTAAATGTGATAAACCTTGGGGAAATTGTCCATATAAAAAATATTGTGAATCTGGTGGATGTGATACAACAGGATTAGTTAAACTAAAAAAGGATAAAAAATAATGCGCGATTGGATGAAAAAAATTGGAAAAACAGAGGAAACTGATAATACAACAGAAAAAGTTGTAGAAGAAGTTAAAAAGGTTGATTCTAATTTAATAGAATCATTAATTCCTTTTAGAAAAAAAAATAAATTTTATATTAGCAAAGTTGTTTTTAATCCCGATGACTTTGAAACATACGAAATGCATGAAGAAAAAGTTGCAGCAACGTTTTTAAATGATCAAAATGTATCACTTAAAACATTTTTTAGTCGTTATCAAAAAGCTAAAAGTAAAAAATAATTTATATAAGGAGAAAACATGGCAAGAACTGAATTTACTACAAAAAAAGGAACAGTATTACCTTTAATGAATCTAAAAGGTAAAGAGTATCTAATGGTAGCGCACCGACTCGTGTGGCTTACTGATGAGTCAGAAAATTACGATATTCAAACAGAATTTTTATCATTAACAGAAGATATGGCTGTAGCTAAAACAACATTAACTTTAATGGATAAAGATGGTAAAGTTTTAAAACGTACTCAAGCAACAAAAAGAGAAACAAAAAAAGATTTCCCTGATTTTATTGAAAAAGCGGAAACTGGTAGCCTTGGTCGAGCTTTAGCTATGGCAGGATTTGGTACACAATTTAGTACACAAGATCTTGATGAAGGTGACCGCTTAGCTGATGCACCATTAGCACCTTCCAAAGTAGAAGTCAATAAAGAAATGAAAGAAAAACAATCTTTTAGAAAAGCTAAGGTAGAAACACCAAAAACCCAAACTGCAGCAACATCTACAGGAGATGAAGGATGGTAGAAGAAAAAAAAGAGAAAAGTCCTGAAGAACTAGTAATAGAAGCTTCAGATCAATTAATGCTGTTAAAATCATTTTACAAACATTATGCATATAAAATGATGAAAAAGCATAGCGGAACTAGAGTTTTAGAAAAACTTCTATTTGCTGATATTTTTGAGGTAGAATTAGTTGGTGGTCATGAAAAAGAATTATTTGACTTGACTCAAAGAATATTATATAATAAGATATTAATTCAACAATATGTTGAAAAAAATGGTATAGAAAAATATGAAGAAATAATGAAGGAGAAATTAAATGGCAAAAACAAATAAAAAATATCCATCAAATGCTGGTTATATCACTAAACCTAAATCTGGAGGAAATCCATATTTAGCTTTATCTAAAGATTTAACTTTAGTAGTTGATGGTAAAAGACTTTCTGTAAAAAATGCTAATATTGTTAAAACTTTTGAAGTTTATGACAAAGATACTAAAAAAGCATATGAAATCGGAAAACTAGTAGAAACAGATAAATCGCGCTTTATTAAACTTAACGATTCTGTTGGTTTTATTAAAGATGGTGAGACATTGACACCAGGAATTCTATTTGTATCTAGTAAGCAACGTGAAATGGACAATATTGACCGTCTAGTTGAAGATGGCAAAATGTCTGAAGATAAAGCAGAAGAAATTAAATCAAATATGTACTTTCTTGAAAAACTTACTCTTCCTTCCCCTCAAGAGTAATACTTTTTTTTAAAAATTACTTTTATCGTTTTGTAATTTTTGCGCCTCAATCTGAGGCGTTTTTTTTTATTGTAATACATAAAAATATTTAGTATAATATATCTAAATTAGAGCGGTGTGGAAAAGCTGTAAATTATATTTTTGAAAAGTTTGTTGATTTCTTACTTGGCTTTTATATAATTTACTGGAGACACACAATAGGTAAAGCAACTTCAGTTCGATTCTGAAGTCGTACAGGTAAAGCTGCGAAGATGGTTCGATATGATGCGCTAACATCAAAGAACGAAGTGGTTCAAATCCACAATTTAGCATTAGTCAGAGTCGCGACTGACCTCTAATTTTTTATTTGCATTTGTTAGTATATTATTATATAATTATTAGATACAAAGGGAGTATGAATGTTGTATAAACGAGTAACAAAAGCACTTAATGATAAAGGTACTCTTGTACCAATTGACCAGTTAGATCAAGAATTAAAAAATTTAAATAGAGATAAAGATAATTATCTATCAATTTATTACTATAATAAAAAACAATTAAATCAAGTAAAAGAACATAATGGAAGTGTTTCAGGAATTACAGATGTATTTACTGATAAACTTTATTTAGATTTTGATACTAAAGACGATTTAGAAACCGCAAGAAAAAGTACAATTCGCGCTGTAGAAATTTTAAAAGAAAACGGTTTTGATTCTGAATCAATTGATATAGCATTTTCTGGTAATAAAGGATTTTCTGTTGTAGCAAATCTAGATAAAAATATAAATCCTGATGAACACAAACGATTAGCAACAAATTTATTTGGACAATTACCAGGATTTGATGAAAGTATTTATAATGCATCTAGAATTTTTCGTATAGTAAATACTAAACATAATGTTTCAGGATTATTTAAAATTCAATTAAACGAAAAAGAATTAGAAAATAAATCAATTGGTGCTATTAAGACATTAGCTAATTCTCAAAGACAAATTAAAGAAAAAATTAACAAAGTTAAATTAAATGAAACTTTATTATCTGCATTAGAAGAAACAGTTAAAGTTAAAAAAGAAGTTGATAAACCAAAACTAGATATTGATTTTTCAAAAAGACCTTCATATTTAACTGATACAAAATATGTATTACATCAAGGATATATTCCTCCTAGTAAAGGTAATACAGGAATGATGATTCTTGCTTCTACTTATAAGCATTGTGGTATGGATAAAAGAGATGCTTATCATCAATTAAAAGCAGTTAATGAACGCCGCGCAGAAATCTATGGTCCTGAAAGTAAAAGAAATACCGACGAAATTTGGACAAACATTATTGAAGTTGTATATGGTCCTAATTGGACTGGTGGAACATATAAAACAGAAGAAAACCAACTTCTAAAAGAAATAGTTGAAACTCACGGTATTATCGAAAACTCCAAAAACATTGTATCTATTAATGATGTTAATAACAGATTTAAAAGTTTTGCTAGAAATATTAATAGTAATATTATTAAAACAGGAATTAAAGAACTTGATGATAGTGTAATGATTACAACAGGAATGTTAGTCGGAGTATTAGGCAGTCCTGGCTCAGGAAAAACATCTTTAGCATCAAGCTTTGTAGAACATTTATCAAAAAATAAAATTAATAGTTTATTTCATTCATTAGATATGCATGATACATTGTTGTATTCCCGGTTGATTCAAAAGAACTCAGAATTGAATGTCGAGCGTCTGTTAAGACAAATGATTATATCTGATAAACAATATAAAGAAGGTTATGATATTTCAAAAGATGCTCAAGTGTTAGAAGCAATGAATAGTGTAAATGAGGTTTATAAATATGTAGACTTTAATTTTACTAGAGGTGCTACAATTGAATCCATTGAAGAAGATATTAGAATTGCTAAAAATAAACATGGTAATAATCTAAAGCTAGTATGTATTGATTATTTAGAAAAAGTACGTAGTCATATACAGGATGCTACAGCAAGTTCAGGATATGTAGCTAGTCGTTTATCTGATTTAGCATCTAAGTATGATGTTTGCATATTCTTATTATTACAACCACAAAAATCAGCAGGTGATGCAGCAGAAGAATTACTATCTATGAGAAAAGTAAAAGGAGCTTCTGTAATTGAACAAGATTGCCGTGTCATTTTGACACAATGGAGACCAGGATTTGATCCTAAAGATAATAGCCGAGATAAGTACGCTAGTGTTGCTGTGGTTAAGAATAATATGGGACCTGTAAGTAAAATGGATTTCTATTGGAATGGATTAAAAGGCCAATTAAGCTCTTTAGACCATGAAGGTCGTGCTAAACTAAAAGCATTAATTGAAGATAAAGAAAAACAGAAAAAGGAAGAAGATGAGCAAAAAAAAGGTAATTGGTAATGACTAAAATTTATGCAGTCCAATACGGATTTTATTCTAATTTTGAACCATCTGAGTTTAATTCTTTATGGTCAACTAAAGAATTAGCAATGAATATTGTTAAAAAAGAGATCGACTTTCATAATTTAGAGCAATCTACTCATAGAAAAACAAAAAAATTGGTTGATGTATGGACTAATGGTGACTATTATGTTACTATTAGTGAAGTTAATTTAGATAGTGAATATCTGTATGGAGACGAGACATGATTAATCTATTACTAACTTTATCATTAGCGTTTGGTGCAGAGTTTCATTGTGTATTTCAAGAAACAGGAGATTTGCCTAAGATTAAATTTCGTGGAACTAGTCGCGAAGATGCTATGGAAAAAGTTGTTCGTCTATGTATGAGCTTTAGAACTCAACAATATGTTATATTAAGATATAAAGTTCCTAGCACAGAACGTGTTATAGTATTTATGGAAGATTGTGTCAATAAAACATATTGTAAGGAGATTAATAAATGAATGAATTTATAAAACATTATAGCGGAATATTAGGTACACTTTTAACAGTATTGTATATTTTTAATAATGAAATATCTACACTTATATTAGCTATTTATTTTTTATTATCTCAACAAATAAAAGATAGTAATGAAACGAAGTAAAATGGTTGAAGAAATTGAAAATTTTATTTTAAATACAGTTGACGATGTATATTTAAATTATTATGTTTGCGAAAAACTTTTAACCCGACTTGAAGAATTAGGTATGTTACCTCCAGAAAATCCTAAATGTAATATTGGAACTATTGCTGCAGGAGAAGCTAATGAATGGGAACCAGAAAGTGAAAACTAAATATAAAATATATTATGATACATATTATTGTAAATTTATTTTGACTAAACTTGAATATAGTTCAAAAACTGAATATAAAGAAGAACAAATAGATTATGATACAGATTTAAAAAAATTATTAGAAAATCTTCCTGGTGAAATTAAAAACAGATTTGGTATTGAACTTTTTACTTTAGGATAGGAAAACTAATGCAAGAATATTGGCTTAATGACGAACAATCTAAAAAAGATATACAAGATTACATTAAAGAACATAATGTAAAACCTAAACTAATTAATAATAATGATGGTATTTATACATATAAAATTTCAGATTTTATAGTAAAAAGTCCTGAATCTCTAGAATCAAAATATGATCCATTGATCTATGGTAAAAATCAAACTGAAAATATTACATCAATTTCTCATCTAGACGGAAAATTTTATATATTTAAAAATGATGGAACACATGAAGAAATTCCAGGATATTATTATATTTTAGGAGATAAGCAATATAGTACTAAATTTACAAGACTTGAAGGTAAAAATTATTATAAATTTATCAGAGAATATGATAAATATGAAGATTATGTTGAAGGAAAACATCAAGCATATAAATTTGGTGGATGGTCACCTCGTGATCCTGTAGAAGGATTAATGTTAAAAATCGGTTATACTTATTTTAAAGGAATGAAGGCAAATGAACCATCTGTACTAGCTTTTGATATTGAGACTACTACAGTAAATCCTAGAAGTGAAGATGCTAGAGTTGTTTTAATTTCAAATACATTAAGAAAAAATGGTGTAATTACAAAAAAATTATTTGATATTAATAGTTATAATGATGATACTGAAATGATTAAATCGTGGGCTAAATGGGTAAAAGAAGTAGATCCTGCAATTTTATGTGGACATAATATATTTTCTTTTGATTTAGATTATTTAAATGTACGGTCTGAATATAATTTATCAATAGGTAAAATGGACCAACCTTTAGTTTTTGCAGAAAAACCATCACTTAAAAGAAAAGATGGTTCACAGTCTTATGAGTATTATAATGCTACAGTATTTGGTCGAGAAATTATTGATACAATGTTTTTAGCATTAACATATGACGTAGGCAGAAAATTTCCTAGTTATGGATTAAAACCTATTATTGAATTTTTAGGACTAGAAAAAGAAGGACGTATTAAATGGGACTTCAAAGTTAACTCAGTATTTGAAACAATGAATAATCCTGAAAAATGGAAACAATTTAAAGAATATTGTCAAGATGATGGAGATGATGCATTAGCTCTTTTTGATTTAATGATACCATCGTTTTTCTATCTTAATCAGTCTATTCCTAAAACATTACAGCAAATGATTAATACAGCAACAGGAACACAAATTAATTCATTTATGATTCGTAGTTATTTGCAGAACAATCAATCTATTGCTAAAACAACCAAAGTTGATAGTTTTGAAGGTGGAATATCTATGGGTATTCCAGGAATATACGAAAATGTTAGAAAGGTTGACGTAGCATCACTATATCCTTCTATTATGTTATCTTATGATATTTATGATAAATATAAAGATCCTAACAGAAATATGTTAAAAAGTCTTGAAATTTTTAGAGATGAACGTCTTAAAAATAAAGATTTAGCAGAAAAAACTAATGATAAATATTATGATGATCTGCAAAACTCTCAGAAGATTGTAATTAACTCTATGTATGGTTTTATGGGAGCAGAAGGATTGAATTATAATTATCCTAATGGTGCAGCACTTGTAACAAAAATGGGTAGAGAAACATTATTAAAAGGTGTCCAATGGGCTACAGGACACGAAATTAATAAAGTTATAAAAAAAGTTGTTAATGCAGGAAAAGAAAATGAAAGAACCGAATATGAATGGGTTCTTGGTCCAAAAGTAGAAGAAGGTCAAGGATATACACTAGTAAATGTAGATACAGATTCTTTTTCTTATTATACAAAAAATAAAACTATTTCATTAAAAGAAGAATTTAAAAAAGAAATTAATGAATTAAATGCAATTTTTCCTGATCTTATTAAATGGGCAGATGATGGTCTTTATGATAAAGTTGTTGTTCTTAAAGCAAAAAATTATATTTTAAAAAAGAATAAAAATTGGTGTAAATCTAAAGAACTTGATTCAAATGGTGAAGCTAAAATTACATTAAAAGGTTCATCATTAAAAGACCAAAAGAAAGAGCCAGCACTAAAAGAAATGTTAGATGTTTTAATTAAAGAATTAGTTAATAGTAATGATTTAACTAAACTTAATGAAATAGTTCAAATTTATAAAAATGAAGCGCAAAATGTTAAAAATGTCAATAGATGGTGTACTAAAAAGACGTACACCGAAAAAGTACGAGATGGTGAACGTAAAAATGAAATTGATATTCAGAATGCTATAAATGAAGCTTTAAATAAAGGTATTATAAATAGAATCCAAGAAGGTGATAAAATTTATTTATACAATGCATTAAATGGAATGAGACAAAAAAAGACAAAAGGTGAATTACAATTTTACAAGGACGGGAGACCTAAAATGGAAAAGAATGATATATTAAAGTTTCCTGAACTGTTTGATAACGATTTTGATACAGAACATTACTTAGATAGAATTGATGCTACTGTAGAAATTTTATCGGGAGTATTAAAACATGAGTAAAATCTATAGGTTAGATAATATTGTATATGCTAAAAAAGAAATACAACAAATAAATGAAAAAATAAAAATTCTTGATAATAGCTTAAAACCATTGTATAATATAATGGGTGATGGGAAAATCTGGAGTATTATTACTAAAATGGAAGATATAATCATTCAATATGAAATGCGATTATATGAACTTGAATTAAGAGTAAAGGATGGCGAAAGTGAAAAATAAAATGAAAACAGGACCTAGAATTTTGCTTATTGATATAGAGACTATGCCTATCATAGCTCATGTATGGAGTTTGTGGGATAATAACGTAGCTTTGAATCAAATTCAACAGGATTGGAGTATACTATCCTGGTCAGCAAAATGGTTAGATGATCCTAGTTCAAAAATTATGTATGCAGATCAAAGAAATGCTAAGAATATCAATGATGATAAAGCGCTTTTAAAGAAAGTACATAGTCTAATGGATGAAGCAGATATTATTGTAGGTCAAAATTCAAAACGATTTGATGTTAAAAAATTAAATGCTAGATTCATTATGAACGGTTATCAACCACCAAGTAAATATCAACAAATTGATACTATGCTAATCGCAAAAAAACATTTTGCATTTACTAGTAATAAACTTGAATATCTATCTAATAACCTAGGTGTAAAACATAAAAAACTAAAGACTAAAAAATTTCCAGGACATGTTCTTTGGAGTGAGTGCATGAAAGGAAATTTAGAAGCATTTAAAGAAATGGAGGCTTATAATAAACAGGATGTATTAGCTTTAGAAGATATTTATAAAAAACTAGTCCCTTGGGATAATTCTGTTAATTTAAATGTTTATTCACAAGGTGACCAAGTTTGCACTTGCGGAAATACTAAATTTCAAAAAAGAGGATTTCAATATACAATTAGCGGAAAATATCAAAACTATAGATGTACACATTGCGGAAAATCATATAAGGATACAGTTAATTTATTAAAAGATACTAAACGTATGTTAAAGTAATTATGCATTATTTAAAAAACGAATTAAGACGAGTTGAAAAATACGCAGAAGGATTAGGTATCAAAATTGTTTATAAAAAACAACGCAGAAGCGATCCTGAAGCAGCATGGAGTGTAGACGGTAGTGAAATTACTGTCTACCTACGCAATCGTCAATCTACAACGCAGATTATATTAGATCTAATCCATGAATTAGGTCATCATATCCATTGGGTTTATAATAATAGAAAAATACCATTGGAACTAGATAAAGCTTTAGGTAAAGAATCGCATACTAAAAAAGATAGAGAAAAAATATTATATGATGAAATAAATGGTGGACAATATCATTTAATCATATATAATGAATTGGGATTGAAAATTCCTAAATGGAAAGTGGAAGTTGAAAGAGACTTAGCTATTGAATCATATAAATATTATTATAAAAATAATGAAGAAATACCTAGAAAATTAGTTAAAGAAAAACGAATAGAACTTATTAAAAAATACAAAGGATGTTAAATGAGTAGACGATACAGACATAGAGATGGTTCGTGGTGCGATTATCCTGAAACTAAAGTTACTGAACAATTTAATGATATTTCTATTAATTACGAAATATTGTCAGGTGCATCAACATCAACAACAAATATTGCTGGATCTAAAAATGATGCAGGAAAACCAAGAATGGAACTTATTCCTACAGAATTTATTATAGAAGTAGCGAAAGCTTTAACATTCGGTGCAGAAAAATACGGAGATGATAATTTTCGCAAAGGTATTGCTTATAAACGTCTTTTAAGTGCAGCAAAAAGACATATTGAACAAGAATTAGTAGGAATTGATTCTGACGTTGAAAGTAATTTAAGTCATTTAGCTCATGCAGGAGCTTCATTGGCTATGTATGCTTTTATGAAGGCACATAGACCAGATCTAGATGATAGATATAAATATACAAATGAAGAAAAGAAAAAAATTGAGGAGATGATGTATGGCAAAAAAAATAATAACACATAAAAAATGTAAAATACAAAATTGTAACGGTGAATATAAACCAAATGGTATAGCTTACATGACATCTCTACCAAGATATGTACATATTTGTACTAATTGCGGAGATAAGACAGATTTTAATAAGTTGTATCCTAATGAAGAAATTATATTTGAAAAAAATGAAATAACAGAGGTATACGAATGAAATTTTTAATTAATTTACTAAAAAATCTATTAAAAAAACACAAATATCCTGTATCTGTATTAATACATAAAAAAAATAGTGAAGATATTATTTATGAGGTTCAAAAAAACTATTATGACTTAGACCTAAGTCCTGTAACATTAGTTTTGGAATATGGCGGAACTAGAGTTATGACAATTGATAATATTGATATGTTAGAGTATCAAGAATATACTGGCAATTTAAATGGAGAGATAATTGAAATTCATTGATTTTTTTGATAATAATCATATTATCTGTAAATATGAGGAACCAAAAAACGGATTAAATGATTTTCATTTAACAGGTTATTATTATCTAGGTCTAATTTTAAGGGCTTACTATAAATACGGAATTATTGTTTTTCCGTATTATGATATTAAACATTTTAATAAAGCATTTGAATATTATACTAATACCACAGAACATACTTTTAAAAATATTAAAAGTGTTTTATTGACATTATCAATAGTAAACAAAAAAGAATTAATTAAATATTTCAAAAAAAATCCAACAGAAATTCTACCTTTAATTATTTTAAGTTATAATATATATCCATTGTATCCTTTAATTTTTATATATGATATTTTTAATGTAGTATGTTTATTATTTGATAATAAACCAGAAGATAGAATTATGTATCATTTATATAGAAATATTACAGGATTTAATTTGCATATAAAACTTTTAAATAAAATACTTAAATTTGTAGATCTAAATGCAATTTTGACAAAATATTTTAATCCGAAAAATAATATTCCTCCATTGTATGTTTTATTTGACAAACTTATAGAGAAAGTAGTAAAATAATGAAAGTAATTAAAAGTAATAATCTTACTAGTTTTGATATAGATGATACATTATTAATGCATATTGATAGACGTATTAAAACAAAAAATAAAGTAGAAATCGATTATGGTGACGAAAAGATTTATTTAACACCACATAAGTTCCATATAACATTTTTGAAACATTGTTTTAAACGTGGAGATTTTGTTGTTGTATGGAGTAAAAATGGGTATCAATACGCAGAACAAGTTGTAAAAAAACTTAATCTAGGTAAGTATGTTCATTTAATTATGAGTAAACCTAGTAGACATGTTGATGATAAAAAAGATTTAAATAATATAGTTGGTGATGGTATTTATTTACCATTTGAGGAGTAATATGAAATATGTTTTAATAAGTTTATGTTTACTTTTGATTAACTGTTCGGTTCAGGTTGAATCTAAAGAAATTGGTTCAATTTCAAAATTTGATCGATATTTAGATAAGGAATATAACATAATGTGTTATCAATCTAAATATTCACGTAAAACTTTAAGTTGTGTAAAATTGGATAATAAATGAATTTAAGACAAAAAGAAGTAACTATACAAATAATTACTTTTTTTGGAATACTATCTGTAATATCAATTATTTTAGTTTGTATAATTGCATAAATGATAAAAGGAAAAAAAAATGAATAAACAACAATTTGATGTTTTCAGCAATAAATTTGCACAAGACATATACCTTCAAAAATATTCTCTTGACGGACAAGAAAAATGGGAGGATACATGCAAACGAGTTATTACTGCAGTTTGCGGACAACTTCTCGAAAATAAAGATAAAGAAAAGCTATTAAAATATATGGTTGAAAGAAAGTTTATTCCTGGAGGAAGATATTTATATTCTTCAGGACGGTCTTTTCATCAAGTAAATAATTGCTTCCTGTTTAGAGCAGAGGATAGTCGTGAAGCATGGGCTGATGCTATGCAAAAAGCTACCGCAGCATTAATGACTGGTGGAGGCATTGGTTTTGATTATTCAAAACTTCGTGCTGAAGGAGAAAAGATAGCTCGAACTGGTGGAACATCAACAGGTCCTTTAGCGTTAATGTCAATGATTAACGAATCTGGTAGATATATTATGCAAGGTGGACAAAGGCGTTCTGCTATCTGGGCAGGACTTAATTGGTCACATAAAGATATTTATAAATTTATGAATAGTAAAAATTATTCTGAAAATCTTAAATTAATTAAAGAAAAAGATTTTAATTTTCCTGCACCAATGGAATTAACTAATATTTCTGTTATATACGATACTGAATTTTTTATTGCAATGGAAAATGAACAACACCCAAAACATCAACTTGCTAAAGATGTTTGGTTAAAAAACTGTCATCAAGCATTTTCTACAGCAGAGCCAGGAATGTCTTTTAATTTTCGTAAAGATAATGAAAGTCTTCGTAATGCTTGTACTGAAGTTGTTAGCGAAGATGATAGCGATAAATGTAATCTTGGAACTGTATGGATGAATCGTTGTAAAGATCGAAAAGAATTTGCCGATGTTGTAAAATATGCAACTAAATTTCTTCTTTGTGGAGGACTATACTCAGATGTACCTAATGAACGTATTAAAGAAGTAGGCAATAAAAATAATAGAATTGGGTTAGGTCTGGGTGGAATTCACGAATGGTTAATGCTTAGAGGAGAAACATACAACGTAAGTCCTGAACTTCATAAATGGCTTTCTGTATATGAATTAGAAAGTGATAGTGCTGCATTTATTGGAGCAAAAGAATTAAATGTAAGTGTTCCTAAAGGTATTAGAGCAATTGCCCCGACCGGAACTATAGGAATTATAGCAGAAACTACAACAGGAATTGAGCCTTTATTTTGTAAAGCATATAAAAGACGTTATTTTAAAGATGGAACATGGTTATCACAATATGTAGTTGATGGTTCAGTTAAAAGATTACTTGATAATGGTGTTAAATTAGAACAAATTCAAGATTCATATGATTTATCGTTTAAACAGCGTGTAAAATTTCAAGCTGATGTACAAAATTATGTTGACATGGCAATTAGTTCTACTTGTAATATGCCTAGTTGGGGAAGTGACGAAAATAATGAACAAATGTTAGAAAAAAATTCTAACACGCTTTTAAAATACGCAAAAAGACTTCGAGGCTTTACCGTATATCCTGATTCTTCGCGTGGAGGGCAGCCATTGACAAGAGTATCATTAGAAGAAGCTTTAGCACAAGAAGGACAAGTATTTGAAGAACAAGAAAATGAATGTAAAGGTGGTATTTGTGGAATTTAGTAACAAACTTCTTAGAACTTATATTTATACTAGAAAAAAACTTCAAAAAAATAAATATTTGAAACGAGAAATAGTTAATGTATTTAAGTGTAAAGACTGCACTAATGAATTACATTTAAGAAATTCAGACATCAATAAATCCACAGGAACTTGTAGAGTTTGTTCTGATAAACGAGGTTCTGGAGGAAAAAAGACAAGAATAAAACCATATCAAGCTCTTTTTAATACTTTTAAATATAAAACAAAAAAAGATGGTAAAAAAAATACATTAACATATAAACAATTTTTAGAGTTTGTAAACTATAAATATTGTCATTACTGTTATGATAATATTTATTGGACAGAGTTTAATTTAAATAAAAATGGATCTAGCCATAATTTAGATAGAAAAGATAATAATAAAGGATATTCTATTGATAATTGCGTTCCTTGTTGTTGGAAATGTAATGAAGCTAAAAGTAGTTCTTATACTTATGAAGAATGGTATGGAATGACTAAATATTTTAGGGATAAAAAATGAGTCAAATTAAAGTTGAGTTACAAGAATTTATGGGTTCAGATAGAAGTATTGCAGAAGCAGCTTGGACATCTAGCCTTACGTATCAAGGTAAAGAAAAAAGAACAGAAGAAGATGTTAAACGTGTTGTACAGATGTTGGCAAATGATAGACATTCTACTCCATTTGAATCAGTTATAATGCGTTTTTGGATTAAAATGCCAATTCAAACAGATAGACAACATATGACTCATAGAATTGGATCACATAATGGAATGTCAGGACGATATAGAACTATGCCAAGCGAATATTTAGATATTCCTGAAGATATTCAAAATATTTCAAATAAAATTACTTATAAAAATATTATTGAACTAACTAATAATAGAGGTATTTCTTATAATAAAGAATATGATGATATACTTGAAGCATATTATCAAGTTTGTGAAAATGCTAATAATACTTATTCACATTTAATTGCGTTATTTAAAGAAGAAGAACAATTAGGTAAAATAACAAATATTGAATTTAAAAGATTAAGAGAATTTTATAGAGGTATGTTACCTCAAAATAATATGACAGAACGTATTACAATTTTTAATCTTAGATCTTTTGCTAATTATCAAAAACTTAGAAATAGTAGTCATGCTCAACCTGAAATTCAATTAGTTGCTAAATTAATGCTAGAAGAAGTTAAAAAACAAAATATAGCACCAATTGCAATTGAATGGTTAGAAAAAAATGGCTGGAATATTTAATAATTTCAATAACTTATAAAATAAATGAATAATTAGTTGACAATTATGTCAAAAATGTGTACAATAGGTAATATATGAACATAAAGTTTAAAAAATTAAATGAAGAAGCTGTTACTCCAACATTTGGCACAAATGGTGCTGCTGCTGCAGATTTAACTGCAATAAGCGAACATGTTGATATTACATCATCAGGGCTTACTGTTACATATGATACAGGTATAGCTGTTGAAATTCCTTCAGGATATGTAGGGCTTGTTTTTCCAAGATCTAGTGTATCAACTAATACAACAATGGTATTGGGTAATAGTGTTGGTGTTATTGATAGTGATTATCGTGGACCAATTAAATTTGTATTTAAAGATGTTGCAAAAGGTTTGAGTAAAAAATATAAAAAAGGTGACCGTATTGGTCAATTAATTATATTACCAATACCTGTTATTAGTTTTACAGAAGTTAATGAACTTTTTGATACAGTACGTAATAAAGGTTCTTTTGGAAGTACGGGAAATTAATGTCAGAAAAAAGAACTTATATTGGTAAATTTATAAAAAATTCATGGACTAATATGAATATTAGAGCAGGTAAATATAAACATCTACAAACTAAAAATAAATGTAAATGTTATAAAAATATTAATATTGAATTTACAAGAGATGAATTTAAATTGTGGTGTTTAAATCAACAAGAATATATTTTATCTTTAAAAAAACCCTCGATAGATAGAATTGATAGCACAAAACATTATATTTTAAATAATATTCAGATAATAGAGTTATCTGAAAATATAAGAAAAAAAAAGATGGGAAATAAATATCTAAATGGATCTTTTTCTAAAAAAATTAGAGGAATACGTTATAAAAATAATAAATGGGAAGCAAGAATCCAATTTAATAAAAAACAATATTATTTAGGATTATTTAAAACTAAAATTGAAGCGTTAAATGTTTTTAGAAATAAATATTTTGAATTTTATAAAAATTATCCTTTTGAGATTTAAATGGGCAAAGTACGGAACAAGAACCGTTCTGAAGTCGAATTTTTACGTGGCGAAAATAAAAAATTAAGAGCAGAAAATATACGACTTCGACGAGAAAATAAACACCATGAAAGACGTACTCATTTTTATGAGGATGTTATAGAAGATGTTGCAGAAGATTTAACTGTTACTGAAGGTTGTAAAGCTTGCGGTAAAGGTCAAATACTAATTATAGATTTAGGAACTAGAGAAATTCATACTTGTGATATATGTCAAGACAAAAAAGTAATAAAGAAACAAAATTAAAAACGTTCTTAGTACCAAAACTACGAAGACTGTCTTATATGTGGGCTCCACGTAAAGAAGCTCACGCAAAAGCTAGAGTTGACCGTGGTCGTTATAAATGCGCACATTGTGAACAAATTTTTGGTCCTAAAGAAATAGCTTTAGATCATATAATTCCAGTAGTAGGTGAATTAGGATTTGAAGATTGGAATAATTATATAACAAGATTATTTTGTGATGAGGACGGTTTTCAAGTTCTTTGTCATGAATGTCATACAATAAAAACTAATAAAGAAAATAATGAAAGGAAAAAATAATGAGTACCCGAGAAGATGCACTACCAACCGCAGCAGAAATGCGAGCATTAGTCCCAACACAAGATGAGGTTTTTCAAAGAAACGTTCGCGCACATTTAGAAAGAATTTTTGAACAAGTAGCAAACTCTGCACATAATGGATTAACTTCGCATAATTTTAATCTACAAAATGCATTTCCTGAAGATTTACTTAATGCAATGAAAGTTAATCTAGAACAATTAGGATATAAAGTAACAATTGATACTTTACAAGTAACAGAAATTGTTACATCTAAGACATTGTTAGTTGACTGGAGCGAATAATGATGTATTTAAAAGATCCAAAAACAAATGAACCTAGTCTTACGTTAACACTAATGTGGATTAGTTTTTATTTGTTGATTGCCGGAAGTATAGCTTTTATTTTTGGTAAAATTCAAACAACAGGACCGTTACTCGAAATTTATGTAACAAATGCTACTCTTTACTTTAGTCGTAGATTTAGCATGAAAACTCAAAACTTAACAATCAATGATCAAAGTACAGGAGCAAATAATGATCAACCTAATTCTTAGTCTTTTAATGTCAATTTCTTTTGCTGATTTGAAAAAACCTAAAACAGTAAAAGAATTAAAATCGGTTACTGCACAAATATCTAATCCTGAAAGAACTAGTGGTGGTTCAGGAACTGTTATTCAAGCTGACAACAGCGGTAGTATTATTTTAACAAACAACCATGTATGTGAAGCAATGGAACAAGGATGGATTGTTACAGTTAATAATAATGCATCTAAAGTTAATAAATTTAAAAAGTTTGATAAACATGATTTGTGTTTAATTCAAGTTTCTAAAAATTTTGGTTATCACGTAAATCTTTCAAAAAGAATTCCTGATGTAACAGAAACATCAATTGTTTCAGGACATCCTTTGATGTTGCCGCAAATTGTAACAGAAGGACATTTTTCTGAAGAAATGGATATTAACATTATGGTGGATGTTCGTGAATGCACAGAAGAAGAATTTGCTTCTTTGGGTATGCAATGTATGTTTGGTATGCCTATTACAAGGACATTTCCGTCTCAAATGACATCTAATCTTATTCAACCAGGAAATAGCGGTAGTGCGGTTTTTAATGAAAAAGGTGAAGTGGCTGGAGTTATTTTTGCCGGAATTGGTGACATCGGCTTTGCTTTTATTGTACCAGCAATTTATGTAACATATTTTGTTGTAAATAGTTCTGCATACAAATGGGAGACTATTCAAAGTAATACAAGTAAAGAAAAAGATAAAAAAGTTAAAAACTTTTGTGTATCTAATGGAAATAAAGCTTGTAAATTTAATGATATGTTAATGAGGTAATTTATGGAATATATTATTGGTCTAATTTTAGCACTAGTTGGTTTTGGTTATTATCAATATAATAAACGTAATGAAGCTGAAACTAATGTAAAACTTGCTGAAACTAAAGGTAAGGATAGTATTTTAGTTCAAGATCAACTTAATGTTGAAAAAGAAATCTCTAATATTGATGAAGGCATTGCTAAACTAAATGAACAAAGAAAACAACAACTAGCAGATAATAAAGCAATGTCTCTTACTGATAGAGCTAAAGCAGCTAGAGATAGATTTGGAAAATAATATGTTTAAACAATTTACTAATCTTTTAGTAATTATTTTGTTCTCGTGTAATGTTATGGCAACTGATTGTAAGGAAGCAGTCAGTTTGCTTAATGAAGGAGAAAAGGCTAGCTGTACAGGATTTTTATTTAGTCCTGATGCAGAAAAAAAAGCTTCTCAGGCGTATGAAGATTCTAAATATTACAAAGAACTATCTGATTTATTAAATAAACGTAATCAAGCAACAAATGATGAAATTAAAATATTAGATGAGCGTTTAAAGTTATATCAGGATCAATCTTTTCTTTTAGCACAAGAAGTTCAAAAGAAAGAAAAAGAAGATTTTTGGCAAAAAACATTGTATTTTGGTCTAGGGATATTGGCCACAGGGATAGCTGTTTATGGAGCAGGACAACTCAACAAATAAAGAACTAATAGCTTTAGCTAAAGAAGAACTAAAAAAAGCTAAACCTAAGTATGTTGATTACAAAATGGAGGCCATAATCAAAGATATGGGCCTTATTCCTGGAGAAACTCAAGCTCTAGGGGCTGTTCTGTACTATATTTATACTAAAATGTATAGTAATCCTGAAAAACCAAGAAGATTCTTTAGATACTTAAAAAACAATTTCAAATATAAATCATATTGTAGCGAAATATATTATTTTATAAATGGTGAAGGATTCGACTTATCTGTTGTGAGTTTATTTAATGCTAGACAACTAATGAGCAAACATTATGGCAAAACTAAAAAGAACAAATAAAGATTCTTTAATTAAAAAAATGCAAAATCTAGTTCGTCAAGAATATACAGATTTTGATTATTTAGACAAACTTAATCCTGAAGAATTGGAGTGGCTAGCTAAATTTAATAATGAACATTTAAACGCTAGTTTTAAAAAAGATAATCGCAAGAATCTTATAAAAGATCCTGAAGAAAAAAATAAAATATATAATGAAAATAACGCAAGAAATCGTTGTCAATATGGCAGAAATAAACCAAAAAAGAAATTATTAATGTATGATTTTATTGGCGAAGAAACTCAATTTGAAGTAGCAGAACACGATGAAGTCAATCGTAAAGACGGAATTAATCATCATGAAGATATGATTATAGAACTTTTACATTTAAATAATATTAAAAAGCTTAAGAATACCTAAAATTGTAGATGATATACCTAAAAATTTAATAACACCAGTAACCATATTTATATGTTTTTTGATTGGTTCTAAATCTTTTTGAAACTGATCTTCTTGTAATTCTAATTTTTTTTCTAAATTATCAGAACGTTTCATATGTAATTCTAGACTATCAGTATTTCTTTGTAAGGTAATATCGATTGATGTTAATTTTTCGCTAACATTATCCATTTTTACATGTAATGTATCAACCATATTTTCAAGTCCGCTTTGTGTATATTTATTCGACATTTTCATCCTCAACATCAACATTATTCATTTGTTCTAACATTTTTCTATTATTAGGATCTTGCTGTATGCTAAATGCTTTACCGATTTTACCTTGTCTATCAGAATTTTGCATTGAATTAATTTCTGCAGCTAATTTATCAGCATTTTTTCCGTATTTTGATTTAAGTTGCTCAGAATTTTGTTGTAATTGTTGTGGGCTAGCTTTTAATGCATAATCACGCAATACTTGTTGTTTTATAATATTTTCATCATTAATACTACCAGCAACTCCAGCAGATGCGCCACCAATTGCTTCTGGTGTAGTTTTATTTATAGTATTTGATAAAGTAGATTCATAATTAGCAACTTTATTATTTAAAGTATTCGCTTGCTTAAATGCTTTTTTAGCAGCATATGCCTTCCAAATTTGAGCTAAATCTTTTTGTGCTGTATGTTCAATACCTTTTTTTGCGGCAAATGCTCCCATAGTAGCAACACCTGCAGGTAAACCTAAAACTGGAGTAATAGCCATACTTGCTATAGCAGGAACACCAAAATCACCTGTAGAAATTGGTTTAGTATTAGCCATATTATTTACTAAATTATTTACAGAAATTTCTCTAGCATCAGATAATCTACCATATAATTTATTAGCTTCTTTAAATGCCTTTGCTGCTTCAGGATCAGCTTGTATAGATAAATCATCTATGTATTTATTCAAATTACCATAAACTTCTTTGTAGAATTGTTGTGCTTGAGGTATTTCGGACTTATTAAAATTAGTCATATCTCTAATAGATTGACGTGCTTTAATTGCTGTTGATAATTTTTTATCAGCAGGAGCATTCTTTAAATCATTAATAATATTATTCATAACAGTACCAGCACCTTCAGATAAAGCCGGACCATCTTTTAATGTATATTTAGCAGCATCCTGAAAATCACTGATAGTATTTAATGAATTATTAATAAAATCGTCTGTTGCATTTATAACATCATTTTGTTTTGTTATAAGTTTTTTATCAATAGCTTCTGCATGAGGAGCGAGTTCTTTTGTATATACTTCATCAAGTTTAGTATTAAGAGCATCAACAGTATCAGAAGGAGTTTTCATTGGAGAAATCATATCATTTTCCAATAAAACATTGCCTGTACCCTTAGCTGTATTTGCGCTAGCTCTTTTACTAGTTTTTACACCAAGTTCTTCTGAAATATCTTTAGGTGTCGCACCAATAGCTTGTAATGCATTAATGTTTGCAGTTTTTAATTTTTCTTCTGCTTTTTTTGCAAGATTAGCTTTAGACATGTTATCAGATACTTTACCAATTGTTCCACCTAAAACAGTAGATAATGCACCAGTTTTTGCTGCATCAGTAAGAACTTCTTCTGGAGTTTCACCTTCACTACGACCAACACCTTCAGCAAATCCCGTTATACCAGCACCAATTGCTGCTTGTTTAGCTTTAGATAATTTACTAAACTTATCATATAGACCTTTAGTCTTAGATACATTTTTTAATGCATTTAAACTTGCTACAGGACTAATGGCAGCGGTAGCTAAATCGCCAGCTAAATAATCTGTAGGATGTTCTTTTTCTAATTTTGCTAAACGATTTCTTTCAATATCACGATATTCTTTATATAATCTTTTATATTTAGATAAAGCAGGTTCATCAGGTACTGTATCCGGAGATGTACCAGTAGCAGTATCAATACCAGCATTTATTGCACCAGCTAATTCATCAGATTGGCCCATACTTAAACTTTGTTGAGCACCAGCTAATGGAGCAGTTAAATCAGAAGGTTTTACTGTATTATATAGATTTTTTACTAAATGACCAGAAACTTCATAAGGATTTAATGTAGGACTATCAGCAACAGATTGCTTTAATGCTGAACCAAATTTAGAAAGTAAACCTGGAGATTGTTCTGTTTGTGAATTTTCTTCTATAGGATGAGTTTCATCAAACTGAGGAACATTTTCTTCTATAGGATGAGTTTCATCAAATTTTGGTACATAATTATCAGACATTGTTATTCCCAACGAATAAATTTCTTTGTTTTAGAATCAAATACAGCAGTTTTTCCTGTTTTTGGATCTAATCTGCGAACTTCATCTAGTGTAGGACCAATTTCTTCTTGATATTCAGGATGTAATATTGTAGCTAAATCTTTAGGCTTAACGCCTTTTTTATCTAATTGTTGTTTATTAGCGTTGTAGAATTTTTGACTTTCTTGTTTAGCTTGTGTACTAATGAATTTTTTTCTAGAATTTTCAACAGCATTTAAACTATTTAAGATTTGATCAACTGTTTCTTTAGAAAGTTGTCCAGAAGCTGCTTTATTAAAAGCATCGGCCATCATACCATTAACATCATAGCGTTTAATATAACGCACAACGTCTTGATCCGAAAGAACGCCCTTTTGGTAAAAACTACCTAATTGTGAAGCAAAAGCAGAAAGGTTACCCTTACCTTGTTTAATCTGTTCACCTAAATCTTTAATAGATTGAATTTTACCCAAAGAAACATCATCATCCTGAATATCTTTTTCAAATTGTGCTTTATATTCTTTATTAAAATTTTCACGAGTTTTTGGATCAAGTTTTTCATAAGCAGAAGATTTATCTTCTGTAGCACCAGGAATAATTTCTCCTGTAGGATTTTGATCAACTAATTTACTAGTACCAGCACCTTTAGCAACAAGTTTATTTTCACCAGTATAAGAATCACGAATCAATGAAGGAGCGTATCCGGCAACTTGTCCAGTATTTTCTAGTTGTTGTGTTTCAGGATTATATCTATGAACATATACTTTTCCGTTTATTTCAACATTTTTAAAATATGGTTTATTTGAAGTAGTCATCATTTTTTGACGCTTCATTTCATTAAGTGTCAATTTTTGTAATTCAGGAACTAATTTAAATAATTGAGAAGCAGGGGTATTATCTACTTGACTAGGATTAAAATCAGGACGTAATTGTTTTACAGTTTGTTGTGCTAATCTTGAAATGTTAGAATCAACTGTATTATTATCATTCATATTAGTAAGATCAATATTAAGAGATTCTAATTTTGCTGCAGCTTCAGCCATAATATCATTATGTCGCTGTTGATCATTACTCATTTTTTGCTTAAGTTGAACATCTTCTACAGGTTGTTCTGCTTGTTTATATAGTGTATCAGCTACACTAGTATCAGCTTTATAGTTAGGATTATATCTATTAGCTTGTCCTTGAATAATCTGTTGTGTACCTTTTAAAAAGGTAGCCATTCCTTGACGTTTATTTCTTTCATTTATTGCATCATCTAACGCTTGTTCATTCATAGGTTTGAAGTTTTTTAATTCTTGGTATCTACGAATTTTATCTTGCAATGCTTTAATAGAATCACTTTGTGGATTCTGCATAGGAGTAGAATCTTGTTGTTCCATTGCAGCAACTTGTCTTTGTGGTTCTTGTTCTGATAATTGTTGATCAAGTTCATCTGCTGTAGTATTATCTAAAGGTAAAGAATCTAATTCAGCAGGTTGATCTTCCTGTTGATTTAAAGAATCTATTTCTTGAGGATCATCAAAATTTATTACTTTTTTATCCATAAAAAATACCTTTATGTGTTTTGTTTAGTTGGATCATAATTATAGTTATCGCTTGTTGAATAACTAGGAGCAGCACCTTTATAAATATCAGTAGGAGCTTCTTGTGTAGGCTTTGTATTAAAAGCTCCAATTAAACCTGTTAAAGCATTTGCTCCACCTGTTAACATATTTGCATTTGCTGTTGCTTGGTTTGCTGCAATTTGATTATTCATATTGGCATTAGCATTATATTGTCCAGCTTTTGCTGCAGCAACATTTAACTGATTATTTAATTGTTGTTGAATTAAACCTTTATTATATTGTTGTTGTTGATTTTTTAATGCTACTTGTTGATTTGCTATATTCTGTCTATTAGTAAGATTTGCTGCTTGTGCTTGATTTTTAGAAGCAACATTAGAATTAGTTACATCTTGACGATTTCTTGCGTTATATTGATTAATAGCATCTTGTGCTTCTTGTTCTTTAAAATTTTGATTAGTAATTTGTGAACCCATATTTCCAGTATTAGTCAATGCTTGTAATGCTCTAGCTTGTGCTTGTTGTGTTAAACTATTAGTGCCAGACGATAATCTGCTGGCAGCATTTTGTGCATTTTGTAATTGTGCTGCTAATTCCATACCAGAACCTAGTGTACCACGTCTTTGCATATTTTGCAATACGGATTGTTGGTTTGCTTGATTTTCGCCTTCTACCATATTTTGCATTTCTCTATATGCAGCAATATCTGAATCTGTCAAGCCTTTTTTTGAAACATCAGCCATTTGTTGTAAAGCTTGCATTTGCATTGTTTTAATTTCAGGATCTTGATGTTGCAATGTATTTTGATAATCAACTTGTTGGTTCATTTCGGGATTATATTGACCAACTAATTCAGGTAAAGCTAAATCTAATTCTTGTTGTGAAACTGTTGGAGCTTCTATACCAGAATATTGAGCTAAAGCTTGATTTTGCATATTTCTAGCTGCATCAGCACTTTTCTTTGCTGAGTTAGCTTGCATCGCTGCTCCACCAATAGCTGCGGCTCCACCAATTACTGCTGCAGTAACTGCACCCATTATAATCTCCTAATAAGATGAGTCATACCACTATCTGTTTCAATAAAGTTTGACTCTTTAAGTTTTTCAATTAATCTTTTATTTTTTGTCATTGTTAGTATAAGTTGAGCACCATCTTCTTTAGCTTTTTTAAAGCACTCGTCCATAACTAAATCTAAAGCTTCTTTTCTTTTATCCCAAGCAATATCAGGATTTCCTACAGTCCATTCTAAAATAGAAATAGGGCACCCTTTATCTCTATATAACCAACAAGCAGCATTTTTACCAGAATCATCGTAAGCAATAAAACCAGAAATACCTAAAAGATGCTTCGGAATAGCATCCCATCCTTGAGAAGTCCACCATTTGTGAACATCATTATAATCCTGGTCAATATCAAAAGATCTAACTTGCATTAAAATCTTCTTCCTTTAGTTAATAAATTTTTTGCTTGATCTTGATTCATACCAAAGGCTTCAGCATTAGCTACTTGATCAGGAGTACTACCGATATAACCAGTATCAACTCCGGCATTTTGTAAATTATTCTTAAATTGATTAATTAAATCGCTATTGAATAAACGAGCATGTCCTGAAGAATAACCAAACTTATTACCTTCTTCTGTCATATTAGGAGTTATACCAGTTAAAGCATTTCCTGTATTAACTGCATTATTATCTTTACCTACGTTTAGATAATTTCCTGCACCTTGTTGTTGCAATTTATTTAAAACATCTTGGTACATATCTCGACCTTGTTGAACATTAGTTCCGGCCATACGTCTATCTCCACCAAGCATAGAACCACCACCTAATACGTTTTTAAGTGATGTACCTCTAATTTCAGACCAATTGTCTCCACCACCAGCATGTGCTCCAATTGTTGTGTTATTTGCATAATTGTTAAAAAGATCTTTTGCTGTATTTAATCTACCAGTAAGACTATCTGCACCAGTTTTTGTTAACCAAGAATCACCAAGTTGTGAAGCTTGATTTAATCGTGAAGGATCTGCATTTGCGATTTTTGATAAAGCAGCAAATTTATCAACATCAGTTTGTGTTGCAACATCTTGAGCATTAGCTGCATCACGACCTCTATTTGCTATATCTTGATTTTTCAAATTATTAAAAACATTATAGGTTTGATAATTACCTGCACCTAAACCAAGTTTAGCAAGAGTTGCTGTATCCATTTGATGAGTAGGAGTTGCTGATGCTGGAGTAGCTTTTTCAAGGAATGTATGCATATCTTTTGGTTTTAATGAATCAAGTTGACCTTGTAAATTTTGCCAATCTTGAGCACGATTTTGATTTAATTCACCAACATAGCTATTTAACATATTTAAGTACTGATCTGTATTTTTAGATGCAGTACCTTGGTTTTGATTGATTAAATCTTTTTCGGTTTGTGTCAATTGATTTACATTCTGACCATATTGTTGTGCGCTATTTAATGCTTGTTGTGCATTTTTTGCATTAGCTTGAATTTGGCCACGAAGACCAGTCAAAGGATTTTGAGATAAAAACATAGTATCAAGACGTTGCTGTCCTGAAGTGTAATTTGGATTATTATTTTTACCAAACATATTTCTAATCATATTAAAACGACCAGAATCTGTAGATATGTTTTGAAGATTTTGATTAGCTAAATTTTGTAGATTTTGACCTTGGTTAACTAAATTTTGATTTTGTATTCCAAGACTACCTTCATTTACTAATTGACCTTGTTGAAATTTCTGATAACCTGTATTATCAAAATTATCTATACCAAGAGCATTTACATCTCTGTTGTTATAATTTTTATTAGTATCAGTAGACGTTTGATTTTGTATGTTTTGGCCAATTTGATTTAATTGTTGACCATATTGAGTACCTTGATTGATACCTTGTTTACCTTGCTCAATTCCTGCTTTAATTTGAGCATTAGCATCATTAACTTTACTTTCTTGACCTTGCATACCTTTTTGAACATTTTGAGAAACATTGTTTACAAGGTTTTGTCCAGATGTTTTATTAGCATTAATATACTTTTGTATATTAGTGAACATTCCTGAACCTTGTTTTTGAGGCTGAGAAGGTGTATTAGACGCAGCTACCACAGAACCAGGCTGAGACATAGTTGTGCTCGGCTGAGTTGGATCAGTGGGTTTTTGGTCTTTATCTTGATTATTTTGATTTAAAACTGTTGCCATATTTAAATTAAATCCTCATTATTATTTGTTAACTTATCGTTATAAAAGTCAAACTATAACCAGTATTTGCACTCAAACCTGCTATATTCTTAATATACACAATATTTTCAACTTGACTAAAAGAAATCATAGGGTATATCGCAGGATATTGGCTTGTGCTTGACGTAATTGTAAGGGATACTGGCATCAACCCCCTTACAGTACTTTTTAATGTGGACTTAAATTTAAGCTCAGAAATAGGCTGTCCTGCATCATTAGTTTTAAAAGTTAAAGTAACGATGTCCTGAGATAAGTTAGTAAAATCTATATTTTTATTAAATGCATTTCTAACCTGCTCTATATGAGAATTAATAGGCAAAGCAAGGCGCTCAATCAAATCCTGATATTTTGAAGGAAAATCTTCTTTAGCAATCCGCTTAAAATCTGGTAATTTAGCCGTAAAATACCTCCATGTAACGCTTAAGATAGGCATCAGAAGCTTTTTTTTCTGTATTTGTTATTTTATAAATAGTGAAAGGTAACTTAGCCACGATAACCTCTCTCAGAAATAACATTCAATGTATAAGATATACCAAAGATTGACCACTTTTCTCTAGCTGAGTTATGTCTAAATTGACATTGTATATATCTGCATCTTTGTTTACCTTGAGGTATATAAGTTCTAATTGGAATACCAGAAAATCCTCCACCCCAATTTTGGTCTCCCCAAACAAAAGAACCCCAATCACCCTTACCTTTTTGTTTAAAAGGAATGAATATATAACCAGGACTTAGGTCTGTAGAATAACCAACTTCAGCACGAGTAAATGTATTGTTTTCAAACATTACAGTACCTTCACGAATTTGTTTCATTAACGAAGGATCACCAAATGTTTCAGGAGCATATATTACTTTAGCATTAATACCTTTAAATAATATAACAGGTCCTTCAATGAAACCTAAAGTATTTTCTATTTGTATTTTGGGATTATTTTGTGTAATTGAAGTAATTAATGTTTCTAAAGATTTAGTTCCTGAAGATAGAGGATAGTTTGCAGAAAATACACCAGTATCTAAATTTAATTTATTTACAATAATATTAAAATCGTTTTGTAAATCAGTAAAAGAAGTTCCACCAAGTAAAGACGAAAAATAATTTGTATCATTAACTGTAGCATCTGCATCTAATTTAAGAGCAAGATTATTAAGACTAGTTCTTAAGTTAACTCCAGCAGAAGCTTGTAATGATGTAAAATAATCGTTATCAGAAACAAATTGATCTAAATCTAATTTTTTTAATATTTGATTAAATTCTAAAATAGTTAACTTTTGTTCTTGAACTAATGCATCACCAATAGCTTGTAATTGACTAGTTGACAATGTAACAGTAGTTCCTGATACACCATTTTGTACAATACTAATATTGTATTGTCTATCAGAATAATCTGTACGCTTAAAATCTTTTCTTTCGCGTTCAATAAAGTTTTCATCACCTGTTCCAAAATATAATTTATTATCATATTTAAGAACATGTCCTGAAGTTTTTGAAATATCCCAACGTGACCAGCTTTGAGTAAAAGTATTATATCTTAAAATTTGAGAAGCAACTACATCTGTATTATTAGAAACAATTCCTAATAAATAAGCTCTATCTGTTTCATAACTTACACCAAATGATGTAAACTTAAAATCATAATTAGAGCTAGTTAATACTTTTAAAATATTTTCAATAGGTCTAGATATAATGCTAATACCTGTATCAGAAATTGAAGCAACACCTTGGTTAGTCAAACAATAAATTTGATTGTTTAAAACAACTGCAGTATCTGGTGCAATAATTTGAGTAGATTTATCAAAAGCATCAACACTAAAATTACCAGAAGTACCAGTTAAACGATATACACCATCTTCTTTTAAAATAAATAATGATTCGCGTAGAGCAAGAATTCTTTGAATAGATCTATCTTCAGGACCAACGTCTAAAAAGTTCAATAAAGGAGTTGCTTCCGGTTGTTGTACTTTTGAAAAGTATATTCTATTAGGTTTTGTTTCAGGTAATCCTTGAACTACAGAAGCACCAACGGTAGGCGGTAGTATAGGGTTAAACTTGCTACCAGTAATTGCATCATTTGCAACAATTGTAAAGCTTGCTGTACCTATATCACGAACTTCTAATAAAAGTTGACCAGGTAAATCACTAGGTCCTGATAAATAATAAGCATATACTGAACCTAATGGATCAGCATTTATTATTTTAACCAAAGATCTAGCACTTTCATCAATTTGCAATGATGGAGTTTGAGCGTTAGATAATAAAATTTTATTTGTTAATAAATCTTCCCCTGTACCCTGTTGAGTAACAGTAACAGAAAAACCATTAGCTATAGGATTTATTAAACTATCAGTAATATCAGTAGTATTTCCAAAATTGGTAGTTTCTATAATAAAAAAATCATCACCAGTATTGTAAGTAACTTTAAAATCTAAAGCACTATCAGCATTGGTAATAGTTGCTGCAGTTATTTCTGCTAAATCAACTTTGGTTAAAATGTCTTTACCAATAGGAACACGAATTCCAGTTTTTCCAACTACATCAGTATTTGTCAATAAATCATTAGCAGGATCATTGCTAATAGGAGTTGTTATTGTAAAAGTAAAACCTTTATTAATTGTTTGTGTTGGCGTTATAGAAGGATCTAATGCCAATGTATTAATATTTAAAAAAGAATTTCCTGGAGTATAAGATAAAGCAAAATCTCCATAAATATTATTTAGATTAATTTCATTATATGTAGCAGCAGCTAATTGTGCTTTAGTTGTTATTCCTGTGCTAATATCAACTCTAATACCAAAATAACCAGTTAATGCTGAATTTGTTGCAATAGGATCAGATGTAGTTCCTGTAGCATCATACCATACATAAAAACTTCTATCAAAAGCTGTTTTTAAGATAAAACCTAGACCATCTAAATCTGAAGGTATTGTTCCGATATAACTAGAAAAATCTATAAAATGTGTAGTTAATGTTTTATCATACCAAACATAAAATTTTCTAACATCAGAAGATGAATTTAATAAAAAATATTTTCCGTCAGTTGCAGTAGGAATTGCTCCAGTATATGAAGAAAAACTAACATTAGTAATTTCTTTTTGTCCTTGGAACGTATAAGTTCTTGCTGCACCAACATTAGGAGTAATTGTAATAGATGATGTATTTGAAATTAAATCAGATACACCTAATAAAGATATTTGTTTTTTTGCTCTAGTTTCAATATTAGCATAAAATACTGTACTTTGATACATATCAATATCTTTAGCTTTAGGAGGAGGCTCGTTAGATTGACCTATACCTTCACCAGACGTAGGATTTGTGTAAAGTAGTAGACCGTTTTGTCTAAATGTCTCTGCTGCAATATCTTCAATAGAAGCAGATCCTGCAGTTAACTCTGCTGATGTTGGATAGTCTTCTAATACAAGATTCATCTCATCACCAGGATCTATTTCGTCAAGAGTTAAACCTAAAGTTGCAGTAAATACCGCAGTTCTATAAAGTCTATAAAAATATCTTGAATCTATTGCTTTTGGTATGCTAAAAGTTAAATCTACATTTGCAGAAGATGAACTAAAATTAGTTATTACTAAACGAGAACTAGGAACACCTTCAATTAAATTATCATTAGCATCTTTATATGACCAGGTTAATCTATATGCAACTTTACTGTTTGCAGGTAAGAATCCACCAAGAGAAGGATTAAGAACACCATTTAAATCTAGAGCCTTAACTCCTCCGGCATCTAATATAAATCCTGGTGCAGGAGTAAAATCTAAAGCAGTTTTTGCTGATATTTTTTTTATACCATCATTAGTTGTAAAGAATAAATTTTTATTTGATTCAACGTATCTAATACGTCTACCAGTTTCTGTAGCAAAATATGAACCATCAAATGTTAAAAAATTACCATCTGTGGTATTATCATGCACGTTATTATTATATAATAACTTATCGTTATAATGAACTAAGATTCTATTTTTATATTCTAATATTTGGTTAGCTCTATCAGTTCCAATACCAAAAGTATTACCAAATTGAGCAAATCCACGTCTAGGTTCAATAACACTATCTCTATCGATATTAACGTTATTAGCTTCTAATAACGAACCTTCAGGAATTTCTGACAAAAGATTTGGATAAGTGTATAAACCTTTTGCTCTTAGCATGGGTTTTTGAGACATTACTTATCTCCTATTATATTTCTTGGAATATATCGTGCGTCTTAATGGACTAAATCTATTTACTACTTTTTTAGCAGAGTCTTCAACTCGTGCATCAATTAAATTACCAGTTTTCATTTCCATTTCAGCAAGCTTAATATTTGCATTTTGCAAACCTTGAGTATCACCAATTGATTCTAAAATACGACAAGCAACTCTATGAGCTAAAACAACATGAAGTTCTGTAGGTATTTGAGGAATATTTGATTCTTCTGCTTTAGCTAAATGGTCACCAATTTCTAAGTCTGCAGGAATGTCGGTAATATTAAAAGTAACAGTTTTTGCTGAAGGATTAATTGTCACAGCAGATTTATCAATACTTAATATTCTGTGTGGAGATTTAACTTTATAAAAATCATACTTAGTACTTGTACTAAATTCAGCAGGAATAGAACTTAATGTAATATCACCAGATGTTCTATTAATACTAGTTATAACACCAATTTGATCCTGTAAAACAAGTTTAGATGGTCTTATATAATAAACCATAGCTAATGATGCCGTATCATTTGTATTTACTGTATTAAAAACAACTTTATTATTTCTAATATAATAACGATATAAACCATTATAGTAATCAGAGAATCTATCCCCAATTCCAATTCTAGTCATTTCATTATATGTATTATCACCTAACTTATATTGAACATCACGAAGCTTATTTCCAATAGCTCGGTATGGTATTGCATACTCAGCAACATTTGGAATTAGAGGAATAGCTTCTTCAAATACAAAATAATCTTCATGAAATTGTAAAATAGAAGGAACTAAACCAATAAGCATTTCTTCGTTAGCTAATTCTAGAAAATCTTCTTTAGTAAATGTTACTTGATTTTCAGGAACACTAGCTCTACGCTTAATGCTATCAATTAAACTTTCTGCGTTCAAATAGGTACTCATGTAAACCTTTTTTCAGTTTAGGAATTATTCTTCGTCCATTTCGTCTTCATCGTCTTCAGGTTTTCCACCTAAAAGTTCTTCTGCTTTTTCAAGACCTTCACGAAGTCCGTTATCATCTTTAGCAGCAACTGTAACTTTTTTAAGACCTTTTAGATCTTCACCCATCATTTGATGAGCCATTTCTTTTAGATGTTGTAAAACTTCTAATTTATGGTCTACGGTTTTATCTTTAGATGATTTATTTTTTTTCATCTTCTTTAATGCTTCCATTAGTTCTTTCATTTTATCTCCTTATATGAATAAACTAAAAACTAGCCATAGTGCCAGTAAAATGTTAATTAATTTTTGGTTTTTTAATTTGTTTTCTAAAAATAATATATTTTTTATTTTAATTTCATTTTGTAAATCAAAATCAATTAATTTACTATTTGTATTTGCTGTAAATTTTACTAATTTATCTTGTTGCATATTATGTACTTTAATTATTTCTGCAATATTAAAATCAATCTTATCTGTTTTTAATTTTAATTGAGAAATTTCTGCATCTAATAAATCAGCTTCAGACATTGAATTTTCTTTTACTGACAAAATTAAATCAATAGTTTGTTTAATATCATTACCTTGTTGTTCATGTAACTCATTTACACGTTGATCTAATTCATCTATGTTTGCTGCAGAATTATTGGCAACTTTTTCTAAAGATTCATTTAATACGTTAACAGTTTGGTTTAACATTTTAAATTCAGCTTCATATCTATCAACTGGTAATAAATTACTAACATTAAATACAGGAGTTGAATCTTGATGAATATGTTGATGTATTTCAGGTTGTTTTTCAATAACAGTTTCTGTATGAAGTTCTTTAATAATTTGTGGTTCACGATTTTCTAAATCACTAAGTCTAGATGAAAGTGAATTAATATCAGATTTAATCTGAGAATCATCAAATTTTTCCAATACTACAGGATTGTGCTTCTCTACTGGTTTTTTTTGTCCAGAAGAACCTAATGACATTTTACCCATTATTTCCCCACTATAATAACATCTTGAGCTTCAGCACTAACAACTTTTAATTTTTTAGCTAAAACTTCAAGAATTTTAACGGAAGCTTCTTGAAAATAATTCTCACCATCAGGACTAATCATTAATGAAAACGGTTTAGTACAATACACAGCAACTTTATCTAACATTTCAATATCGATCTCAAATTCAGTAACAGGACCTTCTGATTTAAAAACTTGGCTCTTTTTAACAACCTGAACACTATCTCCATCATTTGCATCAAGTTCGATAGATAATTCTAAGTTTTGTAAAGTAACATCTAGTGACTTAGTGTCTTCATTATAAGAATGTCTAAGAACTTGATTTTGATCTAATTTTGTCAATTGTTTCATATTTTTACCTCAAAGAGCAGTGTAACATATTTGTACACTGCTGTCAAGTTTTTTTACACTGTTGTAGTAATTGCTCTAAATTTTGCAGTAGCAGATACAAAGCTTGTATAACTTGGTGTAGTATATTGTACTTGTCCTGCTGTAGTAATGCTAAAATTAACTTGAGAATCATCTCCTGTAGAATTTACAGACATAGACCAGTCTGATCCACGTTGAATTCCTAATAATTCAAACACCTCATATGAATCAGTAGCTGCATCAACAAGAACTGATACTAAAGCATTAAAACTACGTACTGTAGCATTAGCAAAAGCTAATCCTGTAACATTTGCAGGACTTGCTTGGTTATTAGCTAAAGAAAAGGAAGTTTCAGCAATATCACCAGCAGAACCGCTATTATGTGTATCAACATAGTTTTTAGTTGCTACATCTTGAGCACTTGTAGGATCAACAACGTTTATGATCTTATGAGTGTTCATGTTTAAATTTTCTAATGCTCTTAAATCTGTCTCAAAAGAAAATCTACTAGTTCCACCAACACCGTTTAGTGTTCTATTATGAACGTCCATAACAACGCTATTATCTGCAGCGCGGAATAAAGATCTAGTATAAACACGAGAAAATCCTGTACCACCAGTTCCTACATTAATAGAATTATCTGTAGCAGGAATTAATGACGCATTAATTGCTGTTGTACCTAAATTATCTAACACAGTAGATGCTTTATTATTTAATTGTGTTTGAACATTAGATGTTAAAGAATTAATATATTGAAATTCTGTATTACTAACACTACCATCAGCCAATTTTGAAGCATCAATTCCTGCAGATGTATTAATATCTGCATCAACAATAGAATTTGATAAATTTAATTTTGAATAAGCAATTGCTGCTGTAGCACTAACTTCTGTGTTTGTAATACCACCAGTAGCAACTTTTAAACCTGCTGCAGATTTAGAAAGAGTAGAACCATCTAATTCTAATGATAATTGTGTTGCAACAAATTGAAGACCTTCTCCATCATGATCAACAGAAATATTGCTACCAGAAACAGTAATACCATCTCCTCCTACTAATGAAGCAGAAGAATTATAAAAAACAAAACTAATAGGATCTGTATTTAAAGTACTAACTTGTCCTGATTGAACAAAAATTTTCGCTTGGTTTGAAGAACCTTCTTGAACGGCAACTAATGCTCCATTAATTTCATCAATCGGAGAAAGTGAATCAAAGTCTGTAGATCTAGTAGGAGTAGCACTAACAACATAAATACCATTTTGTTCTGCTGCAGTTTGATCTTTAACTAAAACTCTATCACCATTAGCAAGAGTTACTCCATCAATTACATCACCAGAATTTAATGCTGTAGAAATTGTAATATTAGCAGTAGTTGCTACACGAACAGCAGCTTTTGGTCTTAGACCTTCAGCAACAGCATCAACGTATGATTTATTTGCAACATCAGATCCTGAAACAGGAGCAGCAACAGAAGTTAATTTGTTTCCTCCCATTGATTGATCTGCAGTAAATGCTACAGAGCCATCTTTTTTAATAACATCAGTAGCAGTAGCTTTGCTATCTAATTGTGTTTGAATAGCAGATGTTACACCATCTAAGTATTCAAATTCTGTATTTGAAACAGTACCGCTAGCAATTTTTGTTGCATCAATAGCAGCACCAGTTTTAATACTAGTATTATCAATATTAGTTATTGTATTTGTACTAGCATCAATTGACTTATTTTGTAAAGTTTGTGATGCATTGTTTGTAGTTACAGTATCACCATTAACAGATGCAGAACCTGTTACTGATATTCCGGTTTTAAATTTTCTTGGATCATTACTCATTATTTACCCCTATTAATTATTCTCTGAAATTACTATTTTTCCTGCAAATCTACTATCTGGCGACTCCAACGCTTTAATAGATACGCTATTTATATTATCAATAAAAACTGTAGTATCAACTACATCATAATCTGAACCATTAAGTTCAAATATTTGGATTATAGGATTACTTCCTTTAGTGTGGCTTACTGCAGGAATAGTAATAGTATAATATCCTGAAACTGCACTACCCCAATCTGTTGTAGCATTAAACGATTGAACATAATTAGGTGACTGAACTACAGGACTTCCTGAGCCAGATTCATAATAGTCAAAGGTCCCTGTAAAGGGAGAAAATCTCCAAGGCATTTTATTTTTTCCTTTTTGCTTTATTACCATAATTATTGGTAGTTTTATGACAGTTTTTACATAATGTTCTACCATTAGAAAGTTCATATCTAAGTTCTGGATAATTACACCATTCTTTAATATGATCAGCTTCTAGATTACCACCTCTGATTAAACATATTTGACAAGTATAATTATCTCTAGCAAAAATAGACTTTCTCCATGCTTTATATTCATCACGAGACATTTCTATTTTTCTTTGATTATTCTCTACTCCACCTTGCCAATTATTTGCTAATTCTTTATATTTACCTAATTTTGCTTTTCTAAATTTTTCTCTAACTATAATACTTTTATTATGTGAATTAAATAAATGTTGTAATTCACATTGAATACTTTTTCCTTTTAATTTTTTGCCAGTAGTTCTACTATTAACAGATTTATTTCCTTCTTTTAAACCCTTTTTATTAATTTTAATTATACCTAATTCAATAGCACAAGGTTTACATTCTTTTATAGAGTTACCTTTTTTAATATTCCAGGCTTGAGGATAACCTAAAATTCTTTCGTTTTGACAATTTGGACAAACTTGTACCCATTCAGTTTTTCTAACTGTAATATTTGGATTAATTGCAATAGGTTCAAAAGATTTATTTAGCATTATGATTTCACCACATTAATTAATCTATTACTACCATCATACGTCAAAGTTAAAACTGCAACAGTTGCAATTCCTAATTTATAAGTTACTGTATCTATTTCACCTAAACCAGGAGCAGAAGTTCTATAAGTTAATGCTATGCTATCATAAACTTTAGGTACTAATGTTCCACCAACAGGTAATACTTTTTGTACAAGTTGACCATCTGCGGTAATATCAGCAGTAGATCTAATGACCTGATCAGCATCTAATTGTACTAAACCATTCGCGTCTTTTTGAACGGCCATTATTTCTCCTCGTTTTTATAAACGACTTTTAATTGATATGTTCCAACTTCACCAAAACTTTTATCTTTTAATTGTTGTTTAAGCCAAATATCAGCTTTTGCTTCAGAGTTAAATGAAGCAGAGTTTGTTATTTCATTATTTTTAACAACATTAATAGTAATCATTATCCAATTCTTTCAATATCTACATAATTAGTAGTAGTTACTGTATCTAAATTTTTAGTAGAACCATGATCTTGAAATTGTCTAACATCAATAAAATCCCCAGCATTTAATTGAACGATAGTACTTCCACTACCAGAGGGATTACCATTTGCTCCACCTGCTTCTGTTCTATGCATACCAAGTCGAGCATAAGCTGTTCCATTTTTATAAACTTGAGCATATGCGCTTGATGTTGCTGAATATGTACCTTGAGCATAATTCCAATTATTAGATACACGATATAGTCCTTGAATTTGTGCAGTAAATTTCCAGGATGCTCCGGTTGTTACACAACCATGAGTATCAAGAACTTTTACTCCATAATCAATGATAGTAGGAGTGCCTGTAGTAATACTTTGTCCTGCAGTTGTAGAATATCTAGCAGCAATTTTTTCATTAGCAGCAATTGCAGATGGACCAGATTTTCTTGAAAGTGTAACAATACAGCTAATACTTTGAGTTGCTCCAGAGTTTTGTAATGCTCTAACTCTAAATACATCTCCAGCATTAGCTCTAAATTCGCCAACTCCTGTTAGTGTTGTTCCAGACGCTGTTGCAAATGGAGCCCTATTGGTTTCTTCTATATCAACACCATTGATAGAATAACCAACAACTACAACACCAGTTGTTCCAGTTCCATATGTTGTTATTATTTTTGCTTCATAAATTCCAGAAACAGGAATTGTTATTAAATTTGTACCAATCATTCCATGAGTATCATAATTGGTTCCAGTAATATTCATTGTAGAAAGTGTTCCTGAAGATATAACACTAGTAGTTCCATTTGTGGTCTTACAAGCAACAATTCTTGTCTCTGCTTGATCTGCTGTTTGTACAGAGCTAGACCATCCTAAAATGGGGACTCTTATAGATCCTGTTACGTAGTCGGTTGCAACAAACGTTTTTAATGTTGTTGGATTAAACGCGACCATATCATTATTGCCTGCCGCAGCAAATCTTTGTCCAAACGGAGCCACTGAAGTTACACTATCAATGCTATAAAGCACAGATAAAATACCCGTAGTTCCAGAGTCTCTCCATCCGCCTGTACCTACATTTAATGTATTATTTGATGTAATTTTTGAAGTGTCAATTGTATATCCAGCAGGTAAAGAAAAATTTAAAGTTCCGGTTGGTGTACCAGTAAGAACGGCTTGTACATATAATTCCATTGAGTCGCCAACTCTGCGCCATTTGCCGGTGTACGTTGTATTTGTCCATCCACCTGTTGGAGTGTAAGTTGTCCAATCCGTTACAGGTGTTCCAAAAATATATTTACTTGGAGAAATTTTTACAGAGTCAAATTGAACAGAAAATGCTGAAGTATTTGTAGTTGCAATATGCAATGCTAATCTAAAATTTGTAGAATTGCTTGGAGTTTGAAATGTTGCTTTAAATTTATCTGATAATGTAGTTGAGTTTGATAAAAGTTTAAAAGAACTAGGCTCCAAAATTGCGTTATTGGTAATATCATATAGATATACAATAATATCAGAATCGTTAGATGATGTACCAGCATTAAATGTTCCAGAAACAACTCTGTAATCCATTTCAATAGAAAGTACTTTTGCTTTATATGTAGAATCTATTGTAAAATCGTAACTAACGCCTTGACCTTGATTTGATACTAATTGTGATTTTGTAAATAGAAAAGATGCATTTCCTTCTAACGGACTAGAAGTAGATCTTGTCCAAGTAATTGTCGGACTACCACCAACTGCATCTACTGGACGAGAAGTCGGTCCCTCAGAGTAAGTAACCCATCCTGTAGTACCAGCCTCAGCATCACTATTAGAAATAAAATTCTTTTCACCAGAACCAGAACCAATTTCTTGTAAACTTACGCCATCATCACGATAAAATTTATCAGTATCTGTTGCATAAAGAATAGTTCCTTCTTTTCTAGTTAAAGTAAGAAGGTTAGCATAAGTATCTTTAGGTATTGTAACACGATTTGAATTTGATGCAGTACCGCCATCAAAATCTTTATTTGTTAGAACTTGAGTAGCAGTTTGTGTAACAAAAGTATCAGGACTTGCTACGTCTGGAATAGTAATAACTTGAGCATTTCCTGTTTCTCTTTGAAAACTATTAGATTTAGCTCCAGTTAACAGATTAGTATTAGATTTTAAATTTTTGTTTGTAATTGTTTGTGAACTTGAAACGTTAGCTAATTCAATTTCAGATCCTAGGGGACCAGCTTTAAATTTAGAAGCAAGAGAATCCTGATAAACAAGTGAACCATCGGTTCCTGCTCTATCTATTGTAATACCAGCACCTTCAGCAGAAATATCTGTTCCACCATTATTTACTGTAATATTAGTATCGGTAACATTTAATGTTGCAGTATTTACTGTAGTAGTTGTTCCATTAATGGTTAAATTACCACCAACAATAACATTTCCTGTTGTAGTTAAATCAACTACACCTGTAATATTATTTGTATCAGAAATAATTATACTAGAATTTTGAACCAATTTTCCTGTAGTTCCATCATATCGCACAATAGCATTATCTGTAGCAGAAGCAGGACCTACTACGTCATTAGCATTAATTGTATCAATATCACCTTGTAATTCAATTAAAGCAGCTTGTGCAGTTGTAGAAGAAATATTACCAGTAGGAGTAACAACAACATTTGATGCAGATACATTTGTTATTGTATTTGATGCACCAGAAATAGTTTTATTAGTAAGAGTTTGTGTATCAGTTGTTCCAACAACTGTTCCAGCAGGAACCAAATTAGAGGAAACTACTGCTCCTGAACCATCTCTAGCAACAAACTTATTAGCATCAGCAAGAACTGTTTTTAAAGAAGGAAGCGAAATATCCTGTAAAGTATTATCATCTCCATCAATAGTTTTATTAGTAAGAGTTTGAGTTGCTGCTTTTTCAACTAATTCACCAGAAGCATCAGGAAGCTCTAATGTTCTACTTAATGTTTGTTTAGATTTTAATGAAGTTGTAGTGCCGCTAGAAGCAGAAGGATCTACCTCAAGAGACATTTGCTTTGTTCGGTCTGTTTCATTTTGAATTAACAAACCTTTTATAAAAGCTCTAAAATTGATAGCCATTAAAAACTCCTGTTATTGCGCTAAAGCCGTAGCTTTAAATTTCATAATTCCGGTATAACCTAGTGAATTTATATCATTTGATGTATATTGCATTTGACCAGTAGGTGTTATATTAAAGTTAACACCCGAATTACCTACTATATTTCCAACTGAAAAAGACCAGCCAACAGCATTGTCATAAACTAGTTTAATATCACCAGTTTCAGTGTAACCACTTGGATTTGCTGTAGAAACTCTATAAATTGAATAAGTTACTGTAGCAGAACGGACTGTACCTGCATTAAAGATAAGACCAGTAATATCTTGGAGACTTACTTGATTATTTGCTATAATAAAGCTTGTTTCAAGAATATCATCAGGACCAAGTATATTATTGAGTACTTTTGTGACTTCTTCAGCCCAAGCTGTAGCAGGGCCGCCCCATCCCGGATCTTCACCGTCTGAGGGATAGTCAAAGGGTATTGAATTTACTATTAATTCTACCGCCAAAATAAACTCCTAGAAAAGTTGAATCCTCATTATTATTTGTTAACTTTGGCCTTGACTCCTATCACTTTTTCCTCTATAATACACTCATGACCTTACTATTTCTTATATTTGGCCTTATTATAGGTATTATCCTGTTTAGTGACGGTAAAACAGACAAAAAAACACATTGCAAGTTACATAAATGGGTGTATAATAATGAAGGTACTCCAGAAGAATATATGTCCTGCAGTGTTTGTAAAGCTCGACCAGGAATAGGTATTGATGAAGGGATTGAATTATGAAAATATTTATTACAGTAGATGACGTTATTACTAGTTCAGGACGCTATCCTGAAAGAGCTAAATCTTCAGAATTAACTGATGAAGTAAAATCAAATATGGGTAAATTAGTAGATGCAGTAAATAATTTACTTACTGATATTAAATGGACTAAAGAAGTTAGCATTAGTTCAGGATTTCGTCCTAGTTCTGTTAATGCTGGTGTTAAAGGTGCTGCTAAGAAATCTGCTCATATGACAGGGGAAGCAGTTGATTTATTGCAAAATAAAAAAGATAAACAAGAACTAGGTATGCTTATCCGTAAAACACAAAACAATCAAGGTAAACAAGGTATTCTTGCAAAATATGGATTAATGATGGAAAAACTTGAAAATACTATTGGTAATAATACCGATTGGGTACATTTGGATGTTAGAGTTCGCAGTGAACGTCCTTCGATGGAGTTTATTCCATGATTAAAAAACAAAGTAATGGTAAATTTAAAGTTACATCAAAAGATGGTATTAAAAATTTAGGAAAAGATTTAACTAAAGAAGAAGCTAATAAAAGAATTCAACAAGTGGAATATTTCAAAAAAATTAAAGGATTGGTAAAAAAATGAATTTAATTCCAGAAAAAATATTAAAACAATTAGAAGAGTTAATTAAAAATAAGTTAGTTGTTACATATAGAACATTTAAACAGTCAGATCCTTACAAAGGACAGGTATTTATTGGAGAATATGGACAGGAAAATTTAATAGATTCAACTAGTTCAGTTATTAAAACTAGACGCCCTATGGTTATTGAGGATTTATTTAAGTCTAATAATGAAGAACAAACTAGATTAGCTAGATTAATGGAATTAGAGAAAATTGAAGAAGAATTTAAAGAATTAAAACGTAGTATTGATAATATAAAAGGTATTTTAAAGTGAAATTTCATTTAGTCATAACATTATTAGCAGTAATGTTAAATATTTTAGCTTATAGCTTTGGTATGTGGAATTTATTAGTTGGACAATCATTATTAACTTGCCCTTTGGGTATGTTGCTATATTATTATACGAGAAAATATAAATGATAACTTATATTCTTTACAGTAATAATTTAAATTGTTTTGTTCTTTTACATATAACAAATGGTAGTTCAGTGATTGAATGGGATTATGATACTTTGGTAAAATTACAAATCGATAAAAATGATTTTATTACAAGACCATTAGCATTTACTAATGATTGGGAAGATATAGGTATTTTATGAATAAAAAAGATGATCTTTTAAAAATAAAAGAGATTAATGAATTTATATTTGAACTTTTAAAACAAGAACATGTTTATTATAATATTGATACAGATCAGTTTATAGTAGGTACAGTAGACTTTTTAACTGATACTTTAATTCAGGATTCATTTATTTATGGTAAAAGTAACAGATATATAGTTTTAGGGATATTATAATTAAATGAAAATTTGTAGTAAATGTAAGATTCTAAAAAATTTAATAGATTTTGGTCAAAGAAAAAATGTTTCTGATGGTCGAAAAGATGCATGTAAAAAATGTTTAAGATTAGATAGTAAACTTTATTATAAAAAGAATAAAGAAAAAGAACAAATTAGATGTAAATTAAAATATAAAAAAAATAAACATAAAATAATTAAACAACAAAAAACTTATGTTTCTAAACGTAGACAATCAGATAATTTATTTAAAATTTCAGGAAATCTTAGAAAAAGATTAACTTCTTATTTAAAAATTAAAAAATGGAAAAAACATAATAAATTTAAAAATTATATAGGATGTTCTTTAAATAATTTAAAATTACATTTAGAATTACAATTTAAAAAAGGTATGACTTGGGAAAATTATGGTCAATGGCACATAGATCATATTAAACCATTATCTAGTGCTATTTCTGAATATGAGATATATAAACTATGTCATTATACAAATCTTCAACCACTTTGGGCAAAAGATAATTTATCTAAAGGAAAAAAATAAAAAAAAAGGCCATCTGAAAGACGGCCTTTATGAATATACGAATGTATATTTTTATAGATTATTAGTTTAAAATCCCTTTGATTAGAGTGCACTTGCCAGGAGCAAAGCAAAAAAGAGCTTGGTCAGAATAAGCACGAAGCTCATAACCAGCACTGTTTTCCAATTCACGGAAAAATGAATCACCTTGGTCAGGACGTTTGAAAGTAATGTCAGTAGAACCAACACGTAACATTTCATCCATACAAAGAACGTAAGAGTATCCTTCTTTAACATAAATGCTAGGAACGATTTCAACTTTACCGTTTTGTCCGTAGAACATGATTTCTTTGCTTCCAGATTCTGTTTTAGCAGAACTGTAAGAAGAATCGTACATACGTAGAGCAGCTTGCTCAGTTAATAGGTCAGCCCATGTTTTAGGGTTAACGAAAACTGTAACATCTGACTCAAGACCTTTTTCAACTGCACGAGCAATAGCTTCTTCAACACGAGCAAACGATAGAGGATTTCCACCGATGTCAAGTTGGTTACCTTTGAAAAGGTTGTATTGAGCAGCATTAATGTTGAAAAGAGTACCGCTGTTAGTAAGAATTGCATGAATTCCAGCAGCTTCTTTACCATAAGCACCTTTGAACCAAATAACGTCTGTAGCAACTACACCAGCAGGCATAATGTCTACTGTAAGACCTTTATTGTCCATGTCTACGTTAGAAAGGTTAGCATACCCACGAAGAACACCAGCAGAAGAGCGGATTTCGATAGGCATATTTTCACCACCAGCCCAGATACCTGGAGCCCATTCAGAAGCTTGAACAGAAATAACAAGTCCTGAAACTGAGTTAACGATAGCAAGTCCTGCATTTCCGTAGAACATGTTAACTTCTACGCGCTTAGCGATAGAACGAGCCATGTTACGAACGAGGAATTTAGTAGCATTTTCAAATGCTTTAGGTTCACCACCAGAAGCGCGGCTAGCAGCAGCGATACCAAGGCGAGAACGAAGCATCATTTGAGAACCTTGTACTTGAGCATCTTTAATAACGCCTGATACAGGAAGTTCTAAACTGAAATCATCCTCAGTAGCACCAGCATAAGTAACGCCATGCTCCAAGCCAAGGATAACAGGTTGATGATAAAGAGAACCGAGTTCTTTCTTGCGACCAGAAAACGGTACTTTTTTCATAAATTTTGTACCTTCTGGGATCAAGTTTTCAAGGTTGTCCGCATAAATTTCTTTAAATAGACCATTAAGTGTGGTCACTGTGTTTGAAATAGCCATTTTTTTCTCCTAAAAAATAAATTAAGTTATTGTTTTTCAACGAGAATTGTGTGATTTCTTACTCTTAGCTATCATTGGCTCCAAACGGCTACCAGTGACTCAACCGAGAATACTCTGTAGAATCCTCATTATTATTTGTTAAAATTTTGTTGATTTTATTAAACTTTTTTGATATAATTATACTATTATGAAAAATCTTAATGATTTAAATAACTTACGTAATAAAATTCTTGAACAATCAGGATTTTATGATTTTGATAAGGATGATTCTGCCATAATTGAACCAAATATTATACATTTTGAATATAATTCTAATGAATTTATTTGTAAAACTTGTGGAATTAAAGGTATAAAAGCAATAGATTCATATAGCAAATCTTCTCCAAATTGTAAGTCATGTCATAGATTGGTACGCAAATCTAATTATTTTAATAATCTCCAAATTTTTTCCAGAAATCAATAGCATTAACTTTTGTTTTTTCTGAAGATTTTACTTTTTCTTCTGCTTTACCTGTAGCTTTAATTGCATTAGCTGTTTCAGGAGCAGATTTCATTTTTTTCAAGCGACTTTTGCGAAGTTTTTCAGAAACATCTTTACCTAACATTTCTTCAATTACATCTTCAGGCATAACACCAAACATTTGTTGAATTTCGCTACGAATTTGTTTTTCAACAACAGGTAAAATATCTTGAGGACGAACATCAGCATATCCCATACCGATAGCATCCATCATAGTTTGAGCTAGACGTGATACAACATATGGAGATTTAGGTAATGTTGATGAAGAAAGAGCATCTGTAATCTCTGTATCAAGTTGACGAGAAAATTCTTCATAAACTTTAGCTTTTTCAGCTTCTAGTTTTTCTTGTTCAATTTGCTTAAGAACTTTATCTTTTTTTTCTAGTTCTTTTTGGAGTTTTTCTAGTTGTAATTGTTCAGGAGATTTTTCCATCTCTTTAATTTTTTGTTCAATGCGTTTTTCAGCAAGAACATCAGGATCATGTCCCATTTTTACTAAAGCTTCATAAGGATCTTCTTGAAAAAGTTTAATAAGATCTTTCATATCTTTTTCAATTTTAGATGCTTTTTGAAATTTAGAATCCGCAGATTTGCCTTTTTGAAGCATTTCTCTTAAATAATCTTCATTATTAAGATCAACTTCTTCTTCAATTTCGCGACCATCAACCTTAAGCTTAAGTCGTCTTTTCATTTCTTGAACTTGAGCTTTAGTAGGTTCTTCTACTTTAGGTGCTACAGGATCTATTGTAGTATCTTCTGCTGATGCTTCTTCTGTTTCTGGGATTGTTTCTTCGACTTCACTGACTTGTGATTCGATATTATCTGCTGGAGCAGCAGTATTTGCTGTATCTGACATATTTTTTCCTTTGTTACGCCCTTATCGGGTAGTATATTTGCAACTCTGTTGAAACAACAGCTATTGCATTATTATTTGTTAAAATAAAGGTATATTAAACCCAAATTAACAATAAAACTCAAATAAAAAAACTTTTTATATTTATGCCTAGGCTTATTAAGAACGTTCTTTTTAAACTTAGGTTTATTAAGATGTACTTTGCCCATTACTTTTTATCCTTTAACATTTCAGAACACATTTTTGCTGGAGTAGTCATAGAAAAATCTCTATCATCTAATGTTCCAACAAATTCGCAACAAAAGAATTTAGAATCAGATGACCATCTATTATCATTTGGCAAATCTTTTTTAAAATAAATTAATAAAAAGCCTCGCCATGCAAAATATAAAATACCTAACCAATCATAAGGTTTTCCCCAAACCTGCTCAAGTAAGCTATTTATTTCGCCTTCAGAGTGATATAATTTACCAGAAGGAACAACATAACATTGTTCATTTATCTCTAACCATTTTGTATAAGGTATTATTCTAACACCAGATGATAATGTAGATTCATAAACAAGCCCATGACCAGAACCATCTACAGCTAATGCTGCAACATGAGAAGGTACTTTTTCTAAATCTTTAGTAATAAATCCTGAAAACCAGGAAATCATTTTTGAACCAATTTTTTTATTTCTACTAAAAATATAAAATACTTGTTTAGATGACATTTATTTCACCAGACGTTGTTTTAATTTATATTGTCTTACTCCGCCTTCTAATACCGACTCAATTACAAATCTGTCGTCTATTAATATAGCAATATGGCTTGGTATATTTTTACCAAGATCCTTAACAAAAAAAGAACTAGCCCACGAAATTAAACGAGAACCTACTTTTTTATTTCTAGAGAAAAGATAATGTATTTTCATTACACAACCTCATGTAATGTAAAATTTATACCAATTGTTGGAGTTAAATTTGATGTATTTTTAATAACAATTTTTATAATCATTCCAGAATAAAGATCAGCATCATATTCACTATGATCTTTAAAGTAATCTTTTGCTATATTTACATCATAACCATATTTGTTTAATTGTAATTTTGGTATACCTGTTTGTGAATAAGTTCCGTTAATTGTATCATGAATAGTAAGATCAGCTTGCATAACCTCAGGAAGTCCAATAATTTCCATTGTTGTTATTTTTACCCACTCATAAGGAACTGTAAATTCAATTTCAGTATTACCTTCAGCATTTAATGTAGCTTTAATTCCGTGTTGTCTACGAAATAATTTTTTTTGAATATCAGGTAATTCTTTTAAGTGAAAAGGATATATACGCACATTAACCTTCTATTGTAAAAACAATTCTTAAATCAAAAATACCAGTTGTTGTATTTGTATCACATCTTAATAATATAGCTTGATTTTGGTTTATTGTTATGTTATCTTCATTTTCTACACATTCATAAAAAGGACTATTATATTGAATTGAATGATCTAATCCTTCTTGATCTAAAGTTCCTGGTGACCATTCATCTGTTGACCATGTTACGATTCTAAAAATAGAAGGAGTTCCTAATTGCGTTGAATTTGTTGAACAAATTATATTAACTGGTAAAGAATAATTTGTATCATGGGGGACCGCAGTTAAAATAGTTCCTCCAGATAATGATGTAATTCTTTGTAAACTAAAAGAACAAGCAACTCCTGTCACTGATGAAGTTCTATCATTAATTAAATATACTCTTTTAATTTTTATAATAGATGTGCTAGTGTTACCTATTCCTATCATAGTTTTACCATTTGCTGTTGTTGTATTTTGTGATAGCACACTAAATGTATTAGGTTTATATGGAATATTTCTTATAATTAAACCTCTATCTATATTTAATGGTGTTGTTATTGAAGATTGTAATAAATTACTAGAACCATCAGCAAGATTAACAGGAAGTCGAGTTTGATCAGATGCAATTGTAACAGGCATAGATGCAGACATTGTTGTCTGACCTAAAGTGGAAGGTATTCCTGCATCAATAGATGCTAATGAATTATTAGTAGTTGTTAATTTAGTATCTATAGAAGATAAAGAACTATTTCCAGAAGTCTGAAGTGCTGAAGTTGCTGCACCTATTGGTAGAGGTAATGATGCTGCTGAAATAGGTTGAGTAACTGCAGAACCATCTACTTTTAAAGCGTTTGTTTGGTTAGCTAAAGTGTCTGCTTTTACTGTAACAGAATTTGTAATTGAACCAACAGTAGTTACCGCATTTAAAGTTGATGCAGGTTTTAATAAAGAATTAACTGTTAAATCTAAAGCTAATCCGTTAGTTGTTCCAATGTTGGCAGTAACTATTGTAGGTGGAGTAAGTGTTGTAAGTTGTGCTGCAGTTAATACAACAGGAACAGAAGATGCTGCTAAAGCTTGACCTAATGCTGGAGTTTTGGCATCAATACTAGAAAGTGAACTATTACCTGTTGTTTGTAATGCAGAAGTAGATGCTCCTGTTGGTAAAGGGAGAGAAGTTGTACTTACAGGAACAGCAGAAGCTCTAAGTTGAGTATCAGTAAGTGGTCCACTTACTAAAATTGATGTGTTTGTAATATTAACATCTTGTATTAAAGGAAAATTTGAAACTGCTACAGTTCCTGAAACAGGAATAGGATTACCACTATCATTTTTTACTTCTACTTCAGCACCAATAGTAACTGAACCTCCAGAAATACTTACAGGTATTGCAGTTTGGTCAGAAGAAATTGTTACAGAAATTGAATCTGCGCTAGTTTGTTGTCCTGTTTGAGGGTTACTTGACTCTATTCCCATTATGCACCTTCAACTATTGTAAATGTTGCATTTGTGGCTCCACCACGTATAACATTTATTGCTTGAGTTGTAATGATATTGTTTTCTAAACTAAAAGTAGATCCACTAGTTAATCGAATAGATGGAGCTGCTGCAGTTGCTGCTGCACCAATTCGTAACCAAATAGTTTGATTACTATTATTTTGAATTAATAAATATTTTCTAGAAGTATTTATAGCCAATGCTTGTGCTGAAGCATTTGTTGCAGTAAAACTTGTGTGAGTAAATGTTACAGGAAGTGGTGATCTAGGATCTATTTGAACACCAGAAACATTAATACCAACATCCAAAGCTCTTTGTGAACCATTTACTTGAGATGTTAAATTATTACCTGATCCATCTTGATTTTGAACAGACCATACACCAGATTGTGTAGCCGCAATTGTTCCATCAACTGTTAAAGAACCACCATTATCATTAATAGGTTGAACGGAAGGAAAGTTAGAAACACTAACAGTAGAGCCTGAAACATCAGTTTTATCTGTAGCAAAAGTTAAATGTCTTATATCTAAATTTGTTGCTTGAACCGTTAACGGACTAGTTAACTTAGAATCAATACTAGATAAAGAACTATTTGCTGTAGTTTGTAAAGCAGAAGTTGCTGCACCACTAGGTAATGGCAAACTCGACGCACTTACAGGAACAGCAGAAGCACGAAGTTGAGTATCAGTAAGTGGACCTGTTACTGCTATTGAACTATTTGTAATATTAACATTAGGAGTTCCACTAATTGTTGCAGTAACTGTACCAGAATCAATAACTGTATGAAGATTAGTTCCTGTAGCTTGAGTAACATTTACTGTTCCATTTACTGGAATAGGATTTCCTACATCATTACTAATTTCTACTTGAGCATTTGTTATGTTAGCATTTAATGTACTATTTGGAGATATACTTACAACAAGAGCAGGATCTGTTGCTAATGGTGCAGTAGATGCAGCTTTTACTGCGGCAGGACCATTTACTCCATCAGATATTTTAGTAAACCAAGAGTTTGCTATTACTGCAGCAGTACCTTGGTTAGATGTTACTGTTCCAGTAACTGTACTAGATCTATTTCCTAAATCTTGAATGGGTGATGTTGTACAAAGAACTGTAACAGTAGCAGTTCCTGATACAAAAGCAGTCATTCTTAATCTAAAATATTTAAAATTAATAGGTACTCGCCAAATTCCAGCAGTAGTTGCTACTTGCCCAACAGCAGTTGTACCATTTATTATTGTTTGAGCATTAACTGATACAAAATTTATGTTATCATTAGAACCCTGAAATGTTAATGTTCCTGAAAATGTTCCTGTAATTTGAACAAAAAGATTTGTATGTGCAGATACATCAGTAGATGCAATAGCATCAGCATTTAATGCTCCAGCAGAACCTGATAATATTGCAGTAGTAGCAGAAATTGGTAAAGTTGTATTTGTTATATTAGTTGGTATAGGATTACCACTATCATTTTTTACTTCTACTTCATTAGATACTGTAACAGTAATGTTTTCTAATGCGGCTAAACTTGTAGAATCTAAAGTTACGGTAGATCCTGAAACATCTACTTTGTCTGTAGCAAAAACCAAATTTCTTATATTTAAAGGACTAGTTAATTTGCTATCAATAGAAGAAAGACTATTATTTGCTGTTATTTGAAGTGCAGAAGTTGAAGCACCTGTAGGTAATGGCAAACTTGCTGCAGTAACAGAAACTGCTGAAGCACGAAGTTCTGCATCAGTAAGTGGACCAGTAACTGCTAATGAAGAATTTGTTACATTAACATTAGATGTTCCAGTAATACTTACTGAACCATCTACAGTAATACTTCCACCATTATCATTAATTGGTTGAACAGAAGGAAAATTAGAAACAGAAATAGAAGAACCCGAAGTATCTATTTTGTCTGTAGCAAAAGTTAAATTTCTAATGTCAAGATCAGTAGCTTGAACAGATAATGGAGAAGTTAATTTTGAATCAATTGAAGAAAGAGTTGTTTCCGTTGCTACACCAGCAATTGTTCCTAAATTTGCAGTAACAGTTCCAGATACAGGTACAGGATTACCACTATCATTCTTAATTTCGACTTCATTTGAAACACTTACTGTAATGTTTTCTAAAGCAGATAAACTTGCAGGATCTAATGTAATAGTAGAACCAGAAACATCAATTTTATCATCAGAAAAAGTCAAATTTCTAATATCTAAATCTGTTGCTGCTACGGGTAATGGATTTCCTGAATCATTAGTTACTTCTACTTCATTTGATACAGTAACTTGTAAAGGATTATTTATAAGATTAACATCTAACCCGGTTTTACCACCAGTAGTAGTTAATGTTGCTAATTTTGTACCATCACCAATGGCAACAGAATCTTCTGCTGCATCAATAGCAACATTAAATCCATCATTACCAACACCAGATACAATTTTAACTCTTAACGCATTTTCATCATTTTCATGAACAGATTTTATAACCTGCTGCGAATCAAGTTTATCGTTTAAATTATTAGGCATTATTATTTACCCATTAATCCTTTTAGTTTACTAAATAGACTTTTTTTATTATTTTGTTCTTCTTGATTATTATCATAGTTTTGTAGTTCATCATTAGATTTACCCATAAAACCTTGACGAAATGCATCAACTTTACTAGGATTTAAATTTAAATCTTGCATTTGTTTTTGCTTTTCTTGTAACATTTTTAATTGTTTTAATCGTTCTTGCATATCAGACATATTATACTCCTAATTATTGCGGTATCATGTTTTGTGGGTTAGTTGGTAAATCTTGAAATGGTGCAGGGGGAGAAGCAGGTTGAGGAACATCTACTCCAGTAGCTTGACTTGGATCTTGATACGCATTTGGTGAAGGCTGTAATGTTTCTGCAGTTTGACCATTTAATGAACCATCTGTTGGTTGTTCTTGTGGAGGAGCCTGATTTGGTGCAGGAGCAGGTTGTAGAGATTGTTCACCTAACATATTAAGAGTTGCAGGATCAGTACCTTTTAGCAATTCAATGTGTTCTTGAATATGATCTAAAACTAACTGCACTAATTGTGGATCTTTTCTTAATTCTGTATCAGATAAAATATCTCTATGTTCTTTAATATGTAAAGCATGAGCATCAGTATAAATAGCAGAAGCTTTTTCGCTGTTAAGCATACGTTCATTTTCATCACGTATTAATAATAGTTGTCTATCAATACCATCGGTCATTGTTTCAAGTTTACCATAATTCATAACACTAAAATATTGTTCAGGAGATTTAATTAATCCCATTTGAAGCAATTGTTCAGCCATTTGAACACGACCTGCAGTAGTTTTAGATAAAGGATTTCCCACATCAACAATAACACGATTGACCATTTCTAAATCATCACCAGTAAATTTAGAAATAATTGTTTTATTTTCAATTCCTGAAATAATAGCAATTCTTGGAACAGCAGCAAAATCTCTAAGCATTAACACTAAACCAGTACCAACATCTTCCATTAACTTAACATAAGATTGTTGTAATCCTGACATATATTGTAATGCCATAGATTGAACCAAAGCTAATGCATTTCCTGATTTTAAGGAACTTTCAGGGTTACCTCTAGCAACAGAATTTACACCAGAAATAGTTTCAGATGTTTTTTCTAACATTCCTAAGAAATTAAAAACTTCAGCAGGAGTTTGTGTTAGATTTAATGGTTCAGGTTTTCCTGCAGCTTGATTATATGATATAATATTCAAACCACCACTTAAATTTTCTTCTTCTATATCAGCACCACGAGGAACTAATACGTTTTGTACACCAAAAGCGTTTTGGTTAGTAAGAATTGTAGAATATAAAGAGTTAATAGCATCCTGAATAGGTAAAACATCAAAAAGATCACTATAACCATATGGTGTACCCATAATATCACCAGCAGAAATACGATAAACTGGTAATTTGCGGTAAGGCATTGGTGAATCTAAAAGAACTAGATCACCATCAAGAATTAACATGTAACGACCATCAGGTAATGATTCTGTTTTTCTATGATAAAATTCATAAACAGGAATATCATCAGTTTCATCACCAAATGTGTTATTAGCATAACTAAATTGTTGGATTTTATCTTTTGTTTCTATCCCTAAAATTCGATCTTCGTATTCAGGATATTTAGCAATAAGGTCAAATTTATTCTTCCATGTACGACAAACTACCCAATCATGGATATTATCTTCTTTCATTGAATCAAAAGCTATATCAAAAGGAGATAAGTTCTTAAATTCAACGTCACCTTCATAGATTGGAGTATGTGTATCTTCATTAAAGTCATAGATTTCGCCGCTAGTAGCATTCCAATCCATTTTAACAAAGCCTGTACCCATAACGATAGCAGATTCAACTGCTCTATCAAAATAGTCTTCTAAGCGTTTTTCACGAAGGTAATAATCTAATAAGTTATTAGCTAGTTTTGTTTGAATTAGTGATTTAGAGTCGGTATTAGTCGCTCTAGCTTGCAATGCTGGACGATTTGCGGTAATCATGTTCTTTATATGCTTACCGAGGTTACGTAAATGGTTTACAGGAAGGTTAGTTATTTCGCCCTGCTCCCCTGAAAATATGATTCTATGTCCTGAACTGATGTCAGAATAGTAAGCACCATAATAAGCAAGCCACATTTGCTTAAGTTTTTCTAGATAGCCGTTTTTCTCTAATGTATTAAACCATCTATCACACTTGGATAAGACTATTCCGGCGGCTTCTGTGGCAGGTTTAGCTGCAAAATATTGCTGTTTTGACATAAGATTAAATCCTCATTATTATTTGTTAATTCTGCTTCTAATTTTGTTTTTAAATATATTGTTTAATACACTATTCGATGACTTTTCTCGTTCTTTATGGTAATAATTATCACTTCCTGGCACCCCCCATCCTTGCGGATAAGGATTTTTAGAATAAACAATATTCCTACATAAGTATATTAAGGCATCTAAAGCATCAAAATGCGAACCATCTACATTAGTTCTTGAAAATTTTGCTCGACTTTTATCCCATGTGGCATGTTTTAAATGGTATATAAGAGTTTTACATCTAGGATTAATTATTAAATTTTTAGATGAAACTTTCATACGAACAAAATTGATAGCAGCTTCTTTATTATCTTTTTGTGTTACTAAAATACGTATATTATGTAATATATTTAAATCATTAATCAGAATTAAGTTGTTATTATCAGCAACTCTCATATAAGGTTCTTTATATGATTCTTCATCGGGTTTTCCCCACAAAGCTTTTTCTTTTGCTCTAATATTTTGAGCAAGTTTTTCTGTAGTCATGTCACTACCATTAACTACATATTCATCTTCAATGACAATATTACCTTTTAAAAAATCATAATAAGCAAATAGAACAACAGTTAAATCTCTAACCCCAACATCCATAGAAACGTAACAATTTCTAAATGGTGGTATTTGATATTCATCTGTTACAGTAACTTTTGCTACTTCATCTGTAAATTCAGGAACAACAGTAAATTCACCATCTCTAACTATCTCACAAAGAAACTCTGCTCTGTAACGAGGGTTAGCTTCACCACCAGGATATTGTGATATAATTTCTTGTTTTGATTGTTCATCAATAAGTTGATTATCGTGTAATGTATATTTATGAAGTTTTCCTGAATAGCTTGCTGGTTCTACATATTTTTTAATAAAATCATGTTCAGGTTGATCAGGATCTGGAGTTGAGGCCATTATTCCTCGACCTTTTGTAGTTAATGTTGTTGGAGCTAGAACAGAACGTACAACAGTATCTAATTCATTACAGAATCCTGCTTCATCAACAATCCAAAGAGAACATTTTCCTCCCCGAATATTATCATAGTTTCCATTATCAGTTCCTGCCATTTGAATTTCAGAACCATTTGGAAATATATAGATTTTATCTGATTCTTTATATTCAGGACGTATATCTTTAGGGCAATCTTCAAGAATTTGTCTCATAATAGGCTTAAGAATGTTTTTAACCATTCTTTGTTTCGGACAAATATATTTTACTATTGTATTTGGTTGTTTTAGACATGCTTCAATAGCTAAAACACACATTAAAAACGATTTACCAGATTGTCGGGCAATTAATAGAGTAGTGATATACTCATTTGAGGTATAGAAATTATCATAAATAATTTTTTGGACTGAATGAAGCTTCCACTTAAGATTACCTTTATTCCAAAGTATGAGTTTAGCTTCCTGCGGTGTCAGATCCTTCTTGTTTGTCTTTTGCACTAGCTAACTCCATAAGTTTATCATCTGACAATTCATCAGAAGGTAAAACCTTGTGCGTTGTATTTTCAGTAGGCTGATCATTATACAAACGCTTATTTTTAATTAGAAGATCTAATTTCTTAGTTTCTTCTAGAGTGAGATCACGTATTCTTGACGTATTTAATAAAGATTGAATCTGTAATTCACAAATTTCTTCTTCGGGTGTTAAATGTAACTTAATTAATTTAGATCTATCTATGTTTTGTAGTTGATCTATTTTTTTAAATAATTTATCAATAAGGATTTCTTTAGCTTCCAGTAGTTCCTTTAAAGTTTTTATTTCAACTTGAGGAGTGAAGTTTTCTTGAATATCTTTTATTGATTTAGTTGACATAATTAAAATTTAAACTGTTTTTTATTAGATATAGTCTTATCTAGATTTAAAACGCTTATTTGCTGTTTAATAGCTTCTACATCTTTTTTAATTTGGCTATTAATCTCTTTAGGTTCACGACTTTTAAGCAAAAACATGTAGCCAACAAGAGTAAAAAGACCTAATAAAATGATAGAATCCTGATAACTAGCTGAAAATACTAGAACTTTTCCTAAATAAATAGAAAAAAATAATAAAATAAAATTATGATAATTCATAAAATTCCTTGATTTAGTAATAAAAAACAGATAGTTAGCGTAACGGCCTTTTAAATATTCTCACACAGAGTTTGCCTATTGCTGTTGTATCTTCATTATTATTTGTTAATTATACTATATTTTTTCCTAACTGTCAACTTATTTGACACTTTTTTTATTAGACATAGTAATAAACCTTTGGTATAATTAAATTAAGGTGAGTTTAGTGGAAGAAGGTGTGGGACTAAATAAAAAGAAGACCCTCCATCGAACTGCCGCTATATTTTTTGGAGTAAAATGATTTTATTATTAATATCTTTATTTATATCAGCAAAAGAACCTGTACGAATTGCAGTAATTGATAGTGGATTTGAACTAGAACACATTAATAAAATTCCTCTATGCGATAAATCCTGGAATAAATCGTATATTGATAAAACAATAAATGATACAATTGGACATGGAACAAATATTGTTGGTCTAATTCATAAAGAAGCAATTAATCAAGATCATTGTTTTATTATTTTAAAAGCAGTTCCTGGAAATTATCTTCACACAAAAAAAGCATTTGATGATGCAATAAAATATAAAGCTAATATAATTAACTATAGTGCTGGTGGATATGAAAAAACATATTCAACAGACGAAAGAAAAACGATTTACGAAGCTTTAAAACAAGGAATAACTATTGTAAATGCTGCAGGAAATAATAATAGATATATTGGAAATAATAATTCTTGCATTTGGTTTCCCGGTTGTTATAGTAATAAAATTATAATGATTGGAAATATAGGATCAAATACTAACTATGGTCCACGAATTGATTATATAATTAATGGTAATAATTTAACTGCTTTTAATATAACATCTTCAGGAACTAGCCAATCTGCTGCAGTATTTACAGGAATGTATGTTAATAACTGTTTTAAAACTAAAGCAACATGGAAATTTTGCAAAAAAGCAGGAAAAAATGAACCAAAAAGAAATTGATAAATTATTAGAAATGATTGAACGATATAGAATTATTGTTGAAGTATTTCAAGAACATTTATCCGAAGAACAATTAAAAATATCCATGGGTGATATAGCCTTTAGAATTCAACAAGAATTAATATTAGGAATTGTAAATGATACAGAAACTTATAATAATTGATAATGTATTAGAAAATTTTAATGAATATAAAGAAGAAGTATTAAATTCTACCTTTATTGATGTTGTTAGTCAAAAAATAAAATATAAAGACATGAGTCAATCTGTTGATCCAAAACCAATTTATAATAAAATAGAAGGTTCATTAAATTTAAAGACAGTAGATAAAACAAGTTTCCTTAGAGCATACATTGATACCCCGGAATATAGACACCCAATGTGGATACATAGTGATGTACTATTTTCTCAATATATAGGTGTATTTTTTATTCAAGGTTCAGGATTTCCTCAAGATGACGGACTATCTATTTGGAAAAATAATGAGCTAGGTGTACATTATTTAGACAATAAAGATAAAGATTTTGAACAAAAGTCAAAAATTGTTGATTCGCAATCATTAGATCCTGAAAAATGGTCAATTATTAAACGAGCAGAATTTAAAGAAAACAGATTAGTACTATTTCCTGCAACATGGTTTCATTCTAAGACAACTTATGGTAACTATGGTAAAGAATTAAAAGACGCTAGAATTATACATGTACTATTTTTTGATGTTGACAAAACAGAATAAACCTACTATAATTAAATATATGAAATATGAAAAAGAACTTATTTTAATGGTTGGTCCTATAGGTAGTGGTAAATCAACTTTAGCAAAAAGTCTTGTTAAAGATTCTGATATTTATATTTCTCAGGATGAGCAAGGAAAAAAAGGACATTTTCAAGAATTTACTGGTGCTATTAATTTAGGATTTAGGCGCGTGATTGTTGATAGAATGGGATTTAATAAACAACAACGTATTAGATATATAAATCCAGCTAAAGAACTTGGATATATAATTACTATTATTGAAATGAATACGCCAAGAGATATTTGTTTTAATCGTGTTTTAAATCGAAAAAAACATCCAACAATAGAAGCTAATAACTCTAAATTAGCTAATAAAATATTAGATTTTTATTATAAATCTTATGAGAAACCCTTACCAGAAGAATATGATAACTATAATGTAATTAATTATGAAGAAGTATTGTAATAAGTGTAAAAAAAATAAATTAGTTAAATATTTTCATAAATCAAAAGCTCAAAATGATGGATATGTATCTTTATGCAAAAATTGCAAATCTATATACAGAAAAAATTTTTATATAAAAAATAGAAAAAAAGAATTGTCTAATAATAAGATATATCGTTTAAAAAATAAACAATTTATTAAAGATATTGATAAAATATATTATATTAAAAATTTTAAAAAAATAAAACAATATAAAAAACTTTGGACAAAAAAGAATCGAAAAAGAATCAATAATAATCATAGACAACGTATAAAAATTGATGTAATATATAAAATAACAAGAGTATTAAGATCTAGATTTTATAGAGCATTTAAAAATGAATATAAGGGCGGACTTGCTATTAAATATTTAGGATGTTCTATTAAGGATCTTAAAACACATTTAGAAACTAAGTTTAAGGATAATATGAGTTGGAAAAATTATGGATTAAAAGGTTGGCATATTGATCATATTAAACCTTTATCTAAATTTGATTTAACTAAAACTTCTGAAATTAAAAAAGCTTGTCACTATACAAATTTACAACCATTATGGGCTTTTGATAATTTAAGTAAAGGTAGTAAATAATGGCTAAATGGTTTACAAGTGATCTTCATTTTGGACACGTTAATGTTATTGAATATTGTGATAGACCTTATAAAAACATTGAAGAAATGAATGCTGCTATTATTGCACAATGGAATAGTCAAGTTAAACCGCAAGATGAAGTTTATTTTTTGGGTGATTTTGGAATTAATCCTAAAACTGTATTAAATTTTGAACTTGTTAAAAAACTTAATGGCATTAAATATATTATTCCAGGAAATCATGATTTTGGTTTTAAAGAATTGCATTCAAAAAACAAAACTCTTAGAGAACGTATTAATAAAGTTAGCGATCAATATAAAGAAGCAGGATGGTCTAGTGTATTTCCTATAATGGGAATAATTTTAAAAAATGGAATGATTGCACATTTAACACATATTCCACCAGATAGTTCTATTGATAGTCGATATTCTGAGTTTAAAATACAAAATAATCCTGAATTTATTTATCTCCATGGACATCTACACGGACATTATCGTAAAAAAAATAATATGATTGATGTATGTTTTGATGCAGAACTGTGTTTAATTTCTGAAGATGAGGTTATTGCATTAATTGAAGATTCTCGTGATTTTATTCCTACTCGTTTAACAGATAAATATAAAAGTAATAATTTATTTCTTATGCCATTTGAAGCAGAAGTAAAAAAAGGATATGTTACTAAAAAAATTAATGGAAATTTAGTTTTATTTGATTACAATGATAAATGTACTTATGATAAAGCGTGGAATGATGTAACTGTCTATTCTCGTGGTATTGTATTTAATAGAAATACAGGAGAAGTGGTTGCTGCACCTCTAAATAAATTTTTTAATTTTAGTGAATTAATGCAAGAAAGTGATTTTAAGAAATTAAATGAAAAGAAATAAATTAGGTCAAATTATAAAATATAATATTAATGAAAAGTTTTTTATTAAAAAAACTAATTCTTTATTTTGGTTAATTGGTATATTAGCCGCCGATGGTTGTATTAGAAATAATCATATAAGTATAAGTCAATCAAATTTGCATGGATTAAAATTAATAAAACATATTAAAAAATTAATAGAGTTTAATGGTAAAATTTATAATTATAAAAATTCTTATTCTATTCAATTTACATCAAATAAAGTTATTAAAATTTTAAATAAATATAATATTGTACAAAATAAAACATTAATATATAGTTTACCAAATTTTAAAAATAAAAAAGAATTTAAAAGTTTTATTAGAGGTTATTTTGATGGAGACGGTTCTGTTGGTTTTTATACAAATGGAACAAAAACTGTATCACTTTGTGCTAATTTTGTAGGAACTAAACAATTTATTTCTAAAGTTAAAAAACAATTACCTTTAGGATATTCTGTTACACATATAAAAAGAGCAAAAAATCTATATGAATTAAGATGGTATGGTAAAAATGCTATAAATTTTTTAAATTGGTTGTATGAAGATAAAATGCTTTATAAATATTATAAAGAAAAGAAGTTTGAACAATATTTTAAAATACATGGGAATAAATATGTATAATATGTTAGAACAAATAAAATTACAATTATTCAATAATATTAAAAATAATATGCCCTATGAAGTTTTTGAAAAAGCTGACGGTTCTTTAGGTATTATTTATTACTATAATAACGAATGGTGTGTAAATACTCGAGGTTCATTTAATAGTGACCAAGCTGTCCGAGCTAAAGAAATACTTAAAAAGTATGATATGAGTACAGTAAATACCGATTTAACTTTACTTGTTGAAATTATCTATCCTGAAAATAAAATTGTTATTGATTACAAAGGTGAAGAAAAACTTATATTGCTTGCTGCTAATCATAAAGTAAAGTTAACAGAAGTTAGTCGAGAGTATCTAGAAAAGACTGCAGAAATGACAGGAATGCCTATAGTTCAAAAATTTAATTATACAATTAAAGAAATGATGGAACTTCAAAAAACTATTCCTAAAGATCAGGAAGGTTTTGTAGTTAGATTTGCAGATGGTCTTAGAGTTAAGATTAAAGGTGAAGAATATCTCAGAATTCATCGCTTAATTTCACAAGTAACTCCGTTAGCGTTCTGGGATTCTATGGTTGATGGTAAGGTTCGCAAGGATTTTTTAAAAGAGCTTCCTGAAGAGTATCGAACAGAAGCGGATAAAATTGTAAATATTCTTGAAGAAAAATATATGAATTTAAAACATGATATAATCAATGAGTTTGTTGAAGCATATCCTGCAGTATACGAACCAGGTAATCGTGATAAAAGTATTAGAAAAACTCTTGGTTTAAAACTTAAAGAATATAAGCATGGTGGTGCTTTTTTTGCTGTACTAGATCAAAAAAGTTTAGATTCTTACATATTAAAAAATATAAGACCAACTGGTAACATATTATCTTAAAAAAAAGGATTATTATGAATATAAAAAAACGTTTACAACATATTTCAATAGCTCTTAATAGTGCCAGACAATACGGAAAAACTACAGTTATGGCAAAAGCAACAAAAGAGTTAGGTGGTATATTATTGTGTGCAAATTTTGACGATGCTAAACGCATCAAACATGCTCATAATGTTGAAACTAAATCATACGAAACAAATCTTGATGGGATTAATGGTCCCTTTTTTATAGATAATTATGCTATATCTTTATTATTAGAATCTGCAGTTCGTAAAATTGATAGTTTAGAAAAAGAACTAGAGAAGTTAAAAAATGAATGATAAAATTAAAAAAAACATTAAATATGCTATGGATTTATATTTTAAAATAAATAATGCAATTACTCCAGAACAAATGTATAATAAAAAAAATGGAGCTTTTACTTATTTAAAAGATTTAGGATTAGTTAAACAAGAACATTATGCTCAGTATATTTATGCTGCTGAAATGCAATATGCAATTTATAGATCAAGGAGATAATAATGGACCAAGAGTATAAAAAAATGTATCAGGATACAATCGAGTTAATTGCAACTTTAGCTGAAAGAATTGGCTGGAAAATTGCAGTAAAAGATACAGATATTGGTACAGGTCAACCAGGAATGATTATGGGCAAAAATGATTATGTATTTCATGTATTAGCCTCATTAGATTTATATAAAACCATGGAAGATGATGTTGGAGAAACTGAAGAATCTGGCTCAGAAGGATACGCAGTTTTTGAAAATGGAGATGAACCAAAGGAGCAACAATGATTTTAGATGTTGTTATAGGAATTTTTATATACGATATGTTGACTATTACATTTATTAATGTATATAGATTATATAAAAATAGACAGAATATAAAATTAAAGAATCAATATAAAGCAGAATTGGAAACTAAAGGCATAACTATCCTGGAAACACAAGAAGATATTGAACAATATATGAAAGTTTTAAATAAAGAACATTTAAAAGCGGTAAAAAATGATGATGATTCAGATGATCCTCGCAACAATAATTAATCTTTTATTGTTGACATTAATAGCATTATCCTGCTACAATAAAGGATATGATGATGGTTATATTTCAGGACTAATTTCTCAAAAGTTAGGTTTTGATGATATGTCTAAACATTTAAACAAGGATTCTAAATGAGAAAAATTGATTTAATTGAATTAAAAAAAGCAGTTCAATGGATTGAAGTTAATACAAAAGAAGTTCGTGTATTTGTTGAGACTGATGGAAATGATTTAATTTTTAAAACATTTGATAAAAATGAACAATCTGTTACAATTAGATTATATTCAGATAATACATTACCTAAAATTACAAAAACGGAAATTTTAAAATGAACTTTACACATTTAGGTTATAATCCAAAAACAAATGAAATTGCTGAATGGATTGATTCTTGGTATGGTCCTGTTTTAATTTTGGAAGATATACCTAAAACAGAATCTAATAAATGTATTACAGAATTTAATGTAATTTTTTGTGATGATAAAAGATTTTCTGATTGGATAAAAATAGGAGAATTATGAACGACCTTAAATCAAGAATCCAAAAGGCGAGTGAGTTTTTAGATAAGAGTGTGCAGAAAATGTTAAATGAGTGTCTTGAAAATCGATCTGGCTTTTCGCATGAACAAGAGCAAGGAATTAAAATTGGTTCGCAGTGGCAACACTCCCAGATGCAATGGTTAGCAGAGGCGCTTGAGATTGCTGTGGAGGCGTTGGTTTACTACGCCAATAAACCTGAGAGTTTCGACGTTAAAAATAAAATGAACTATTGTGATGACGATTGTCCGCCCGAGTGCGAATCACACACTTATTACACACAGACAAAGGCGCGGCCAATTGCTCATAGTTTAACAATCGCACAACAAGCACTTGCAAAGGTTGAGGCGAGATTAAAACAAACCCACGGCGCGGAAGGATAGAGGATGAGTATCTGCGGAATAGCTTGTGAGTGTAATAATTGTAAAGTTGCTTTAGCTATAAGAGAGGGACGCATGACTACCACCCCACTAGCTAAAGAGATCATCGTGGAGTTGGTTACGATGCTGTCAGATGGCACTTATAATTCTGTGAGAGAAACTCTTGCGCTCATGTCAGAAGGCGAAGGCTATTGTGAAGAGACGTATAGAATTATGAGCAAGAGCGCATTAAAGAAAGTTGACGAAGCCCTCGCAAAAGTTGAGGCGTGGTTGAGGGATATGAAGTGATAAATAGACAATGGGGTGGTGGTGGACATCACGGAAAAATAGTTAAGTTTCTTTGTGGTAAATTTGCTGGTACAATAGCAATACTTGATTGTCTTTCAGGAGATTGTTTTTATTATGCAACCGATCCACTAAGCGGAAAAGAAGTATATGGATATATGTCAGAGTTTGAGTTTTTAGCTGATGATTATTTTGATCAATTTTCATTACAAAAAGAAAAAAATGACAAAAAGTAAAATAAACATTTTTTTTAATTTCTACTAAAAATAACATCTATATTTAAAAGGATTATATGAAAAAAGCAATACCTAATTTTGAAAACTTATACGAAATTGATGAAACTGGCATAGTTTATAGTTTACAGCGAACTGTAAATACTAAAGGTAATGGTGTCAGGATAGTTCCTGCTAAACAACTTAGTACATTTAAAGATAAAAATAATTGTGAAAAAGTACAATTGTTTAAAGCTAATAAAAAATATATTTTAAGTGTTAATGCATTAAAAAAACAATTATTTGAGGAAAAATAATGTTTAAAAAATATCAAAGCTTAGAAAACTCATATCAAAAAAAATTTATAGATAGATTTCTTGAACATAATAGTGGTCTATCAACAGAATCATATCTTGTTACAGAAAAAATAGACGGAGCTAATATCCAAGTTTATTTTGAACCTAACACTGATTATAAATTAGGAAAACGAACGTCATTTATTGAAGAAAATGAAAATTTTTATGATATTCAAAATGTAGCATTTAAATATAAAGAAGAATTTAGTAAAGTCAGTAAATATGCTAATATGACTAAATCTAAAATTAGATTATTCGGTGAAATTTACGGACCAGGAATTCAAAAACGAGTAAACTATGGTAAAGATAAAATGTTTGCTTTTTTTGATGTAGAAGTTGATGGTATTCTTTTATCTCCAAGAGATTCTATGCACATGTTAGAGAATTTCGGATTACCAAGAGTGCCGATTATTGGATTTTTACCAAATCTTTCTGCAGCACTTAGTATATCAGAAAATTTTAATACTAATATAAATCCTGAACCATATAATTATGCAGAAGGTTTAGTAATTAGACCATTTAATAAAAACTACTATAATCCACTTGGTGCTATATTTGTATTAAAAAAGAAATCGGCTAAATTTTCAGAAAAAGAAGGAGTTAATAGACCTGTCAAAAAGTTTGACAGTATTAGCTTTGATTTAAACGAAAAATTTAAATCGTATTTAAATACTAATAGAGTACTATCTATCTTTTCTAAACACGGACCTATGACAAAATTAAGTCAAATGGGTGAGTATATAAAGTTAGTTATGGATGATGCTAAAGAAGATTTTTTAAAAGATAACGATATTTCAGGATTAGATAAAAAACAATTAAAAGATGTTTACAATGTGGGTACTATTGTGGTATTCTTATTAAAGAAACAATTAGGAGAATAAAATGGGAATTATATTTTTTTTAGGATTTTTAACTTTGGCTTATATGTATATGACACAATTAATTATTCCTTGGTACAAAAATAGAAATAATTTTTCTGGTGAAATTCTTGTAAAAAGACACGATTTTGTAACAAAAGAATATGCTGAGCTATCTAGAGGACTTAATGTTTTGCCTGTATATGCCTCTGATTTTAAAACTTTACACAAAGGAACAGAATTAACAGTAGAAATAAATAAAAAAAATCCCGTACTCTTATTAAGTAAACGTGAAGATATTAGAATTTATTATCCTGATAATTCTGTAGAATTTTTATCTAAAAAAGATAATCAATGGAAAAGAATTCCTACAAGTTATAGTGATGTATATGAATATGCTCAAAAATCTCATAGCATTATACTGGAGAATTTATAATATGAAAAAGATTTTTGATGAATTAGATTTTATTCAGAATTCCTATTCTCACATGATAAATTCTTATCTTGCTGCTGACATAGCTAACAAAAAAATAGAAAAGCTCATGGCGGATTGGCCCGTGGTTTATGGCCCAACTGTCGGTTTTTGGGATACACGACACCCGGCACCGGGATACAAATACCAGGCTCGTTTGGCCTTCATCGAACCGATCAAGCGAGAGTGTAAGCATGAGCCAAATCAAATATGGACTT
>ERZ869921.35-NODE-35-length-76570-cov-12.410090_pt1 | contig 76570 bp, 131 predicted proteins | sample MGYA00579310_ERZ869921 | MGnify/ENA primary metagenome ERZ869921 (study PRJEB32216, sample SAMN09231816) | wastewater metagenome | place: USA: Maryland | collected 2016-06-21 | study: EMG produced TPA metagenomics assembly of the PRJNA472060 data set (Reclaimed...
TGGCGCTCGGTACGGTATTGCCGCTGACTTATCGGCATATTTCTGCGGTGACGGTCACATCGAAAGATGCCGACGATACAGGTACGTGGGTTGCCGATACGGTAACGGCGCTCGGTACTTATATTAAACCGACCGTCGCCAATACTTATTATTACAAGTGTACTGCTCGTAGCGGCGACTATCATACGCATGGAACGACCGAGCCGACATGGCCGACAACCATTGGTGCGACCGTTGTAGACGATGCGGTAACATGGACGAATATGGGTCTGATTACCAAGTCGGCGACTACTGATTATAACATTGACGAAGATAATGGTTTAATTGAGATTCTCAGTGGAGCAACGTCGATTGAATTGAATCGCGTGCTGAATGTCGATTATACCTATGCGTCGTATACTGGCTATTCGATTGATGCCAGAGCGCAGTCTTCGTTGATCTGCAAGATGCTCTTTATTGGTGAAAACCTGGATAGTGGTGAATTGATTCGGGTGAAGGCTGATTCGATTGAACTCTCTCCCGAAGGTGATTTCAGTCTGATTTCTCCCGATGGTGAGTTCCTGGAATTCACGCTGTCCGGCACCATCAAGGTTCCCACTGGTTATACCTATCCATTTACCGTCGAGGTCATTAGTTAATGTTTGCGGTTACGCGAGATTTGCAGTTTGGTGATATAACAGTAACAGTAAGAGAATTAACTGTTGCTGAAGTTCGCGCATGGTTGAATGAATCAACAACTGTTCAAGACCAAGATTTTGATATTTTGACTGGATTGATGTCGTTCGATGGAATCGGTATGGTGGAAATGCATCGATTCACGACGCTCAAGAAAGAGGAAGTCGAGCAGTTGCCACCGTCCGCGCTCAAACAGATTGCAGCGGTGATCAAGGAGTTGAACTCGGTTTTTTTCAACGAGTACCTCGTCAAGCTCAACGAGGTGCGTCAACGTCTCGAACTCTCCTCGACGCCCGTTCCCTCGAACGCAGCGTAGCCACACTCGTCCGCGCCGGTCATGCATTGGCGTGGACGTATCCCTGGGCCGTATTTGTTTCATCCTGTGATGAATACGAAGCCTATTGCAAAGCGATGAGTAAATCCTGATGCCAGATACAAATCTTTCGATGGTAATCAAATTAATCGTAGATTCTGGAAAATCTCTACGTAATTTGAGCGACATCAAGAGTGTTGTTACAGGATTAGCTACTGCATTTGCTGGTCTGAATCTTGCTGAATCCTTTGTAGAAGCAAATAAGCAAGTTGAGAATTTGCTTCGCGGTTTAAACGCTATAAGTAAAGGACAAGGTACAGAACTCTTCAATCAACTGATTAATTCGGCAAACAAGCTTGGTATTCCTATACAGCAGGTATCAACATCATTCTTAGAATTACAGGCATCGACTGCTGAAACCAACTTTGAAGGACAAAAAACTAAGGAACTGTTCGATGCGCTTGCTAATTCATTAACTGTTACCGGAGCTGATGCAGTAACCTTTAATCGTGGCTTTCGAGCGATGGCGCAGATTCTCTCGAAGGATCAATTGTACGCAGAAGAACTAAGACAACAGTTGGGCGAAGCATTGCCAGGAGCGGTACAACTCTTTGCGCGTGCACTTGAAATCTCTCCGAAGCAATTGTTGCAATTTATGCAAGCAGGTGTTATCGAAGGAGATAATTTGCGGCGTACTCTGGTTCTTGTTACCAGGGAAATGGAAAAAACCTATCAGATCGCAAACGAACAAGATTTTACTTTCACTCAAAAGGCCGCACTAGCTCAAAACGCATTGAACTTGTTATTCGTTGAACTTGGAAATACCGGGATTTGGCGAGCGTTTGGAAATTCGTTACTCTCAATTAGAGATACTTTTGTTGAATTAAGAGATGTTACCAAAGAATATTCAACCTATGTTCAGGCAACTTTTGCAACTCTCAGTCAGATTGCAGACGAGACTTCTTCTGATATTAAACGCGCATCAGATAATCTTAGCGAAAATCTATCTAATGTAGAATTTAGTCCTGCTGGATTGATTCGTAACTTCAAAAGTTTCTTTGCTCTTTTGGGTCCAGAAGCGAGAGATGCACTAAAGCCAGTAGAAGATGCAATTGCTAATATTGATCTTTCGAGAATAACGGTAGCATTAACGGCTACCGTGAGAGCCGCTATCGAGTCAATTGGTATATTAATTGTTAGTGCTATTGATTCGTTAAATCAATTAGGACCGCTTGCAGATGTAATCGGTCAATCGTTTGTAACTCTTGGTGCTAGGATTAAGAGCATCTACGTAGAAGTAAGTAACTTTATCAGTTTAAAGATTGAAGAATTATCTGCGGAATTCACAAAATCAAAGTTCAACGTTCGCTGGACTCAGCTTTTTGGTTCTGCCGAAGAACTGAATGCTTTATTTAAAGAAATAGAAGGTTTGGATCAACGTTATAAGGAAGCCGCTAAATCCGCAGATGAGAGAAGTAGAAAATCACAAGAAAACTACAATCAAGAAAAATCCAAGCTAGAAAGCTTGAACAATATTTTGCAATCGCAAGGTGCTGTTTGGGCAAGAACAACACAATCTGCATTTGAAGGTATCGGACAGAGATTACTGAATGCTTTCAACAAGCTTGAAACTAATCAAAGTTTCTTCAATACTCTAAAGAAAGCACAGAAAGATGCTAATGCATTACAGCAAATCTATGATATTGATTTAAACTATCAAGCTACTCTTAAAGAAAAGAGTCTACAGATCAGTAAGGAACAAGCAAAACTCGATAAAGAACTATTAAAAATCCAAAATGATTATAACGATGCCATTATGGAGGTAACAGCTAATAAGTATAAGCGCTGGGCCGAACAAGGTCAAATCACGCAAGAAGGTGCCGATTTCTTAATCCAAAGTGCAAAAGGAGAATCTGCTCGTAAGGCGTGGAATCAAGCTCAAGATGCAGTAGACAGTTATAATGCTGCGGTTAAAGAAGGTAGCGGAGTATCGAAGGATACGATTGATATATTAAAACAGCAGGCATCTGAACTATTGTCTATTGCTGCAAATCGCGCTAAAGAAATTGGCGATGAATATAAACTGAAACAAGCGTATGACGCACAAAAGTCTCTGCTCGAAGAACAGAAGAAACAGATCGGTGGAATCGAGAATGTTTTAAGTAAAGCAGAAGGTGCTGGTGTTAAAACTGAACTCAAACCAATCAAAGATAACACAGTCTCTTCTTTTATCAGCGGCGTGCAAGATCAAATCAATCTACAACCGCAGCCGATGATCACGGTTGGATTGAAACTCGGACAAAGCGAACTGACTCCATTATTGCCAGATAATTTATCACCAGTAGAAACCAAAGCGCGTGGCGGTCTGATTCCAGGTGGTTATTCGAATCGGGACAGCGTTCATGCTCTACTCGCTCCGGGTGAATTCGTTATTCCATCGAATATTGTCAAAGCGCTTTCTCCATCCTTCTTCTACGATCTGATTCGTAGTCGTGGCTTGAAGATTCCACAAGTCAATGCCAGAGAGAATATCACCATTCCGCACTTTGCTGCGGGTGGACTCGTCCAGCAATCCGCGCAGCCGATCATTATCAATGCTGCTGGCAAACAGATTCATCTATCGGGTTCGCGTGAAGCAGCCAATCAACTAGCGAAGCTATTGACGCAAACTGGGAGGGCGCTCTGATGGCGATCTCGTTAGGGCTGGTCAATTTCAGTGCAGTAGGTGAGACGCAACTCGATTGGTCGGATCAATATGCCTGGCAACCCATCGGACAGACGATACGCTACGGACTGGCTGGCAATCCAGTGATCCTGGAGAATACTCGGAGTGGACGACCGATTACACTGGTCGCAGAATTACCGTGGGCGTGGTTGACTGCTGCAACAGTCGAGGCCTTGCACACCTTGGCGAGTACTTCGCAAATGCTATCCTTTGTTTATGGAAGCTTTTCGACTGATGTACGCTTTCGACGCGATCAAGGTCCGCTACAATTCACTCCAATTGATCCACGTAAATTCTATTATACTGGTACAATTTATCTGATTGAGGTTTGAGATGGCAATTCTAGGTTCTGAACTGGTTTATTATGCGTCGGCAACTGTGAACGATACGTCGAGCAATGGTGGACGGATTTCGGCCAACGAAGTCGTATCTGGCGGTAGCAATACGTGGTGGCCGAACGTTCCAGAAGCCGATTTGACCACGGGCAAGACTCAATGGCGCAAGGGCTTCGTGCGTGTGGACAATGCAGCAAACGAGACCGCTTCGGTCTTGCGTGTTGGCTTGTGGCGACCGACGACCGGCGATGATGAGCTTTATCTCGCGCTAGGATCACAAACCAATATTCAATCTGGATTTGGATCGCCCAATCTCTATGGTTGTGGCAAGTTAAACAGTTCTGTGCTGACGGGTGCCAGTTCTATCGATGTGCTGGTTGAGGATGGAACCGTCATCATCTTTCGGAATGGCGAGAAGATTCGGATCAGCAATGAAACCAGTTTGGGTTCGGGTGGAACTGCCGAAGTCCATGTCATCAATGGTACGCCATCGGTTGCTGGTGATGTCGTCACGATTACGCTGACGGGTACGCTGGCTAATGATTACAGCAGCACCAACACCTATGTGGCTTCGCTAATCGAAACCACAAGTTTGGCTGGAAGCACAACAGGTAAATCGGTCATCAGTAGCGCCGGTACCTTCACCGAAGCCAACATGACGGTTGGAAATCTTGGTTCTATCTATCAGGTTCTGCTTTTTACCTTTACGAGTTCCAGCGCGTTCACAGTGACATCTGATGCTGGTATCATCCTAGCTGGCGGTACAATTGATACGACTTATGCGCCGACCAACGTGGGCAAGGGTGCGAGCTATTTCTCGATTCCGGCGACCTGTTGGGGCGGAACCTGGGCATTGAACGATACGTTGCAGATCACTACGATTCCACCAGCCTTACCGATCCTGGAAAAACGAGTAGTGCCTTCTGGGGCCACCGCGTTTGGTTCGCAGAGTCGTGGCCTGATGTTCTTCGTGGAGTCGTAAGATGCCCGGAGTAACCGCTACGACACTCTCGGTCTCCTTTAGCGAGGCAGAAGCTCGTGAGAGTAGGATCATCTTACAGCAAATGCGAAAAGCGTTTAATGGCTTAGGTGCATTGGAAGGACGGTGTTTTTCTAACGGGAGCGTTACGTATGAAGCTTCTGTAGGGAAGGTCGAGCGTGGCAGTAAGATTCCTCAAGAATACACTGAGCAAATTTCTTTCTCTAACAGCAATAGTGCGTCTTTGTCAAAACCTGGCGCACAAAGCGTGAGTATCGAATACTCGGTATTAAGACCTCCTTCAGGATTAACTTATGATTCCGAAACCGAATCAGTGGTAACGAGTAATGGTACACAGGTGTATGGGAAAGCCATTGTAAAATACACCGCTATTTACGAAGTGTTTTTCTATTATCCTTATGTACAAAGTATTCCTTGGGGTGGAGTCACGATTCAACTTGGGACGGTATTTGCCTACAACGATACCACTGTTGAAGCTCTCGATATGGAACTGGATTTCAATCAATCAAAGGATTGGGTAGAGTATGCGCGAGTCACTTCAAAGATCGTACTCGATCCAAAAGGAACATGGGAATTTCCGCCAAACTGGCAATCCACCTTTAGTTCGAATCGGTCAAAAATCGGCGATGAACGTCAAGATTATCCTCCTGATGGAGAATTTCCTAATACAACCGATACCGTAGATGGAACAAACTGTTTTGTAGACGAGCGTGTTCACATGATCGTTGAAGTTAATAGCATTGGTTCGTTGCAGTACAAAGACTTCAACAATGGTGGTGATGGTTATTGGGCATGGGAGAATCCTTACTTTGGTGATTCTAATTATGATCCAGCGTATGAGATTCAATTTGCCGAACCGCCAGGTGGATCGCGTGCCACGAGCGCAGAAGAGTTTCGGTATGATTTGAACCATCGGACATGGCGTGATGCGTTCCTGGATGTCGATAAAACTGCTCTCATCGCAAAACTACAGAATGAATATCCAGGCGCAACAACTTATTCGAGGTCGCGCTGATGAGTGGGTTTGGCAATATCATTGGTAGCGGATTAACTTGGTCACTCGGTAATTTTGGCTATCAATTTATCACGACTGGTTCTGAAATAGAGACCGATAGTAATGGTTATTATAAAGGGTCTGCCGTTTATGTCTCCTTGCCTGAAAATCTAACACGATTATCAACAGCAACGTTAAAAGGTATTGCGACTGGTTCTACGCTTGAAAGTTATGGTAATCCAGTACAGGAACCTACAACTGATCTTCGTAAGATCACAAAAGTTTATAATCTAAATCAAGTCCAATTAGTTCCAGAAAATTCCTATTATGGGTATTATATAGATAACGATAGTAATTATAAACTTCATTCTCATTTAGCGTATGCGTCTGTTTGTCCACAAGGTAGCATCTATAATGCTGGTTTGTATATGTTATCCGATTATTTTAATTCTAGTGATATTGGTTACGATCTTGCACCAACAGTTTTAACTAATAATAAAAATCCACTTGGTCGTATGCCAGATGCAGACTGGCCAAATGAAGCGTGTCGAGTACGTGTTGTTAGCGAACAATATGGAATTCGTTACTTCATCGTGATGGCAGATGCGTCTTGTACGTTTTATTGTTGGCCAGATCAATATGATTCTGATGAATACTTAGAACCTCCAGATTCTTCATATATTGCGCAACAATATAAAGCGAATGTTCCTGCTACCCAAGTACAATCCTTAGTTCCGACTTTTCCAAACTGGGTTTACCTTCCTCAAGGTCAGCGGCGCGATACAGATTGGCCCAGTACGGTCAATTCTGGTGAACCTCGTTACGGTTGGCGTTTCCATCCACTTGGAACAAAGGTTGTAGGAACTGTACTTAAACGGACAGAATTTACTGGAGAAGTTCATACAACACGAAGTTCTATTGGACAATATTCTTCTGGATTTACTTGTTCTCCATCAACTCCTGTAACTTTTCGTAATATAACATGTCCATTAGTAAGCACACATGTTCCAGTAGAATCTATTACTTTTAAAATAAGTCCAAATAAAAAGTTTAATCTTTATGATGGAGAACCGATTTATATTGATTGTGTTATAGATATTTACGAAGATTATCCAGGATACCCACAAGAATTACAGCCAGTACAAATATCTGGAAATATTGTTGGTGACTATAGCTACGATACTTATGGAAATGTGCTTCCATCAACAGAAATTGTTTCTGTAAGTATCACGAATGCTCCGTGGTTGTTGTCTACTGGAACAGGATGTCAATGGGCTACTTATAACGAATTTTATCGGTTTTCTCTAGGAGATGCCGATATTATTCCTACATATAAGGACAGTCGATGTTCCAATACTCCAACTAACATGCTATTCGATACGCCAGGAATCGTCGAATTTACTATAGAAATAGATATTACAGGCCCGGATAAAGAAGACTTCGATTTTTCGATGACTCTTGCTAGAAATCAAGAACCTGATGACGATCATTATTATATCGCTGCTGGATACTTATCTCCTATTATCGCTGAAAGTATTACATATCCAGTTAGTGTGAGCAATGGAGATTTGCTAGTTGCTAGTCTATCTTGTTATTGCGTACAAAACGATATAGATTCTGAGATAAATAGAAGGATCGGTTACTGTGGTTCGCTACGTAACATGATCTCGCGTTCTATTATTAGAATAGTTAATTTAGAATCTTCTGATACTCTATTTGAATTTTTAACCGCTTCTTATGTAGATCAATACTTGAAAAAACGATATGATCCTACTGAAACTGAGTTAGTTAGTTGGGAGGGTCGATTAGCTCATATTGATTTATCGACGCTATCTTTTATTTATTCCATTAGTCGTGATACTTGGACGATGGAAGATTATTTGGAGTTCTCATATCCTCTAGCAGTCAAACAACGCTGGTTATCACGGGAAACCGGAGTTCGTAGTTATGCGTTAGGGCAGGTCGTTCACGAAACTGGAAATGCAGTTGAAGGTTTTTGGAACGATCTTGCTGGAGAGTTGGATGTTGATAATTTTGATGCAATACAGTTATCGACTACCGGAAGTCGTCACGTATTGCATTCTGGTATTTCTAATTTGGTCGAAATATTTGCGCAATGTATCTACGATAGAACGATCAATTCTTTAATTCAAGACCCATACGACGATTATTCTTCGTTTTCAGCACTCGGATCATCCGATTTTGAATCATTTATATTAGCTGGTAAACAATACGCTCTTTATTTATGTGGCTATACAGACTCGATTAGTTATAGCGAATCTACATGCGATTCTATGTTATCGTCATACAATACTGATTATTCTACCGATATCATTGACGGGACAGTTATTAATAGAATCGTAGAAATTCACGATCAGTTGAAAGTGTTTTATGCATCTCGATCTTCATCGCCAACTAAAATTGGAGTAATGACGGCATTCAATTTAATTTCATCATACGACCGTCCTATTATAATTAAAGACTATGGAGAATGTTTGAATATAAGCATTTACAATAGCGGCGCACAGATGTTAAGTAGTGGGTTTGATAGTTCATATTTTTCGTTTGGTGGATCAGGAAGCAGTCAACATAGGATTGAAGAATATCAAGTTGGGAGCGAGTGGCTATTTTCTGAGTGGGTTAATGCGATAGAAGGACAACGTGGAAGACAATTAGTCGTTAGCCCGATTGGATATTATGCAATTTATCGGAAACAACCATTAGTAAATACTCTAGTTCCTGACTATTTAATTTTCTATGATAGTGATACAGGAATAAAATACTCAACTTACGAACCAATTAGTAAAATGGTTGTTTCCTATACTCCGTACAATGCTTCATATAACGAAGATCATAAACCAGCATTATCTGATTTCTCATACGAGACAATAGATTGTATCGGAGCGGTTAGTCAAGAAACAACTTATACTCATCAACAGTTCTACGAACAGGCATTCGATAAAGCTGATGGTTCTATTGATGATCCAGAAACTATTATTTATGTCACGACTGTTTACGATCCTTATTATACTGTTAAATATTATAGGATAGTCAGGCATGTCGGAGATGAGTATGGAAATTTTTACTCATCGTATAACTTTTTAAATACTCCAAGACTTAATGGTTCAGCCTTTTTCGTAGGGGGTTAGTTATGGCGTGCGTATATGCTCCACGAGTAAAAGAAACAACAGAGACGACTGGAACAGGGACGTACTCTCTAGCAGGAGCCACAACAGGATTTCAAAGTTTTGTGGCCGGTATTGGTAATACGAATACTACCTGTTATTGCTGTACGGATGGAACCAACTGGGAAGTCGGTTATGGCACTCTGACTGCGGGGACGCCAAATACATTGGCGCGAACGGCAATCCTAGCTTCATCGAATTCTGAAAGTGCCGTATCCTGGTCGTCTGGAAGCAAGGAGATTTTTTGCACTTTTCCCTATCGGATGTTGCGCGTCATTCAGGGCGACATTAGTGCCTTTGGGAATTTTACCATCGATCAGGATGCACCAGGGCTTCAATCCATCAAGATCGGTTATGGACTCGTCTGTAGTGGTGAACATTCGTATGTATTTGGTCAGGATTCGAACTGCATTGGTGGTTATTCCACGCTAATTGGAATGAATAATTACGCTTCCACTAATGGAAATATCCTTATCGGAAATAATAATGTGGGTTCTTCAAGCAATGCGCCGGCATATTGTTTTGGTGAAGGAGCATATGTTGTCACAGCGCTGGACCCGATCATTGGCTATGCGACTTCCTATGATTGGGCGAATAAACTATTAGGCCGACTGCAGACTGCGTATGCCGAAACGACAAATGCTACCGAAGCCGGTATGAGTTTGACGCTCGCACCCGCGCTTGACACCACAGCAACGATTGCCTATCAGATTTTACTCGTCGCCCGTCAAACGGGAGGCACATCGGGAAGCGTCGGCGATTCTAAAGCGTGGAAATTGGATTTATTGGTCAAGTATTCATCAGGAACTCCTACTCGAATCGGATCAACGTCCGCATCGGTCATCGAAGCGGATAGCAACGCAAGCGCCTGGGCATTCGCCGTTAATTTTTCCGAAACTTATCCTCTACGGATTACTGGCGCTGCGAATAAAACTATCCGATGGGTAGCTACCGTCAGTGGAATCGAAGTATGCGATTATAGTTGATATAGTCTATTCGATCAAAATTGGATAATACGATGTCAAATGCAAGCAATACTCTGGAAGAATTAATTGGCGATCATCTACTACGTTCTGCAACATGGTCAAAACCAACAGCTATTTATGTAGGGTTATTTACGACGATGCCAAGTGAGGATGGAACTGGTGGAGTCGAGGTTTCTGGAGGAAGTTATGTACGAATTCAATGTGGTCCTGGAGATTCATACTGGACCACGCCGACTTCAGGTAATGGAGCTTATATCAACACTGCTATAATTCAATTTCCACTTCCGACAGCAAATTGGGGAGATGTTGCTGGATATGGTCTATTCTCTGCTGCTTCGTCAGGCACTTTGTATATCTATAAAACATTTACAACGCCTGTTACTATCAGCTTAGGCGATCCAGAACCTAGATTTTCAATAGGTGCCATCACTGTAACTGTGGCTTAATAAGATCATGCTTGGCGAATCTCCACTCAGTAGTTCTCCGCTTGGAAGTTTAGGAGAATCAACAGCTATTGTATTTCCAGCAACAGTTGCTACTGTTTCAATATTTAGTAGTGGACGACTTACCCTTCTCAATCAGCGTTTACACTCTATTTTATATGCAGTATCAAATAATACGCTTCATCGAGTCAGTTATAATCTAGGAGATTTACCTACACGATTTCATTCAATATCTTGGTCTACAGAAGCACAACGTCTACATACGATTCTCTACGAATCTACATCTGCTACAGCAACCAGTTCTTCTGCCTATCATGTCGTCTCTTATGAATGTTCCAGTACTGGAACTCTTACTGCTGATTATAGGTTTCATACGATTAGCTATGCAGTAATCGGTTCTGATGTAGTTAGTAGTGCAAACTGTTATCACGAAATCAACTATAATGTTATCGGAGCTGATTCGCTCACTTCTGATTCTATACTGCATACTGTTCTCTACGAAGGTTCTGGCGTTAGTTCACTTGTTCTCGATCAACAAATCCACGAAATCAGCTATGCCGTGATTGGTTCTAATCCAATCACTTTATCATCTAATTTCCATCAGGTTTCCTATACTGTCTTTAATCCATCTATCAAGTTCAATGAAATATTCTATAAATCAGTCATTCTCAATGATCGCTTGCATCTATCAGGTTGGATAGTTGATACTTCTCAATATAGAATACATGAAGCTCGTTATCATGTGGTAGATGCAAGCGCCACAACTGAAATAGGTACAATCACATTTAGCGATAGTAATTCGAATACTTATGACTTTCTTGCGCTCACAATTACTGCTGATGAAGATTCTCCTTATTGGCAATGTGAAGTATCTTTGAAGGATGCTCAAACATATATATTATTCAAACGAGATACTCCATTCATTATTAACTTGTTAGGCACCGAGTTTTATTTTATTGTCGATAGTCGTACATTACAGAGAACGATAGATGATGCTGGTAATTATCAGGAAGTTTGTACGATCAGCGGACTTTCTCCATTAGTTCGCTATGCCAGTCCACGTGCCACCAAGATCACGAAGACTTGGGAAACGCCAACACTTGCTTCTACTATCGTTACCGAACTGATTGGATCGGTAACATGGAATCTGGTGGACTGGCTGATTCCAGCCTATCGGTTAGCAGCCGATCATGCAGCTCCACTGGATATTGCGCGTCAGATCGTCGAAGCAGTTGGTGGATTGATTGAATCACAACCCAGTGGCAGCGTCGTATGTCGGCATCGCTGGCCTACTTCGATTGCCGAACTTAGCACCGCAGCAGTCGATCATACTTTTGACGAACGGTTCATCTTCTCTGCCAGCGAAGAACCCACGCAAGACGAACTGATCGACAAGGTGCGCATCTACGATACCGAAGCAGGCTTCCAGGATCGACTAGAGTACGTTCCCAACAAGATCGGCACTGCCAACGATCCGCGCCATGGCGTTCTCTATGCCTTTCCTTCACCATGGCGCGAAGGACTGCGCATGGTCACGACGCGACCGTCTACGATCCATATCGGTACCATGACGGAAGGGACTCGTGCGATTGTTGCCGGTAGCGAAACCTATCCTCCAGAACGATTGACCTTCACCGAACGCACGGCCTCCACTCAGTATCCAATCATGAGTCTGACAACTCTGGATTGGCTCGACGAAGACTTGGGCGCTGCGCTCTTTACTCCCTATGCCACCACGCTCGAAGCGGGTGCTGGTTCGTACAGTGGTTACAGTTTAGCCGAAGTTCAATACGTCACTCGGTATCTAGCAGTTCCAGTAACCTGTTTAGAAGATGTCGAAGAAATCGAAGCGCAATTCTTATTATTAGAGGAAACTCAAGATGGCTGAACTTGTCGTTGCGACACTGAATGTTAATTTTGCTGCGGATACGACTGCAACAGAAGGATCGTTAAAGCTAGAAATCGATGATCGAGAAACCGGACTGAATGGTGGCGATACTTCGTTCGTACCGGGAGATACGGTCGGCTTCTGGTTGTTCAAGGATTCGAATGTTAGTATCGTTTCCGGTCCATCTTCGACTGCTGGTGGTATTACGTCAGCAGGAACTGCTACCAAGACCATCGACGAATACATCACCTTCTCAAATAGCGATACTGGATCGTTGGGTTATCCGCCGAGTGGAGCCGTTAGTTTGGAGTGGCAAGGCCGTTGTTATCGGATTGTCGAATCCAGCGGAAGTGTTAGTGTGACTACAATTTCGACATTACCCAATCGCACTCGGTCGCAGTTGAAGATGCCGAATAACGAGAACGTTGCTGGCGTTCTTCGTGCGAAATATACCACGACAGGTTCCTTGTACCGCTTGCAGAGCGTTCCTGAAGACATTACCGAAGTCTTGATCTTTGCCATCGGACAGCAGGTAGCCTAATGGTCGATATTGTCGTCCAGCGTGGTGCTGGAACATCACCAGGAGATGATGTCAACGATCCGCTGTTGACCGATCTGAGTGCTGCCTTGAGTCGTGGCCGTGCCGAACTCGATCAGGGCGCATTGGCGGATGCGCCTGTTCTCACGATTCGTCTCCATGCCGTGCGTTTGGGTGAACTCATCGAAGTCGATGATTCGGCGTTGGGAACGTGGCGTGGGAAGGTAACGAATGTAACGCATACCGTTTCTGTCGATGATGCTGGCAATCTGGATTATGATACCAAGCTGACGTTGCGCAAACCGAGATAAGTATGCATCCACTCAAGCAATTACAAAACCTGTTACAGAAGCGTTCGCCCAATCAGGGGACTATCGTCACGTCGTCTGGTTCTGAGATGCTGGTTGCAACGACATTAGGTTCGTTACGAGTTCTGAGAGGAACAGGAGATACTACCAATTACAAACCAGGAGACTCGGTGATCTTGGTGAATGGACAAGTGGTTGGTCGAAAACTACGTTCGCCGACGATCTACGTTCTTTGAATAGGATAGTAAGTTATGCCGCTCAAGAAAGGTTTTAGCCAAAAAAGTATAAGTTCGAATATTAGATATGAAATGAAGAAACATCCGTCAATGAAGCAGAAGCAAGCGGTTGCAATCGCTCTGAGCGTGGCACGCAAGGCGAAGGCAAGCAGGAAGGGTTCGTCACGGAAGAAGCGATAAATTCTTTAATAGAATTTATCGGAAGTACGAGACTTATTAGATTCTTCGAGTTCTTCTAACTCTTTGTGATCGCACTCTTCGCAAAGATACGTCTCGTAGACTTCTTGATCGAACTCGTAGATGACGAGAGATGCGTGTTGCGTTCCACAATATTCACAGGTGTGTTCTTCTAACATAGTAACTCCTACGAAAAAGCTTCATCTTGATTAAGACCAGAATCGATCCAATCAACAAATCGTTCGATATTTTCTTTATTCACTTCCATCCATGTTGCGCATTGATCCTGTGAAAATCTAATCCATAACTTCTCGCAAAGATTTATGTTACAGTAATATCCTGTATTAAGCAATGCCTTGTATATAGGAAGAAATTGCAAGTCATTTTCGTTCAATTTATATTCCTTTCGATTTAAGTATCGTCATATAGTCTCTCCTTTTGTGCTTAAAATCTATTATATCACACTTTTAGTTATTTGTAAAGCACTCTATTTAAAGAGTATTTGATTCGAATCGTTATTGTCCAGCATCGGCGCTATTGTTGTTTTTCGATTTACGAGTCTGCGTTTCGTCGTTCGAGTCTGTTTCTTGCTGGTGGCGATCTGCTAAACTATCGACCGCTTAGCAGATGCACGAGCCAATACTTGTCGGCATTGCCTGGCTCCCAGTGACCGATGTGATCGATCAGGAACTCGCGCAACGCCTTGCGCTGGACTCGATGGTGGTTGTCGCCGTGATACTGCTTCGCGACGAGCTTGCCTTGCTTGATCCAGCGTGCGACCGACTTGTGATCGGTGCCGAGCAACCTGGCGATTTCGGTCGGATAGTAGCCTACATCTTCCGAATCGCGTTCGATTGAGTCGAGCCAGCCGACCTTGCGGCGCTTGATGTCGATGGCTCGCCAGGTACGCTTGTAGCCGTTCTTCGCGAACACCGCTTCGAGTTGCTGGTTGGTGAAAGTCGGATTCGACAGCAACAACTCGATTTCGGAAACGGTCCAGAAGCCTACTTTCGTGGTCGGCTTGATCAGCGAACAGCCGAGTGAGAGCGCCCGCTTCTTGATGTGATGCGACTTGCAGTTCCATTGCTGGCACAACCGCCGAACGATTCCAAGTCGATGCGGCGGCGTGTAGGCTTTAATGATGATTCGATCTTGTTCTTCGTCGAACGTCATGGTGATTTATAATTACAAACTTCCGTTGATGAATCCGTCGATTTCCATACTTGCGTCATTCAATGCTTCTATTAAACCTCTTACGTCATCTATCCGTAGAGTTATATAGGACGATCCTTTTTCTTCTTGCCGGTCGCACGATTTTTCTAGATCGTCTGCTATCTTGCTTAAAGTTTCTGCAATCGAACTATTCGCCATCTTCTCCACCCCGCAATTGGTTCGCCAGGCGATACCGAAGAACTCGATACCGCCGAGCGAGGATTCGATCAGCCGATCAGGTATTGCTTCTGCGCTTCCTTGACGTTCTCGGCAGGCACGTCGGCGAGCAGGGCGCGCAGCCACGCAGGACGCGGGCCGCGACCGTTCCAGGTTTCGTCCGCATTCGCTGGATTCCGATACTTTGGCAGATATTCTTTCTTCTCGACGAAGAAGGATTTGGCATCCACTCCCAGCGATTCGGCCTTCTCCTTCACAATCCCCACCAGCGCCTCGAACTCTTCGATGGCTCGCTGTTTGGCCGACGCCTGGGCCGCCGTAGCGGCTTCGATCAACGACTGCAACTCGTCAAAACTACGACCTTCGACTACTTCCGCAACATCACTCATGTTTAACTCCGATTAATAGGATTTCGTTTAACCAGTACAGAATATCACATCAGATTAATAAGAGCAACACTTTGTTATTTCTTTCGATCTTTTGTCCACCTTTCACATTATGAACTGGCATTCGTTTCTGCCTCTTTCAAAAGATTGTTGATGTGGACGGGCGTGAAGGAGAAAGCTTTTGCCAAGTCAGTCACACTCACTCCAGCATCATGCAGGTAGAGCAGGGCATGTAGTAACTGCTCGTTATCGATGACACTCGGTAACTTCCCAAAGCGCGGCGCTTTCCCACCACGACGAATCCACTCCTTAAATGCGGCTCGCCCGACGAACCGCCCCACCATATGTCTCGGATCGGTAATTAACCCCAGGACGAGCGTAACAAACCACTCGTCCCGGTCATTGATGGGCAGCGGATCGTTTTTGTTGCGTGACTCTTCGATCCGCTTGGCGAACTGAAGGATGACTTGAACTGGGTCAGCATCCTTCGGTATCTTGTTGTAGTTGATCGGTAGACTCATAGATGACCTGTGCGTCTAACCAGACGCTTAACTCGGACAGCCTTACGGCAGCCGATTACCGGAATCGTTGGCCTTTTCGAAAAGTACGTCTATTTCTGCCGCAAGTTCGCGGTCGATCTGGCCGTGATCACAAAGCCATCCGCCTCCGAGTAGTTCTCTGTTAGATTCCGCCGTGTTGGCTTCGCGAGCTGCTATCAGGTTGCGGATGCGTAAGGCCAACAAGTCGGTAGAGCGCGATTCGCTATCGCTCATGGCTTATCTCCTTGTTATGCTTCTTTCTTGTATTCATCCATTTCATGCCAGCATGTTTCGCATAGTGGCCCTTCGTCGTCTGATGTGTAAATAGAATCTTCTTCGCATCTTCCCGTTGGCTCATCACAGATTGAGCAGAGTTGACGAGTTCCGGGGTAATTAGTTGCATTCCAGTGTTCATGTTCTGTTTGGCTCATTGCATGTTTAAAACCATTCGGCCAAGTATTCATATAGCTAACTCCTAATGTAAAAGTTCGCATAACAACCGCATTAACACCGACCTTCAACCGCTACGCGGTTTCAGTAGGGTTATGCGGAGCGTTATAAAAATCTCTCTGCTATACCGACTGGACAACCCACGGCTTTGCAGCTTCGAGAAATGCCCGCACTTTGGCGAGGTCGAATATCTGGTCATCAGGAGAGCGGAGCTTTGTTTCTGCATCAATCCATATTTGCCGCTCACCAATGACGGTTGCTATTTTCTCGATCTGACCCGCTACGTTTTCAGGGGAGAGCCCACCAGCGTATCCGCAGGGAATTTTTAGAGGAAGCGGCCATGCTTCGGGCAGAACCCCCGCACCATGCGACAGGTCGAACAGCGCCGAGACATTCTTGTGGTCGCTCATTGACTCGATCATTTCCGTATTCACTCCGTCGTGCTGGAAGATGATGCTCTGTTCATGGTTCCCGAGTTCGCGCACTATCTCCCAAAGCAGCACCGCGCTGTATTCGTGTGAGACGGCATGGGTATTGATTTGCCACCGCTGAAAGAACTCCTGCAAATCATCGTCGATATTCAAGAAGTCATGGATGGGCCAACGGCCCTTGAGTATTTCCCGCACCCACCCGCCGCAGATATGGCCAGAGAAGTGCATTTCGCGTTCAAGACAGTCGCCTATTAGGTGGTTAATCCACTCACGCGAAGGAAAACGTGTGTTGCCCATCGAATTACGCGACAGCAGAATACCGAACTCAACGAACGGGAACTCTTCAGCCAGTTCGATAAGCTGGTACGGGTGAACGCTGTCATCGGCTCCTGTTACTGTCACCTTCGTGATAAACTGCATCCATGCCTCCTTTTTATCTTCGTGGCCACGACGATTTATAACCAGTCGCGGCACGCGGTCTGCGCTCCGCTTGCCGGTGCGCTTTGTCGTTAGCCGTCACAAGCCGATAGTCGTAGTCATCGACGTATCCGGTTTCATAGTCGCGGCTCTCGTTGCACACCACCACTTCGTAAATTCCGTCTTCGACCTCGCCCAAATTCAAGATACGTGGCAAAACTTCTCCCGCACCTATCGCGATGACGTCTTCTGCAATGACGTTGAATCCTTCGCACTGGCGGCGCAAGAACGTCAGGCTTTTCTTCGTGTGCAGCCCACGCTTGTCTGCCCATAACGTCGTCTTCACCCGCACCGTGCAACGGCTAACATTTACGTCAACCGGACCTTGCTCCAGCAGTGTTTCGTGGTTCATTTGCTGTCCTTGTTAGGCGTATAAAGAAGGATGAAGCCAAGCACCCTTGCCTGTTTCATCGCGAAGTATTTTGTCTAGTCCGTCCATGACGCTATCCCAATATTCCTGCGTCACCGATGACCGAGTGCCATCGTATTGACAGGGCACTCCATCTCTCGCCCTAATATTGTTCATTTCTTGCCATGCCAAGGCAATCGCCTTTTGGTATTCTTGCTTCATCTCACGATTGTTATCAATCAACTCCCACGCTTCATCGGCGGAAATCTCACGGTGCCATACGTCAATCAAAATCTTTTGCAGTTCTTCGTTGGTCATCTCGTTTCTCCAGGATGCGATGTCCAAAATCAGCACGGCGGCGACTCAACTTCTAATTTCGCCAGCAAAACATGCTTTCATTATTTCATACTCGCCACTAGTGATTACATGACGAGTATGATAGCGTACATTGTATATTAAAATGGATTACTTCTAAAAGGGAATGTCTACGTCATCCATTACAGGCGAAACTTCTGGTTCCTTCTTCTCTTCGTGTTGTCCACTCTCCTTCTTCGTACCGATCAATTCAAGATCGGCGACCCGACACCGCAAACTAGCCTTGTTGGTTCCATCCTTCGCCTGATACTCATGCAGTTCGATTTCTCCATAAATCAGAACCGCTTGTCCTTTCGTCAAATAGTTGATAAGTTTTTCACCACGATTACCCCAAAAGTCGCAATCAATCCATTGCGTCTTTTTCTTGTCGCCATAACCGGTATTATTTGCGACAGAGAACTTCGTTACCTTGTTCTCACCGACCGTCTTGAGTTCGGCGTTGCGACCGAGTGAACCATGGAAAGAAGCACGAATCATACATTTACTCCTAAATTTCTCATTGAAAGATGATGTTCTTGATGATGCTTAACGCATAACCAGCGAACAATAAGTGGCTTGCTGTAATCATCATGATGGGCTTGTGAATTATTTTCTCCACAAACTTCACATGGTTGTTTAAGAATCTTTCCAGCATGTATTGCATTTGTAGCTGCAATATGTGCCTTGCGAATTTCTGGATGATTCTTTCTATACTTATCTATCGCTCTCCTATATGTTTGTATGCCTTTTTCGGTTTTACGGTATCTCATAACCCCGGCGAGTTTTAACAATTTTCCTCTTTCTGTTTGATAATATATTTTTTTTCTAGCTCTTTTTTCTTCATCAGTGTATTTTCTGTCTTTTACGAGGCATCCACATGATTTAGATATTTCAAGTCTTAATTGATCTAATCTAACAAACCTTTCTGTTCCACAATCGCAACGACATAAACAGTATGTTTTTTTATTATATCTAAAATTTTCTCCAATTACATTCCATTTGGTATACTTTTCACCAACCATATTAAATCCTCTCGTCAATTTCACCGCAACCGTCTGTTACGATGGGAGCCTTACTCCGTGCTACGCACTCGTGAGAATGCGTAGACCGTAGTATTACTTATCGTTCAGCACCGCAAACCGTGCAGCGATACTTTTTTGTATCGCCTACCTTCGACATCGTCTGATTATGAACGCGCATCTTCAGACCATACATCTCGTCCTGTTGACGAGCCGCGATAGTATCTTTACAAGAAGGACAATATTTTATTTCAGTCATTCTACTTCTCCTATTTAAAAATAGTCTATGAAAGATGCTCACGCCAATCTATTTCATCCCATGAAATAGATTCTCCAATAGGTTCAACATTAGTTCTTAATGGCTCTATTATTTTACTTTTTTCAATTCCATTATTGCATCTTACTGAATATCCGCCATCAAGCCAGATGCGATTGTTAAGTACGTCTTTCGTTGTTACTCTCACTAGTGATTTTTTTGTACCGTCATAAAACGAAACCAAATCACCTTCTTTCAGTCTAAGCAACCACAAAATACGTTCTTTATTCATATCATTTTTTCTCCTATATTTGAATATTCTATCACACTTCGCCATCATAGACAACGAAGTGTGAATCGTTATTTACAATAAAAAGTGTCGGTGACAGTTACGACACAACCAATCACGAGTTGACTGCTCGATGTTTTTGCTTCCGCAGTACGGGCATTCGTGATTCTTGTATTTCTGCTGCTTGTGTTTCCTTGTTCGTTGCCTGAGTAAGTTCGCCAATGATAAACTCCGGGTATTCGTGTTGGTGTGAAATGTGTTCGGAACGATTATACTCCAAATCGAGATCAATCATCACTTAACATTTCCTTCCACGTTTTGAGTTGCATCATGGTCGAGTTCGTGTATAGTTTACGCTTCGCGCGCGTGACCGCCACAAAGAATACGCATAATTCACCTTTCATAGGCAAATACCGTCTTTCCTTTCTATTCCAGCGCACCAGATCAGGAAAGTCGTCGGCAAGTCGTACTACGTCAAATTCATCGCCTTTGGCCTTGTGAACGGTCGAGAGAATCACGTCGGCACGATCCCGGCTGGTTTCGCCGGCATAGCGTAGCTCTTCGCAGATGTACGGAATCTCGGATGAATACTCTTCGACGCGCTTGACAGCCATCGCGAGTTCTTGATCTTCCTTCGCCATCTCCAACACCACGTTCCAATCGTCGATCATTTTTAATGTTGGATGCTTGACGCGCTGGTTTTCACCGATGGACAGATACCATGCACTCTCGAGCATCAGGATACTATCGATCAGCGAACCCACCACATGAACGCGCTTGCCGCTACGCACGGTGTTCAATGTTTCGGATAACAGGCCACCATTGCTTCTGCACAAGACCGCATGGCGTTCGTTGCATCGTCCGTAGGCGATCTCGCTGTGCATCCCAACACCGGTCAGATGTGGCTGCTTCGTAGGAAACAGATCGAGCACCGAGTTCGCCACGTCGGCAATTTCTGGCCCGAACCGATGGGAGATGGTCAGGTCCAGTATCGCGTCAAAGTTCATCTCGTCGGCGACGTTGACCGTACACCGATAATCGTACAACTGTTGATTCCGATCCCCAACGCAAATCTTTTGTCCTGGAATGCGGCGCAACGCTTTCACGTTCGCCCTGACCATATCCTGACACTCGTCTACCAGAACCTTTGCATAGCGTCCGGTCAACGGTGCGCCCTCCTCGACCCACAGTTTCGCATACATGTCGTGCTCGACACCGAATTCAAGATTTTTGAAATCGTTCATCGAAGCCAGCCACGTTTTGCGGGCGACGGTCACAACATCATCCTTAAACGTCTCGCGATCTTTTTCGTCACGCGCCAGTACCGCTTCCTTTGGCACATGCCAGCCCGTGATGGCTCCGTCATCAGAAGTACAATACCTCCGAATGGCATACTTGGCCGCTACTGCCGTTGAATCATCGCAGCCGAACTTGACTGCAATGACTTTCGGATTAAGCCGAATATTCAACTTGCGATTGTAATATTTTCCACAGTATGCATAGGCCGCACCGTGGAACGTGTAATTCTTCACCCACGATGGCATCGTTGCATCGGCGTGCAACTTCGTGCTCTTGTTAAAGCAGAAGTTGACGATTGGTTGTCCAGGTTTTGAGTTGCTAATAAGAAATAGCAAGGTCGTTTTGCCGGATCCGGGTCCAGCATTGACCACCAAATCATCGCCGGCATCCGAACGACGAACGCATTCGAGTTGTTGTGCAGTGGCCTGCATATTATCTCCTCGTTGAACAGTTATTCCAAATCAATATAAAGATTCCGATCAATTTCGTCTCTGATCCATTGTGGTAAACACTCTGGAAGATAGGGGTGTTAGAGCCGAACCGACTCCCGCAGATGCCCACTCGCGGAATGGGCACCCGGCAATCTTATTCGCTACGGTTATTGAATCGTTGTTTCAGAATGGTTTCGATTTCATCATTGACGAGATAATTTAGTGACCTTGCTGCTGGCGTGTCTGGCATGTATTGAAATATTCCAAATACCAACCTGCCAAAATTCAACGATTTTATAGGATCGTCCAATATCTTCTCAAAAACTTCATCCATTAAAACGTCTATCTCCTTAAACGATCCTTTCTTGTAATCATCGGCTAGTTCGGTCATGTAATCCTCATAATAAGATTCAAATGCAGCATCAAGTTCGGCCATGCGCTCGTACTCCCAATCGTGTCCGATTGCCAAGCCTTGTAAGTAATTCATTATTTAAATCTCCGAAATAACTCTTTAACTTCATCGATGACTTCTTCGATCTTGGTTTTGTTGTATGTTGCCATTGGCGCATCCCATGGCCTACGGCGCACCGCTTGTAAATCTTCAAATACGGTGCGTCGGTATTGACGATCGCTGAGTTCGTGCATTACAGCGTCAGTATCGTATTTCAACAATGATTCACCATAGATCGTTTGAACGTCTATTAGCTTCGGTCGATAAATTTTCACAATTCCTCCTTAACAAATTTCTTGATCTGATCAATAAAACTCTCGTTACGATGTAGCGCGGTTAAAATATCAGGCCCAGGCCACGATTTACGAAGACCGTCCACTCTGCATTCCATGTCCGGTAACAAATCGATCAACAGTTTTCTCATTTCCTTATTTTCAACAACAATGGAATTATAAACCTCTCGTGATATATACATTTTATTCTCCTAAAACTTTCATTAGAAATCTTCCTCGCCTACCCAGTGAATATTTTCGTCTTCATCATGACAAAAATCTCTTAGTTCTTGTCGTTCCAAATCTTGATCTTGCCAATCATCGTCTTGAGCATCTTCTACATTATCAAGAAACTCTCCGACAGCAGAAAACAATTTCTTGAATGCGTCTGATTCATTATCGAAATGATCTAGCGTTTCGCGCCATACTTCTGTCCATACAGATGATAAATCTTTATAGGATTTCGTATCGGTGATCATTGTGTTTCCTTATGGTGACGGATCGTAATCCTCGTTATCGTCTGGATAAGATAACGGTTTACCAAAAAGACCAAGTTCATCTATTTGGTTGTACATATCATCCTCAATACGAGGAATGACAATCTTATTAAGAATTCGAACTAGATGGTCTGCGTCTTTTGTTTTCTCGTACTCTTCCATCCGATCCAACAAATATTCGTATACATCAGCACAAATCCACATCTTATTCTCCTCAAAATAACACGCCGCTCGATCAACGAACGGCGTGTGATCGGTTAGGCCGCTACTGGTTCTGAAGCTTTGATGGCAGCGATCCGTTCCTTACAGATTGCTTCGAGCCACCGTTTCTCTTCGGAATTCTCCTTTGCCATCATCCTTGCGATGCCTTGCTTGTAAAGGTTACGCACTTCGATCTCACTCTTGAGTTCCTTGAGCGCAAACCGAAGCTCGTTCTTGATACCTTCGATGTCTGGCTTATCTTGCTCCGGTAAATCTTCTCCTGCATAGATGTAAAGTCCGATACCATGCAAACTAATCGCCTTCGCCAAACAGCGTTGCATGGCGGTATTGACCGAGAATGCATCTGGATTCTGGATGGCCTTGTTCCGATGATCCATGACCGGCAATTGTGCCGTCATTGCCTTGCCGAAAGCGGTAACGGTGCAAAAGACCATGCAGGTTTCACCGATCCGGCAATAGGGAACTCGCCCAGTATCATAGTCGAAGAACGTATAATTCCAGGTGGCTGCTGGATCGGCTTGCAGCAATTCATCGACCGCATAGGCCCACGACAGATATGAAAGATTGTTCTTCTTCTCGATATGTTCTGAGACATCAATTTTACGCAATTCAATAAATGACTTCATTGCTCCTCCTGTTTCGGTCCACAATGGACACAAGAAAAATCACTACATGACTTTTCTTAAATCCACTGTTTATAGTATATCACAGTATCAAAAAGAATGACACCCTGTAATAAACAGGGTGTCGGTGAGTTAATTAGAATGGCAAATCCGCCATGGCATCGGCGTGTGGATCGTCGATGACTTGATCAGCGAATCCTTGTAGATATTCACTGTATCGTTCCAACTCATGCTCGCATAATTGATTGAATTGCGCGAACAGAATATCGAACTCAGGAACAGTAATCTTAACGGTATCCGCAATCAGCTTCCGATATTCTTGAGGAAGATATGGGATACATTGCAGGATACGTTCCTCTTCGTTATCCGCAATATCAATCGGATGGATCGTAAAGTACCTATCGTTGATCCTATAAGCGTCAAGTTGTTGCAGTTGTTCGTTTAACATGGTGACTCCTATAGAAACCAATAGAATTCATATAGCCGATTGTATTGCTCTTGATGGAGAGGATTTCTCGATACGATCCATAGGTCGAGCAATGGATCACTTGAACTTTTTATTGGGATTAGATACAACATTTTTTCTCCTATACTTTGATTTTCAGAATTAAGGCGATAATAACCAGATAAATCAATGCCACTCGTCCGAAGATAACGAGTGCCAGTATAATCAATCCAGTGATGGTAATTGCTTTTGTTGAATTCGACTCCTTTACTTTACTCATTGGTTGTCGATCCATTCGAGTAGACGATCCACGGTTTTGCATGGACCGACTCGATTGCAGACTGCTTTGATTCGTCGTAGCACATCATCTGGAATGTATGGAGAATAAACAATCTCGCGATTATTCTTCAGTTTTGACAGTTCGAGACGTTGTGCCTCGACGATTCCTGATAGGAATAGGACACGAACTTGAAGCTCGTTTATTTTTTCATTATCTCGCTTAACCATGATATTTACTCGTTTACTATTGATGTGTCTCGTCAATCATTGCCTTTAAGATTGACACTCTTTTCTCATCTAATCTGATGATCTCTTCGAATGCCTTCATGACTGTTTCGCTGTCCAAGCATAAAATTCCTCTCCTAAATTCATTCGCTAGAAATCTGGCGTTGCCGATGATCTTGGCTCCAGCTATATCGAACTCACATTGTCTGTCCATTTTTATCCTTAAATTAATGTTTCATCATCAGTAACAGAAATTCCTGGCCACTCATTGGTTTCATAGCAATGAGCGAGTTGATTTATCAGTTCGTATCGGCGTGCTGCTGCCTCAAACCGATGTTCTTGTGAAAGAAAATAGCGTGCGATTCCGTATGGCGGAACCGTCTCGAAGACTACCCATATAAACGCATCGGCATTCGTGGCTTCGAGATAATGTACAGCAGCCAAATCGTAACCGCTATATTTGATCGTATTTGCAAACGAACTCGGACTGATACTCTTCGATGTCGTCTTATAATCGACGACGATCTCGAATCCCATGTTTGAGAAATAGGGATTGAATAGACTCGGAAAGCGTTCGGCCAACATCGTACAGACGGTTTGATTCGGCGCGATAATACGGTCGATCCGTCCCTTCATCTGCAATCCATGATCAGCATTCGTCCAGAACCACGATGTTTCGTTTGATCCAGGAGATTCGTGAACCATCCGAAGCAACGGATCGGTGGAGTTGTAGTAGGATTTGACGATCCTACGAACCTTAACATCGTCCTCTCGACTAATGATGGTTTTACCGGATTCGATCAGTTCGGCATACGCCTCCTTTCCTGCCTTCGTGCGACGGTCTAAATCGCCATTCTTGACGATGAAAGTTTCATCGTACAAGGACTCGGATTCGAGGAAGCAATGAATCGCCGTTCCCAGCGAGACCGCCTGATTCTCGACGATGATTTCACCATCGAGATAGGACTTATACATTGCAGGACTCGCAGCGAGATACCGCAACGACGAACCGGATAGTCCAAGTCGCTTGCGGTATTCGTCGAATGGTAAGTTATAAACGGCTTTGTTTATCATGTTTCTCCTTTCGGTTGTGTGGATAAAACGGTGCTTTACATAGCGAACTCGTCTAAGGGTTCGCTACAGCAAAGAATCGTTAAATTACACTTCTCAACTTATTCTGAATCCATTTCGCCTCCAGCTTTTCGAGATGATCGATTACATTGGCGTAAAGATGATGATCGTTTAGAATAATAGAAGCCATGTAATCAATCACATCATTATCGTGATCGATGAAAGCTTCGTCTTGCGGAAACCAGTGCGTTCCTATAAGAACGCATAAGTTCTCGAACTTGCTATCATCTGGAGGATCGTAATAAGAATCGAAGTTTATTTTCACGTTGATTGTTCCTTCGATAACCAGCCTGCTCGAAATGCTCTCCTTATCAAGATATATTCTTCGATGCTAACTTTACCAAGATCGATGTACTCGTTAAACTTGTGTTCCCATGGTTGTTCGCTTAATTCAGGCCAACGAACCCAACCATCTTCGAGTTGTTCTAACTTCGTATTTTTTTCCATTTCGTTTCTCTAGTTATAATTGATTAATTCGATGGCATCCCAAAACCGACAGGAATCAGCAATTAATTCTTGTTCAAGTTCGAACCATCCAGACGCCGGATTAGTTCTCATTCTAGGACGAAGGATATGTACTTCTTCGCCATCGCAGTCTTTCAGCTTGATAAATATTACATCGTATAGACTGAAATACCACATACGATAACCTCTAAACTTCGTGTGATGATTATAACCAGCAGGATTCGTACACTGTTACGAACCTGCACGACTCGACGATGCTGCTACCGTCGATGAATAGAATCAGAACTGTGTCAGGAGAGAGGATGATTCGCACAAATCGCTCGTCGCTGACACCGAGTTTGAAGTAAGATTCGGCCATACTGTGATACATGTTATTCTCCTCGGTAATGAATCCGAGCCTGCACGCTCACCGAACGTGCAGGACTGATTCACTATTCTATATGGGTTGAGCGCAAGACTCGACAGAGTATTCCGATCAACCCACATCCTTGTGGGAGTCGTTTCAGTACCGATGATAACCGCCCATCTCGGCACGGTTCATCGATATTTCGGTATAAAGAGGACCGCCGCAAAGTCTTGCATGGAGACGCTCGCGGTCTGCAATAGAAAGTTTCCTGGCCTCGTCGGCCAAGCGCCAGAACTGATCTTCGGTGATGTCGTCGCCCAAGAAATCGGCGATGGCAATGATTTCTTCGATAGTCATGTCATAGCTCCAAATCGTGATTTCAGGACAGGCTCGACGCCAGATGAGGCCAAACCTGCCTGTTCGTGGAAAACGCCTAGAATCGCTTCCTACGCGGTTCTAGGGGCATTCTGAAGCGATGCCTTCGCCAGGATGAACTCGCAGGCCATGGAGGCCTGTTTCGCTGCCGTCAGAATAGCCGTCTTATCGCGACGAAGCGCCGGCAACCATTCATCTAAATAGGATGCATGGTTTTCAATGTCGGCTTTCAGCCCGATCTCGGACTGTACAAAGGCTGACGTGATCTCGGCCACCAGTTCTTCCATCGCATAAGAATCAGAACCGAATCGTTTGCCAAGATCTCGATTCAGACGAGACTGATGCCCAGTCCAATGACTGAGTTCGTGCAGTCCAGTTGCAGCGGCGCCTTGAGCCGAACGAAAACGATCTCGGTCGGGCAGATGGATTCGATCTGTCGTAACCGAATAATAGGCGCGGTGTCCTCCGTACAGAATATCAGCACCAGACTCTGTTAGAACTCGCTCTGCTTCCTCGAGCGGTTCCCAGTTATGGGACTCGTGCTTCGGAACCAGATGATCTAGTCCATCGAACTGACTGATATTGAACACCGGTTTCGCAGTCAGGAACCGATAGGTCTCGGTCTCGCCGGACTCGGCGTTCTCGCGCTCGCCAGAACGATAGATGACCACCCACGTTCCATGTTCGCCTTTCCGCACATTACCACCCAGTTTCTTGCCCTGCTCGAAACCGAGCCAAAGACTCGTAGGAAAGGACTGGATCGCCTGTTCGGCCCACAACGAAAGTACGTTACTTCCAGAGTACTTTCGCTGGGTGGCTGGATTCGTTGGAAGTCCAGAACTCGATGCAGAATCCCATGGCAGCTTCCAGGGCGCACATCCCGCTTCGATTTGCTGGATGAGTTTTTCGACCACTTCGGTCGCTTTCACTTTTTTATCTCCTCTTCGTTGAACTAGCAAAAATACTTTCATTGAAAGTACTTTTGTTAGAACTCGCCATCCTTGGCGATAGTGTCTACATTGCTTTCGTGTTGTATACGCATCCAAAACTAGCAGCGAACTTATGCTTCTCGTTCTCTTTAACAGAGAAACGATAAGCCGATGATCGCGATTTGAACTCGCCGGCATAGTACGTCCATCCGCTCGGCGTTGTTACGACCGCATAAAACCATCCATCTTCTCGATATGTTTTGCCTTTCATCATTCCTCCAAGATCGCGAAATATCCGACTTCATAATCGGATACATCAAATGACCAATGCAGGCGATTGATCTCGCAGTACTCGTTAAAGATTTCACGAATACTTTTGTCCCAGTATTTACGTTCGCATTCGTATACTGGATTTTTTAGATCGTCTATTCTTACGACGACGTATCCATTGACTTTTCGGTAATCGCAGTTTTTTACTGGATACATTTCACACATCCACCACATCGACCATCAAAAGATCGATGTTCTCGCATTCGCACTCGATCAACTTCTCGAGATAATCGGAAAGCAGATTCGCCGGTAAGCGACGAACAAAGAACTTTCCGCAGAACGTGTACGAAACTCGATAGATTACCTGGAACATCGTTATCACTCCTCTCGTTGAACAAAGCACTTCGGAAAGGACAGACTCGCTATCCTTTCGGAAATGTCCGGTTTTGACGAGACCGGAAACTCGTACCATGATTATTCTGTTATCGGATGCTCGTAGAAAAACCTACGAGCCATTTCCATATATAGGACAACTAATCCGATAGTTGCCATGCCAGTACAACAAGCGCCGGTTGTGTTGTATAGAAAAGACAGTTCAGAGTCTTTTTCATGACGCAACCGATCATTTAGTTCGGAGTACAGCGCACAAAGCGCCTCGTTTCCCCAAATGTCATCAGACGCTGGCATTTTTAGGAAACCAATAAGATCGCTCGTAGATAAAGAGTCGATATTAACTGATTTTTCGGAGTACAGGCGGTTCCCACTGTAGTCGGATTCGCCAGTATATTCACGGATTTTAACAGTATTCATTTTTTCATTCTCCAGGTTGACGGTTAAATACTTCCGAAAGTATAGGCTCGCTACACTTTCGGAAGTATCCGGTTTTGACGAGACCGGAAACTCGTGATGGTTACTTTACTCTTGCGGCGGTTTTTCGGTGTTTTATTACACCCTCCAAATTCGTCCACCGTCTCGGTGGCATACATGGAACTGGCGACTATGCGCCAGGGAATCAGCCCTAATGATCGCTAGGGCGATGCAGGGAAAGAATTCGAGCCAGTATTCGTTCTTGCCGACACGCTTCAGAATAAGATAAAACATTTTGTTTCACTCCGAAACGATTTGTTATTATATTATCGACATTAAAACTGTTTCACTGCTAGAGTGAAACTGGTATTCGCCGACGAATCGGCGTGCAGTTCTATGAAAAGAACCGGATACATCATAACCTTCTTTCCTGAAAGCATGAATAATTTTCAGGATTCGTTCAACAAATCTAGACTCGTCTACGACAACAAGGTCTCGACCGTCAAGACTTGATTGGAATTCAAGATGGTAAATCATTATTATGCTCCTCGTTGAACTCGTGGGACTAGCCCACGAAACTATTAATGGTCGCCATGATGAGGGATTCGGCGACTCGATAGCCTTGCCACCAGAATAGGATTCGGTCGACAAGGCAGAGAACTCGCAGCACGAGTCGGATTCGATGAACTCGACGGACTCGCTGCGATATGAACCAGACCATGAAGATGATCTGGATGGCGCATCCGAAGAACTCGGTAACGCCGGGTTTCGGATGCGAAACAAGAAACATGGGTTTCATGATTGCACCCTAGTGAATAGGCCGATACGCTCGGCCTTTGCGCTTATGCTGACTATTTATAATCAGCATAAGATAGCCCATGGTTTCCCATGGGCTTCAAGGTTAGTCAATGGTTTCCAAGGCGTTTATCCATTGGCTTAGCGCGGTATACATGGTTTCATCGTTCCCGTTTTGCTTGTCGGGATGAAACCGTTGCTGCATTAACTTCTTCATGGCGGATGTTAGGATACCGCCGTTCGTTTTACGTGGTCCAGCAGCAATCCGCCGTTCCAGTTCCGCAATTTCAGATTTAAGGGAATCAATTTCAATTTCCTTATCGCGGATAATTGTCTGCATGGCGCGGATTGATTCCTTGGCTTGATATAGCGGGTCCGCTTTCTTAGCGGCTAGTTCATCAGAAGCTTTGTTGGAGTCAATCCATTGTTGGAAAGACTTACCACCATCTGACTCTTTACCACCAAGACGTTTGAATAATAACTCAAGCCAATCCGCGCCCATAACATCAAGCGCGTCTTTGTACTGTTGCCATGTTACGATTGACGGTTCGAACTCTTCCGGGTCCGGTTCAAGACCGATAACCTTTGCAACAGCAAACGCGGTCTTATATGGCAGTGTACCCTTAATTTTGACGTTGCCATTTCCGCCACTGTTCGATCCGCGAGTTCCAGCAACACGCCAGCCCAGATCGGCAGTTGCTACGCTAACAACGCCAGGATTAGCAAAGCCGCAAAATTCAGCAACTAGTTTAGTGGCTCCACGAACTTCCAAGATGGACATAACTAATTCTTGTCCCATGGACTTCATCAGTTCACGCCCCGTCAAACCACGACGATCAAATGACGAGAGGAAGCTTTCAACATCTTGCAGAGTTTTAAAATTAGCATTCATTGCATTTACTCCATTGTTGGATTATTACAGGGTTAATATGCTCTAAACAATATGTAATCGTTCAAAGCATATTAGACTGTAATAACAGTCTGTTGAGTGAGTTAATTTTCGTTAACTCTAATTGCATCTAACGGTTTCAAGGTAGTTTCTATGAATTAAGTATTGTTGTGCTTGAATCATCAATCCGCTAGTTTCAAAACTGAAGCAACCATAAAAACCGTAAACTTCAGCAATCCGCTAGTTTCCTGTCCATACAACACAACAATATTTAATTCCGCCCGTTCCGACATCATCCATGCGTCAGCGGCGCCATACCGCTAGACCATCAACGTTTTAAAACTTGTCCAGGGTAAAGTTTTAAAAGCTTACTCCACATTGCTTGATGATCGTGACCACAAAGCGGAAAGCTTTTAAAGCTTGTCTGTACGTTTCCTTGTTAGCTTAGCAATTCAATCATGCGTCATGCGTCTTATAGATTGACAAAATTACCTGTCCGGTTAACCCTATAGTTTCACCGTGCCAAGCGCCCAGGTTATAGACGCGACAGTAAGCTAGTTATCATAAAGATCATGTATCCACTAGCAGCTAGGCTAGTGGTAGGGCGTTGACTCCCCGCCCTGCCCTGCTCCCTACTACCTGCTTACTACTCCATTGCGGCCTATTATAGTGCAGTCAATAGGCAATGGTCGGTTTTCATCCATGATATTTTTAAATTGATTGGCCATTTTTTATAGCTAAAAGCTATAAGACGCATATAGTATACAGTATGATACTTTTTGATATAGTTGCTGGGCGAACCATTATTGATATAGTGGTTTATACCTATAACATGGATGTTATACCTCTTTGGTGGTATGTGAAGGTATATGGGAAGAGGAAGTGCTCAATCCACCCCCTCACAATGCCCTTAAAACGCCCTAAAACGCCCTTTCCAGGCGTTCTATGCTCAATGTGCTATTTACCCTATTACCGATGCAATGTGACATGCTCCTGGCCCGTAGATTCATTTCCGTCATCTTGCTGTTAATGTGGAGTGGAACGAAAGTGGTACGGATTATTTCGGATCGCACGACGGCGCTACACTACCTCCACCCATTTTTTCTCGAACAAAAAAGTGATGTTTGGCGCTCGTACTCCCCATTTTTTAAAGTCTCTTACCTTCACGCATCCGATAGTTTTTCTCTATCATGTTTTTTACGAACAGAACCGTTTACAAGCATAGTAATTTATGATAGCTTTTTTATATTAACTATTTTATACTATGCTAACATTCACACGAGCAGGAGATGGTATGGCAACTGATGAAGAAGTGGATAGGTTATTTATCAAGAAGGAGCGCAAAGCTCGTCCTCCGACATTCAGTGAAGCAAATCCATTTGGTAGGCTTCGCAAAGCATTAAACATATCGATGGCGAACATGGGAAAACTATTTGGTATATCGGTTTCTATGATATATGCGTATGAATGTAATCGATATATTCCTGGATACGACAGGATTCTAAGGATTTATCGATATGCGAGCGAGAATGGGATTCAGTTAGATCAGAAATTGGTGGAGGAAGCGGATATGGCGTATAAAGATATCGTATTAAAGAAGAAAGGTATTTATAATCGGAGAGCGAATGGAGAAGCGAGGAAGGTTCCGCTTCGCAGTATTGATAATTTTGATCGAGAACCTATTTGTCCGATTCAAGCGTTACGATTTAAGATGCAGATAAAGTTTAAGGACTGGATTGATCTCATCGATCTAACGTACAATCAGGCGTTGATGTACGAGCGTGGCAGGTCGATGGTTCCGCTTGATTTAGGCAAGCGGATGCAGGAGATTGCGCGGCGGCGAGGGATTGCCATCACGTTGGATGAGTTATATCAGAATGTAGTGCCACGCGGGATGAGTTTGGCGGAAGAGTTATCGAATCAAGAATGATCGACCGATAATTAATTGATCGAGGCTGTGGCGGACTTCCGTAACCATCACGGCCTTTGTTTCGAGCAAGCCCAGGAGAGTCGAGATCAGTTGTAAGGAATCCTGAAAGTATCTCACTTTGTTATAGGAGTAGACAATCGTGTTGTCAAGTGGTTTGAAAACAAGTATATTTTATCAACTAGCGAGAATGATACTTTCTAAAGACAGTCATCTACATATCAAGATCGGTATGGATCGGCAAACGTTAGCAGCAAAGCTAGACGAAGGGACGTTGACGTTTGAGGAGTGTTGTCGTTTCGTGAAGGAGGCGCGAGACGAGCGGTTGTTGCGACACATGATGGAGCAACTGGGGATGACCGCAACTCGAAGAAACGTACATTGACAGGAGCGTGCAGGCAGGAAAAAGAAGAAAAAATTACGAAAAATGCGGTCTTTTTCGCATTTTTCCTTATTTTATCTTTAAAGATTAAAAGAAATACTGTTAGAAGTAATTAATAATGTTTAACAGTATTTAATGTTAAACAGAAACAGTGTTGAATGTTATAAACAGTTTATAATAACTAACATTCTTTAATGTTAAACATTAAGACAAACCCCCCTTCCGGGGTGTTTTCAAGGGTATCATGGAAAAAAAAGCGTGTCAAATCTTTTTTTCATAAAACAGGATAAGTGTTTGATTTTATAAAAGAAAAAAGGGTTTTGTGAGGGTGATGAAATGAAGGATGACAACGATGGAAGGGAGAGAATGGAAGGGATTGACTGTTTATAAAAAATGTTGTAGAATTACAATATGTAAACATTGAGCGGGGGTGAAGGGTGATGGAGGAGGAAGTGAAGGTGGTGATGGCGTTTAGGGTGGATCGTCATTTACGTGAGGCGATTCATCATTATGCGAAGGAGGAAACGAGGACGGTGGCGAATTGGTTGGAGTCGTTAGTCATGCGCGAGCATCAGCGCAGACAGGGGAATGTGGTAACTCTGGAATCGTTGGATGAGAAGGTTGATCGGTTATTTGACGCAAATAATAAAAGTCGTCGTCAAAAAAATTCTTTATCTACAGAAAAGAAAGAAAACAAAAAGAATAGCGAGCTGCAAAAAATCTTTGATCTCGAACTACCTGAGTCGTTAAGTTCGGAGACCTGGAATGAATGGGTTATCTATCGGAAGAAAAAAGGTGCATCACTAACAGTCGAACTTGCGCGGGAGTTGTTAGAACGGTGGATGGAACACGATGACGATGGTGATGATGTTGATGATGCTGTGAAAATTGCGATGCAGCGTGGATACAATGACGCTTTCTACGAAAAGAATCGCAAAAAAGAAGAAAAACCGTATTGGTTTGGTGCAAAATAATAGTTGTAATTGATGAGGATGGTGCGATGGAAGATTGTAATGTAGTATTGAGGTTAAGTAATGAAATAATCGATGGTCTAAATCGTTTGATTGGCAGGAAACGTAAAAACAAAACAACACTTGAGGAGTTCATTAAATCTATCTTGCATGATTATTTAAGGCTCAACGACAGTGATTGTGATAAAATTTCGCTAGAAACAATCAATATGAAATTAAATATGATCAATGATAATCATTGTGATCTAATGAAGTATATTGAGAATTTACAGCATGTATGTAATGATATTTTATTCGATGTAGTACGACTGAAAGAAGAAGCTGGTATTGATGATGACGAAGAATAGATGATCGAAATAATAGTTGTAAGTAAGCTGAAAACTAGATGCACGAAAGCGATGCCGCCGAACAGCGTGGAGTAGGTTACTAGACAGGCACCTGCTTCTACGCTATGCTCATCACACGCTGTCGTGCAAGGCGACGGCGTGTTCACCGACAAGAATCAACAGCCTGAGTTGACGGTCCCATGTACGATGCTTCTTCCATCACGATCCTCGACGACGAGCAGGTGTGCTCGCGCTTTGTGTGGGCCAAGGCTGGACTGCTGGCGACTCGCTTCAAGCGTCCGGTCGCCTGGATTCAGCGGGGTCTTGAAGCCTGTGATCGGATTGGGATGGATCATCGCTTCTTCATCGAAAAGTATCTCGAACGCCAGCCGTTGCCCAAGCACGATGGCTTGTGCGCCGCCTTGCTCGATATCCTGAAAGAAACCCGCTAGTGGAAGCCGCCTAGAACGCGATTCTAGCCATGTTCCTGCCGTTTCCACATCAACGTAGCCTTCGCTTCCGTGCGTGCCTTGTCGGCGCTCCTGGAGGCTTTCTCGTGCCTGTTTGAAGGACAACTATAATGCATCCTGCCGAACTCTCTCGGATCGCCAATCTTCATGCCGAATCCATCTGTCGCCACCTGCTCCCCAACGGCAAGCGCATCCATCACGAGTGGTGTGTCGGCGATCTGTTTGGGAGCGAGGGCCGCTCGCTCAAGATTGCTCTCGAAGGATCGAAGATCGGGGTGTGGAGTGATTTTGCAACCGGCGATACGGGTGGTGATCTTCTCGATCTGTGGCAGGAAACACAACGCTGTTCTCTCCGTGAAGCAGTTGCGCAGATGAGTTCGTTTCTACACGTCGTCTACGATGGTAAAGAAACGCGCCCCAGGCGATCCTACGAGCGTCCAGATAAATCTAAGATCGTCAAGGAAGTCAAACGACTGAACAAACAAGGGAAAGTATACGCCTATCTTAAATCGCGTGGTCTGACCGATCAGGCATTAGAAGAATTTAGGATTTCCGAAGAGAATAACGAATGGATCGTATTTCCCTATCTACGGGAAGATGGTTTTATCAATGCCAAATATATTCATATCGAACGCGACGAGTACAATAAGAAACGGTGTCGGCAAATCAACAATACCGAAGCCTGTTTGTTTGGGTGGACTGCGTTAGAGAATAAATATCCTAGCACGCGCGAAGTGACGATCTGTGAAGGCGAGATTGATTGTATCACTCTGCATCAATGTGGAATTCCGGCTCTTAGCGTACCGAATGGTGGTGGTGGCGGTCGAAAACAGGATTGGATCGAGAATGACTTTGATCGGTTGAGCAACTTCGATACCATCTATTTGTGCATGGATTCCGATCAAGCAGGGAAGGAAGCAGAAAATGAAATCGTACGACGGTTGGGGAATGAACGAATCCGATTAGTACAATTACCCTATAAAGATGCGAATGAATGTCTGAAACATAATATCATTGATTTTCGTTATTATCTACGATCAGCACGTTCACTTGATCCTTCAGAACTCAAACCTGCCGACTATTTTACCGATCAAGTTCTCGATAAGTTCTATCCATCTGAAGGAAGTTATCGAGGAATGCGAACACCATGGAAGAAAGTCAACGAAGCATTAAAGTTTGATCGAGCCGAATTAATTATCTGGACAGGTTTTAGCGGATCGGGGAAGTCTCTGATACTGAATCAAATAGCTGCACAAGGGATGTTGGATAATGAGAAGTTCGTGATTTGCAGTATGGAGATGCCGGGTAAAGTCACCTTATGGCGCATGAATCGACAATTGACTGGACAAGAAAAGCCTTCACGCGAACGGATTCAGCAGACTATGAAATGGATGTCGGATAAGTTATGGATTGTTGATATTATCGGAACAGGGAAAGTAGATCGAATTCTCGAAGTTTTCAAGTATGCGGTTAAGCGTTATGATATTCGTAACTTCATCATTGATAGTTTAACAAAATGTGGGATTGCTGAAGATGATTATAATGGACAAAAAGAATTTATCGACAAATTAACTGATTTTGCTCATCACTATCAAGTGATTATTCATCTGGTCGTTCATCAGCGTAAACCAATGACAGAGGATGGAAGACCTGGAAAGTTTGGAGTGAGAGGGGCTGCTGCGATCACCGATGAAGCGAGTACCGTGATCTCACTCTGGCGACGGAATGAAGAAGAAGAAACTACGAAGCGAAAAAAGAAAGTAGTTGAAGTTGATCCACCGAATGCGGTACTTTCTATCGTCAAGAATCGGGAAACAGGTATCGAAGGCAAGTTTGGATTGTACTTTGATAGTGAGAGCTTGCAATATCGAGAAGAAAAAGACGAAACACGAATAGATTACTTATCGTTTCCACAAGAAGAAAGTATTGCGGTGTTTTGAATAATAACATATTGTTGACAATCAATATGTACTGAAGGAGAAAATAGAAGATGGCAGCAAGTAGAACTTGGACATTGAAGGACGAGTTATTATTCATCGAGCAGTTGGGAATGATGAATGAAAACTCGATTGCTGAAGACGTCATCCAGCGATTGAATGATTATCTTGATGGAACCAGGAAGAGATCGCGTCCCGAAGAGATCGTTTCTAATATGGATGTGATTGTTAAGAAGGTGCTACGTAGGATCAAGCAGATCAGGCGTGGTCGAGAATGACTGGAGATTCTTCGTCAGGAAGAAAGTTGCGCATTTGATTGTTTCTGACGAACAATCGGTATGGTGCGAAAGTGTCTGTCAGTGCTATCGCGGTGTGTTCTTCCACAAGGATCGCCTACTAAAGGCGCGTGGAGAGTTTTACAAGTGCCGCCGATGTATTCCATTTGAGCGACGCCGAAAGGTATGACGGTGTTGCAATCCATGATGATCTGTGATAGACTTCTTCTTGATGGCAACAAAGCCATCCTCCTTGTTGGTGGTTTTTGGACTCCAATGCTTGAAGCGTCATGCGCTCGTATTGCGAGTCCTTTTTTTTGGGTTAGGAAATGAACTATCGGTTGATGATCGAACGCTTCTGTTTGGAGTGCAAGGATGACGACATCTTTGCGGTGAGCAACTGCGAACGTGCTTTCTGTCCATTGTGGGAAGGTCGGCCCAACCAGAGATTGCAAGGCAAGCAAGAAGAAGATTACGACGATGTAGAACTAGCTGATCAAGTATCCGAACAACTGAATATCAATAGCCTTCAGAGAATGCTACATGCAAAACGATGAGAAGTGGGATGCAGCGATTGCTGCGTTGATTGACGATGATCCTGACTTGGCGGTATTGCTGATTCGAAAGCAGCAGGAAGAACTCGAATTCAATCGGTTCATTGAGATATTGAATCGGCGGATTGCGTTCAAATCAGAATCCTTACGCTACGTGGAACATCCCGATTGAACAAGAAGATTCTGGCACTGGGACGGATGAAAGCCGGGACGCAGAACAAGCTCGAAGCGGCGTATGCGGACTATTTGGAAGGACGGAAACAGACTGGAGAAATTCTGTGGTATAAGTTTGAAGGGATTAAATTACGGTTAGCGGATAATTGTACGTATTGTCCTGACTTCTCGGTTCTTCTGGCAAATGGCGAAATTGAATTACACGAAGTGAAAGGAGCAAAAGCGATCTTTCAATGTGATGCCAAAGCGAAGATCAAGATTGCCAGCGAACTTTATCCATTTAGGTTTATCGCCATTTTTCCAATCCCGAAGAAATCAGGTGGTGGATGGGAAATCATGGAGTTTTAATGAAGAAAATTCAAGGTCAGAGTTTTTTAGCTACGGAAGCAAAAGAACGTGGATTGTTTTCTACATTTCAATCCAATCTTGCTATATTCCGTCAATTGAAGATGAGATATAGAAAATCTAATTTTAGATATTTCCATTTTGATCTAAATTCTGGAAATGGATGGAACGATGACGTTGGTTGTATTGGCTCGCCAATCGCATTTGTAAATGCAGCATTAAGTACAAACGTGGATTGTTTCTATGCAGGCTTTTGCGACAACAATCCCAAAGCGATCAATCAACTTCGAGAGCGAGTAGAGATTGCAACCGACGAGCGATGCGCGTGTTTTTGTGAGAATAATTCGCAATTTATCCATCGCATACCATCAATTATTGAAGATCATGGAGAAAAACCAGATAAAGTCATTGGGATGATATTGTGCGATCCAAATGGAACTGATATTCCTATTGATGGACTTAAGGAGTTAAGTAATATATTGCCAAAAATGGATATTGCTATCCATTGGAACTCCGCGCAATTCAAGAGAGATCGTTGTACGTTTGGCGTTAATCGTCCAACGCTTGAAAAAGCATTGTCGTCAATCAAGAAAGAGAACTGGCTAATTCGCAAATATATTGGACATTATCAATGGACGATGTTGATTGGTAGAAATTATAACATCAATAATAAATTGGATGGATTTTATCCTCTAAATTCACCTTCCGGTCAAAGTATTTTTGCGAGATGTAATTATACGAATAACGAACTGAAGGAGTTTCGTGGTTGTATTCCTACAAACAGTATCCATCAACAAGCCGCAATTTTTATCTGAGATAAAACCATGACAAATTATGAATTTCACGAATACGCCAATTTATTTCCATTGATGGGCGACGATCAATTTGTCGGATTGGTCGAAAGCATCAAGTGTGGATTTAATCCAAATCGTCCTATTGCTTTATTTCAAGGCAAGATTTTGGATGGTCGCAATCGGTATCTCGCTTGTCAGAAAGCAGAGATCGATCCATTATTCAAAGAATTTGTTGGGTCTGATGACGATGCCTTACAATTTGTAAAGCGGGAGAATCTTAACCGCAATCACTATAACGAAGCACAACGGTCGATGGTGGGCGCGAAGCTGAAGTCGTTGTTTGAGGAACAGGCGAAGCAGAGACAACAAGCGGCTGGTGGCGACAAGAAATCGTATGAAGCAAGTGTAACGCGGGAGGTGAAATCGGTTAAGGTAAATTTACCTTTTCAGGAGTCAGGTCAATCCCGCGACAAGGCTGCTGATGTTGTCGGCGTATCCGGCAAGTCCGTTGACTTCGCTTCAAAGGTCATCGAGAAAGGCGCTCCCGAACTCGTGCAAGCTGTCGAGCAAGGCAAGATCGCGGTATCCACTGCGGCGGCAATCACGCAACTTCACAAAGAAGAACAGAAGCGAGTCGTTGAAACAAAAGATACGAAGGTGATCGTTGCTGCGGCAAAGGAAGCAAATGAAATCAAGAAGGTTGAGAAAGTACAACCGCGCAAGTCTGAGTATATTTTGCTCGACGATTATCTAAAACTATCCGATGAAGATAAGAGGTTAGCGTTGCTGCCTATCAAGTCGAATAGTACGTTCAACAAGCAGACCGACGAAAGCATTGATTGGGCAAAGTGGTCGTGGAATCCGATTACTGGATGTAGGCATAATTGCTCGTATTGTTATGCTAACGATATTGCGATTCGGTTTTATCCGCAAAAGTTTGAACCTTCGTTCTACGCGGAACGTCTGCTTGCACCTTCCCAAGTAAAAGTGCCCGATATTTCCAAGACGGACATTTCATTCAAGAACGTATTTACTTGCTCGATGGCTGATTTATTTGGCCGATGGGTTCCGAGCGAATGGATTGAGGCCGTTTTAGATCAAGTTCGCAACAATCCACAATGGAACTTTTTGTTTTTAACCAAGTTTCCAAAGCGTCTTGTCGAGTTCGAGTTTCCGCAAAACGCCTGGCTGGGAACGACGGTTGATTGTCAAGTACGAGTGAAAGCGGCTGAGGATGCTTTTGAGAAGATTAGCGGCGGAACGAAATGGCTTTCTATCGAGCCATTGCTTCAACCGTTAAAGTTTGAGCGATTGGAACTGTTTGACTGGATGGCGATTGGTGGGTCATCACCTTCCACACAACAGCCTCCAACGCCAGAATGGAAACCAGATTTTGATTGGATTGTTGATCTGCATATTCAGGCAAGGCAAGCAAACTGTAAGGTTTATCATAAATCAAATATGTATGAACAAGTCAAACAATTTCCATGGGTGGATGTTGTTAAAAAACAATTACCGGATTCATTTAAATATCTACCTTCGTTAAAATGATTTGCGAGGCTCTACGTAAAATCGAATCCGCAGGTTTTCACTGCGACGAACGCGATGGTCAGTTGATCGTGACGAATGGTGAACGACTGAACGACATACAACGAGAATGGATCAAGTCACATAAAGAGGAATTATTAAGACAAATAGTAGCGATGCGTGATCCAAATGTGAAACTGATGGTCGAACTCTTCGATGCGGACGTAATCAATTATGAACGAGTGTGTGAGTCATCATAATGCCTGTGATTGTCGAGAAAAATACTTTGCCGAACTCGAATGTGAATATCGGAGGCTTAAGAAGTTTCTTCGCGAGATGCAGGACAAAACCATAATAATTAAAACAGATTATGGTTATCAGTTTATCGTGCCTCAGCAATTTATGAATGAGAGATTTGATTGATCATCCATGATTATCACAGATTCCTGGCAATTCTGCGTAAGAATCATGATGCAAGACATTTGTTTAGCGAATTTCTCGACTATCACGAAATTCCACATCGCATAACCTTAAAGAAGTGCTTGGGTCACTCCGTCGAAGTTGGACGCTTTAATATTCGAGTCTCCTATCATCCAGCATCATTCTCTTACTTTGATCGTGTAATTGAGAATTATATCGGCCCTCACATCCCATTTCTGGTTTCCTATCGAGATTATTGTATTACCGATGAATGGTATGGCGAACATGGACAGAAACCACGAATTATCTCAGGGCAATTTTATGGGATCGTTCCACAGTTCGTGTTGGAGGAACCGTGGCCGTCGCAACGGCTCTGGCGCTGGACGCCTGCGGCTCGTATTACTGAATCCATCTTGCTTGACTTGTTAAGGCGCGAACATGAAGAAGGGGGTTGGCGGAAAAATCACCGTGGACGGTTTCTCATTCCCAAACGAACCGGCGTATCGAATGTACAGAGGATTATTACGTCTACAGGAAATTGGGCGAGTAAACGATCTGGAGGTGAACGAGGATGTGCCGTTGCTGGTGAACGAGATCGAAGTCGGAACATTGACGATCACCTTTCGATTCTTCGATCAGATGATTCAACAGGAGCGACGGATCATCGTCGCCAGCGGTCCTCACAATGCCCTGCGCGATTTCAAGATTCGCTGTTTTGAGGCTCAGTATGGAAAAACCATTGAACTTTGGGGATAAAGCGCGGATTTTTGGTTGAAGTTCGCAGCAGTTATATGAAACAGTTTAACATCAATTGGAGTAACGATCATGTTTGATGATTTTCGACAAGCGATTCAGGAAATCATAGCAAGCGATTGGATCGAGCAGATTTGTCAGTCCGAGATTCAACAAGAAGAACAGCAAGAATCGTTCGATCAAGAGTCATTGTGTGATTGGGAATGGAATCAGAATAATGACTGAACACTATGAACAGTTAGCATGTAATCCATGTAATCATTTTACTTTACAAGAAGCGATTAATCGAATATTAACCTGTTCTCCACAGGTTTGTCATCGAGAAGCTGATTGTTTTATTGTTGCAAGAGAATTGAATCGTCGATTGAAGTTGGTTGATGAATCTGCTGGTGATTCTTTGGTAGATGATGTATGCGCAGAGTTTCAAGCACGATCCAGAAAGGGACAGAAAGAGTATGGACAGAAAATGACGCGACAGGATTTAAGTCTTGCAGATTGGTTGCGTCACATGAAAGAAGAAATGATGGATGGATTATTATATGCGGAAGCATCCTTGCGTTGGTTAGATAGAGTTGAGAATGATGGAAAATGAAAAATGTCGAACTTGTCAGGAACGATGGTTGAGGAAGATTTCAGCTATTCAATCCGATATTATTGACTTAAAGAGATTTGTTCGATTGGAGACACAACAAAGCAAGGAAGATTGGAACGATGCGTTTTCCAGAATCATGATTATTGAAAAGATGATTCAGAATGAAAACGCTTTGTGATTTAATCTATCAGCAGGTTCGACATGAACTATCGTCCTGAAGATGTTCTGGCGATGGCGCGGACGTTGTGGGGCGAGTGCCGTAGCGAGATTCGCGACGGACAGATCGCGGTGGCGTGGGTTATTCGCAACCGGGCCGAGAATCCTGGTTGGTGGAGCCGGCAACGCGACAACATTCCCGATGACACGATAGAAGCGGTATGTTTGGATCGCAATCAGTTCTCGTGCTGGTGGGACGGGCAGGCATCGCGAGTCAGGACACGTACTCGGGAGCAGTTGGGTAATTTATACCAACTTGCTTATGACGTACTGGACGATCAGATTCCAGACCCTACTGATGGAGCCGATCATTACCACACGATCCTGCGTCCTGAATATGCGCGGAAGTGGCCGCCAGCGTGGGCAGAAAATAGAGTAGGCAGACGGTTTGGTAGCCATCTTTTTTACAAGATCGGATTGCGATGACTGCGATAGTTGAATTGCTCAAAATAATGATCACTGTCGTTGTCTTTTTCTCGGTTGTTATTTTATTTCCGTTACTATTATTTTGGTTGTTGGGATTGTTATTAGGTGCAACATGAGACTGCGCGGTGCCATCCTTGCTGCAATTCGCTACGATGTGCAAATCGCAAAAAAGGATCGGACAGATACGTTGCGCCTGAACGAGCAGTTGCAGTTGGTGTCATCGGAGTTTCGTTCGAAGTATCAAAAGCAGGCCGAAGTCAAATTGAGCGCGATGGATTGCCTGGCCGAAGACTGGTATTTGATGAAGGATGGCAGAGAGTTTGTACCCGATTCCTACTATTACACCTAAAATCTCTGAATCGGAGAGGACGCGACTGGAAGTGGCGTCCAAGCTCGCGGTGCGGATGATCGAACGCACCCAGAAGCGGGTGGCAGAAGAATTGGAAATGCCGTTGTACGTGTTGCTGGATATGATCGAAGGGAAACGGGATTTTAACCGTAAGGTACTGCGGTATCTTGGGGTTCAACGGGTCGTAAAATATTACGATAAGGCCGATAAATCATGCTAGTTGATCGCCTGAAAATTATGGCCGAGCATGTAGCGGACTGGCTGGACGACCGCTGGACGTGGACGGCCATCGGGTTACTGACGGGCTATTTTGGGTTCGGCTCGGCGGATTCTATGGAGTGGAAGGCATGGCAGGAAATGGGCATTGCGGTCGCCTCGCTGGTCCTGATTCTGGTGCGCGATCAGAAACGGAGTCCGGTCGAACCACAACAAAAGGCAGGTTGGAATGATGCGAGCGAAATCCCACCCATCGACCTCGTTGGGAAATCCGAGAGCGGCACTGCAAGCCCTGCGGAACACGCTGATTTCCGCGATTCTATTGTGGATCATCGTGGGGATGACCCTGTGGCTGACAGCGTGCAGCGCGTGTCGTCCCGCGCTCGATCCAACACGGCTGATGACATTGATCGAAACCCGCATGGTTTCGGAGATCGGGATTGAATGCTCATTTATTTATTAAATTTATAATAGGTTGTTTAAATGAATATATTTAAGATTACCATATTATTCATTATATTGTTCTTTATATGTATAAAGACTAATGCTGCTCCTGCGATCAGTTCAATAAGTGGGAGCATTTCTCATGGCAGCAGCATAACCATCAATGGTACGGGCTTTGGTGTTAAATCGCCTGCCGCGCCCTATATTTGGGCAAATTTCGATGATGGTAGTTCGCAGCCATCATCGCTTGGACAGATCCACTCTTGGAACGTTGTGAATTTCACGCCAACGGCCGGTGTTGGGGTTCGCAACACGGTCGGAATGCAATCCTATTTGTGGAATTATCAAGAGCAAAACTTTGGTGCTTTAATGGGTGTTAATGGAGTAAACTTTAATACTTATGGTCTACATTGGTATGTATTTCGTAAAGGGAAACGGAATTGGTCTATAACGGATTCCATGAACTGGAAAAACCTTCGATTCTGGTATGATGGGGGGAGCCTATATACGCAGACAGGCAATGGGGGTATCACTGAAGAAGGGTATCCAAACGCTGGGTATATGTGCGCCTGGCAGTCGCCCCCATCTTCACAATGCACAGATAGTATCACAGCCGATCAAACGAGAGGATACTCAGATGGTCGCTGGAATACCGAACAATATATTGGCGCTCCTCAGAGTGGTGCTGGATTAACGGATGGATTTTTTCATTTTATTGTTAATGGTCGCACTGCAGTTAGGATACCTTATACCGATTACGCACAAAAAGTTTTTGTAATGGCACAAGGTTCAGCTAGTGAATCTTACTTTGTTCATGACGAATCGGCTAACGATCCCGACCCACCGGCAGGTGCCCAGACGTGGTGGGATGACGTTTATGTAGACCGCACTTGGTCGCGCGTTATGCTTTCCAATCGTTCGACCTGGGGCACCAGTTCCACAGGACCGCTCTATGAAATTCAGATACCGACGGCTTGGAGCAATACCAGCGTTACAGTGAAAGTAAACATTGGGGAACTTAACATTGGTTCTACTGCATATCTGTATGTCGTTGATTCAAATAATGACGCTAATTCATCAGGCTTTCCAGTAATAATTGGCAGTGGTTATATTTCTATATTATCTCCAACGAATTTGCGTATTATACCATAATTATTTCTTGGGAGTAATTATATGGCTGTAGAAATTACTGGAAGTTCTTTTTTAGGAGCAATGTATGCAGACTCTGTTAGTATTACTGTTCCAGAAGATGCTGACATAGCTATTATTTATGGAAAAGATTATGCTACTCCTACTGGCGTTCCTTTAATTGGAACAACTGCAACCACTCTTATTACAAGGTCTGTGCAATTTGAGGTTTATGAAAAAGTTGGAATTTACTATTTGGTCGACCCTCCAAAAGGATCACAAACATTATATTGCAGAGTAACAGATGGATTTTCTGATAATTATTATTATGGTGCATCCTTTTTTAAAGGAGTAGATAAGGCATCTCCAATAGTTGATTATGATGCTACTGTTGATACTGATATTACAGGGATGACATTCAATTCTGGAGATATGATGGTTGGAGCAGCAGGGGGTGCGTATGCTGCTGTTACCGTTACAGATAATTCGCAAACACAATTAGTCTCAGAAGGATCTCATGGATTTGGTGTTGCATATAGAGCAAATGTAGGTGATTTTTATAGCACATGCACAGGTTATATTGGAGTTGTTGCTGCTGTTATTAAGGCTGCCGCAGCTTCGTCTACAGGATTACCGCGCCGCGCGCTTGACGGTCCCTTATACGGTTCACTTCGAGGTTCAGTTCGATGATTGATTTTGGCACAGTACGACCGGGCACGACGTTGTACGTGCCGTTTTCCACCTATGACAGTAATGATCCCACTGCTTCGGTAACGATGACGGGATTGGCGGTCACAGACATCGAGATTTACAAGGATGGTGGAACGACGCAACGCGCGAGCGATGCTGGATATACGTTGTTGGATACCGATGGCATTGATTTCGACGGTGTGACTGGCATTCATGGATTCAGCGTGGACCTGGCCGACAATACTACGGCAGGATTTTACGCAGCAGGTTCGCAATACTGGATCGTGGTTTCTTCTGTTACCGTAGATGCTGGAACGATCAACTTTATTGCAGGAACCTTCCGTATTGGCATTCCCGATGCCGTCCTGAATACCACCATCGCGACGCTAGCCTCGCAGACCAGTTTCACACTGACCGCTGGCCCCGCAGAAGATGACGCGCTCAATGGCTGCGTGGTCTATATCCATGATGTCGCGAGTGCGGTGCAGGGCGGTTGGGCGGTGGTGTCGGATTACACGGGCAGCAGTAAGACGGTCACGCTGACAGCCGGCACGACTTACACCGTTGCGGCTACTGACAATATCGCCATTTTCTCTCCAGTCAATCCCAAGTGGTTTGGCGCGACGGCGGTGACGGGGCGCGATATTGGTGCGAGCGTGCTGCTATCGACTGGCACTGGAACGGGTCAATTGGATTTCACTTCGGGCGTAGTCAAGTCGAACGTCACGCAATACAACGGCGCGGCAGGCACGTTCGCCAGCGGACGCCCGGAAGTCAATACGTCGCATATTGCGGGCGGTGCCGTTTCGACCTCGTCGGCGCAGATCGGCGTCAACGTGGTCAATGCGGGCGGGACAGCCTGGGGTTCTGGCGCGATTACTTCGGGGGCTTTTGCCACCGGAGCCATTACCGCGACCGCGATAGCCGCCGATGCCATTGGCGCGAGCGAATTGGCGGCGGATGCGGCAACGGAAATCGGTACGGCAGTCTGGGCGACCGCAACGCGGACGCTGACCGCCAACACCAACCTCAACGATCCTACGGCAGCGGCGATTGCCGATGCGGTATGGGACGAGGCTCGTTCCGGACATACCAGCGCCGGCAGCTTTGGTCAGGGCGTCGCCAGCGTGCAGGGCAACGTCACCGGCTCTACGGCCAGCATCGCCGCAGCGGGCATTACCTCCACCAGCTTTGATACCGGAGCTATTACCGCGACTGCGATTGCATCCGATGCGATTGGCGCGTCCGAACTGGCTACCGATGCAGTGACTGAGATCGCCAATGCGGTTGCCGCCCTCACGATTGAGGGCAGTCTGACCCTGCAAAACGCGCTCAAACTGGTTCTGGCAGCGGCGGCTGGTAAGGTCTCCGGGGCGGATGGCACCACGATCACCATTCGGGACACCACCGATACGTACAATCGCATCGTGGCAACGGTGGATCAATACGGCAATCGTAGCGCGGTCAGCTACGTCACGACCTAAGCACTGTGTACGCCGCTGCCCACTATTTCGCGCCGCGTTATTACGCGCGGCGCTATTTTTCTGTAGCGTTCTACACGTCGGCACTCACCTCTTCGCTAACCGCAACCAGCAGCACGGCCACGGCAGATTTAGTCGCCAGTCAAGCCAAAACCTCCAGCCTCACCGCAACCAATACTCTTTCTAACGCAGATTTAATAGTTAATAGAGAGATTTCCAGTCAGTTACATACCATATCGCTAATTTCGGAGTCGCCAGATCCGGTATCGCTCGCTGTTTTAAGAGAGTTAGCAAGTTCGTTAACGGCTACGAGTACGGTTCCAAATGTTGATTTGTGGACTGCACCTGAACTTAGTGGATATTTTGCGGCGACGTATTTCACCTCGCGTTATTTTGCTCCGCATTATTTCTCCAACAATGCGGTCGAGTTGGATGCCACGCTAAAGCCGCTCAATTCCGACCTTACCGCGAGTAGCGCCGTCTCCAATGTGCGGATAGTGGTAAATCGCAGTGCGGCGGCTGCGCTGGTCGCGCAGTCCGAGACGAGCGCAAGATTGCGGGTTAATCGGGCGATTGCTACGCCGGCTGGAGTCGTTTCAACCGCTGCATCGAGCGCTCTGTTGATCGGGAGAGCATTGGCAAGCGCCAGGACGGTTACGACTGCAACTACTAACCCACGCTTGACGCTGGGATACGTGCAGGCATCGGCGCTGACAGCCACGACCGAACTCTCGTATCCAGTCCTGCACTTGACCCGTTCTTTGGGATCGACGCTGGTAGCCCGCTCCAGTACAGAAGCGTGGTCGCAGTCGGTATCGGCCAGTTGGACGGACCCGACTCACGAAAATACGGCCAGTTACGATCTGGAATGGCGGCGCAATGCTGCGCCTTCTTTCGTCATCACCGGAATTCTGACCACCTCGCACACCTGGTCGGTCTGGGTGGATGTCGGGGACGTGATTTATGTGCGTACCCGCGCCGTTTCGGCGGATGCCGATCCGGTTTACAGCGAGTGGTCTGAATGGTCTGATGGTTGGACGGTTCCAAGCACGCCACATCGAGCGATACTGGATGTGTCCGAAGGAACTTTATATTCGATCAAGACCATAACTAGCAATACGCAAAATACGAGATTGCGTCTGCTACAACAAAAAGCATCATCGCTTACAGTAACGTCTGCGACTGCTGATGTTGATCTTAGTGTACGCACAATTCCAATTAGTTCAACACTCATTACAACTACCAATGTTGCGAATGCTGATCTAAATTACAGTCAAGCTAAAGTCTCAAATATTACTGTAATTAGTGATGTAGCAAATGCTGATTGGTCTCGCAGTTTAGCTATAATAACAGACAGAACTATAACCAGTGTAACTGATGTAGCAACATTATTTATATCTTCAAGTCATCCTCAAACATCTGCATTAACGATTACATCAAGTACTGCAAATGCTGATTCTATTATTAATCGTCGTATAAGTAGTTCTACAACGTGTTCTACCAATACAGTAAACGCTGATGTAATAATAAATCGTCGTTTAGGTTCGACTATTACTGCTACTTCTAGTACACAAACAGCAGATTTACTTCCGAATCGTGCGTTAACGAGTGGATTAACAGCGACAACATTAGTTGTGAATGGTGATATTAGGATTTCTAGACCATTCCAGACTACATTAACATCAACAACTACGACAAGTTTAGCTGATGCTATTGTTAATCGTCGAATTTATACCAATCAGACAATTACGAGCAATGTTGCTAATGCTTCGTTTGAAAATGGTACATTACGATCATTAGTTAGTACGTTATCAATAAACTCGTCTATCGATATTAATAATTGGTGGATTCAACGCGGTTTATCTTCTACTAAAGATATTACTACAGATATTCAATCTTGGTTACGAATCCAACGACCGATAGAATCAGCAAAGACTATAACCAGTTCTACTGCTGATGCTGATTTATCCGCAGTTAAATTACTCAACAAGTCATCGTTTGTAACAGTAAGTAGTGATGTAAATGGATCACTCAAGGTTAATCGTCCTCTATCTGGAACTATTATAGCGAATAGTAATGGTATTGGTGAGATAGCTGTCAGTAGAGCATTATTCTGCACATTGACTACAACCACTACTACTCAAAGCGCATATCTATCTACCTATTTAATTCAGGGCGTTATCACTGCCAATGTAACTCCGCTTGGTACTACCGGAAGTCCAATTAATGTAAATGAATCGTTGTTGCAATCTATTGCACAGCAGACATTGAGAGTAACATGATGAAATGGTGGTTATGTCTGTTATTACTGATCTCGTTTCCGGCATGGAGTCGTGATGTTTTGGTTGGTTGGGATAATCCAAGCACTATTGGAGAAGTAGATTGGTATGAATTGCAGTGGCGTAATCCGACTAATTGGAATCAGGTCACGATTCAAAATCCACTGAAGAGTGGAGCAGAAATGGAAACCAGTCGGCGTTATTTGATGCGTAACGTAATTGCAGGAGCTTTAGAAATCTGGTGTCGTTCTTGTCGTGATCGAATTTCTGGTGAAGAGACAAATTGTACTTCTCCGTTAGTTGCGGGATGGACAACTGGTTGTTGTACATCATGGACAACGTTGGCAGTGACATTACCATCACAACCGACGAAACCAACGATAACGCCCTAAGTGCGTTGTATCTCATTGACTGTTTAAATGTATCACATGATGAGGGTTTAAATTATGGGTTCTCTGACAAACTATGCTGAAAATGCGGTTCTGGAGCATTTGACTCGTGAAACCGCATATACGCCAGCCGCGACGTTGTATCTGGCGCTTTGTACTGGTGATCCTGGTGAAGCGGCTACTGGAGCATCGTGCAACGAGTGTAGTAATAGTGGAAATTCCTACGCGAGAGCAGCGATTACTTTTGGTGCTGCAACTTCCAGGTCGATTTCCAATAGTGCTTTGGTGACATTTACGACATTAACTGGATCAGCAGGAACGGCTTCGCATTTTGCAATCTGCGATAGCGGAACGTATGCGGCTGGTAATGTACTGGCCTATGGGCAATTTACCGAAAGCAAAGTATTGGTTAGTGGTAATACTCCAACTGTAGCGATTGGTGAAATTGCTATTTCCATTGCATCGGCTACGCTCTCCAATTATGCCGCTAATGGGATGTTGGATCGCATGTTCCGCAATCAGGCATTCACGATTTCTGCTAATGCATTGGGATTGGCGACTGCAACGATTAGCGATAGTACAACTGGATCTACTGTAACCGAAGTAGCAAACTCCAACGGCTATGCTCGTTTGGCAATCAATGCGGCTGGTGGTGCGCAACCCTCGTGGGCATCAGCGGGTTCCGCCAGCGTAACCAGCAATGCGAATCAGTGGACGATGCCAACTCCTTCTGGTTCTTGGGGTACTGTCGTTGCATCGTTTATTGCGAATAATGCCACTCATGCTTCTGGTGAAATCCTGATCTATGATAATGGCATCACCGATCAAGCGGTCGGGACCGATGACGTGGTGTATTATGCCACTGGTCAATTCAGTCTGACGGTTGCGTAGTCATCATGGCCGTTGCCGGCATCACCAAGATGACGACCAATGCGGTCGAGGAATCTACCTATGTGTTGGAGGTAGAATTCCTCGATGCCGCAGGCGAACAAGTCATACCAACATCCGCACAATGGACGCTTTACGGTTCTGATAATGTCAGTATCGTAAATAATCGACAAGACGTTCCGTTGGTTGGTTCTACTATTGTACTGACTGGTGCTGACTTGGAACTACCAGTTGCTTCGCAGAATATCAGGCGTGTATTAATTGAAGCAACCTATAATAGCGCAACGTATGGAAACAACTTAAGTTTCCGACATGAGATTTTATTTGCGATTACTAATCTTCGCACAATTAGTTAGAACACAAAACTACCCCTCAATGGAGTCAGCCTCTTTTCCGGCGTTGGTATCGGCGACATGGGCTTTCGTGCCGCCGTTGTTCAATTCGTGGACTCGATGTCAGTAAATGTGATTCATAATTCGTTCAAATATTTTGAAATTTCATCCAAAAGTTCAATCCTCTTTTGATTGTATTCTGGTGTTTTACGCCAGCCCTCTGGGTGAGAAAGCATATTACGCGCACGCTCTAGCAGGATACGCGAGTCATTCTGTTTTCCATCATCGCCATATACAAGAGGACGCACATGGATTGTTTTTGAACCTTCATCAATTCCACGCTCTCTTGCTAAATATAACAACCAATCAAGGTCTGGAGTCGTTTGATTTTCTGTGCAATAGTGTTCTACCCACAACACACGATGCCTTCTTTCACCAGGCGCTCCATAAATACGCCACTCGAAAACATCCCAAGCAACTATTTCTCTCATATAGCTAAATCACCTCTCATATAGCTAAATCACTATGTATTATAATCAGTCGGAGTCTCCGACCAATTTCTTCTTTTGCCAGTCGAATCAGCGTAGCCCGAAGTTCGGGATCGATACGAACGTTGAGCGCTATCTTTGCCATTGCTGTATGCCTTATGTTGTGTTACGATAGCCATATGGTAACACGACTCAAAGCCTACAAGTTCAGAATTTATCCCGACGCCGTCCAGCGCCAGCAACTGGCGGTGGAGTTCGGACATAACAAAGGTTAGCCGCAATGGCTTATTCATGTAGAGAAAAAGCAAGGGATTGTGAGCAACAGTATCGTGATCGCAATCGTAGCAGGGTACGCGAACGTCAAAGGGTAGCTTATCACATAAAAAAAGTCAATCGTAGCGACGAAGAAAAAGAACGAATACGCGAATATCAAAAAAAATACCGCGCAGAGAATAAAGAACGCTTGAATGCTATTGGCATTTAGTATAGGAAGCGTCCAGATGTAGCTGAAAGAAAAAGGAATGCAGAATCATCAGAAGTGAGAAAAGCTCAAAAACGCGAGTATATGAAAAAAAAGTACAAAGAAAACAAAGATAAGTTTTTAAAAAGAAACATATTATTTCGTAAAAAAAATCCGGATTATGCAGCAAATAGAAGTAGATGTCTATATAGAGAATGTCCGCAACATAAGATGAGACTACTATTACGCAATAGACTAAACTTAGCTATAAAAAATAAGAGTAAAAAAGGCAGTGCAGTTGTGATGCTTGGCTGTACCATAGCAGAATTTATAGAGTTTATTGAATCAAAGTTCACCGGATGCATGACATGGGATAACTGGGGGAAGGTGTGGCATTTAGATCATATCATTCCACTTTCTAGTTTCGATCTAAGTGATGAAACTCAACTTGCAATAGCATGTAATTACACAAACATGCAACCATTATTTGCTATTGATAACCTTAAAAAAGGGAATTCGATATGAGCAAAGCCGCGTGGAACGGGCGGAACGTGGTCGTGGTGGACCGCTGGTTCCCGTCGAGCAAAACGTGTTCGGCTTGCGGTTCGTACCAAGCCAAAATGCCGCTGTCGGTGCGGGACTGGACGTGTCCCGATTGCGGAACCCGGCACGACCGCGACGCGAACGCGGCGAAAAATATCCGAAGTTTTGCAACCGGCGGGGAGCCGGGGATTGCGAGTGGAGAGGGTCTTAGACCGGTTGTGATTCGTCATAACCCCATCGGCGAAACGCGAACCGAAGAAATGCCGATCGAGCGCGGATGGACCGCGCGAAAAGCGGCATAGGCGCGGATTCCAAATCCAAATGGAACGAGCAGAATGTGGATTTGTAAAGCGTGTGGCTGGGAGATTTGAGATGACCTGGACGGCCATGCGTGCGATGGCGCTCGATATGCTGCTGCGCTGGTTCGCCAAGAAGGCGTGGGAACTAGCGCAGGACATGGTGAATCTGGTCGCCCAGCGGGATGACTTGACCGGCGAGCAGAAGTTCAAGCTCGCCAAGGAAATGCTGCTGGACAAGATGAAGGAAATGGGTCTCGAAATGCGCGGCAGCGGCGTCAATTGGGTGTTGGAATCCGCCGTGCAGTATTGGCAGTACCGTACGAAACAATGAATCTACGCAACTCGCTGGCTAATTTCGGGACGATCCATCGCCTGAAAAGCATTATGGCAGAAGCGCCATGGTCGAATCACGACCTGCTGGTGTCCTGCATGTTGCTGTTTATCGGGCTGGCGTTGTTTGTCGATCCCGATGTCGGCAAGCTGTTGCGGAGTCTGGCGTACATGGATCGACGGTGGGGCATCCAAAACATCGCTCTATTGTTTGCCAGCGTTGGTTCCTTGCATCTCGCTGTGACTTTGTGGTGCGTAGCTCCGCCGTTCTTACTGCGTCTACTCTCTCGCATGGCCGGGGCATTTTGTTTTCTGTTGCTGGCGTTCTCCACGGCGATGTTCTCATTGTGGACGCCCGCTTCGATGACCTATTCTCTAGTCGCACTGTGGTCGTTCTGGGGGATTCTACGGACGAATCCGAGTGGCCGATGAACCTGCCCGCTGGCACGATGTTCTCATTGCCATTCTCGATCATCCCGAGAAATTGGCGTTGGGTTTCGTGTTGCTGGCTGGATTCTGGCGGTGGATTAGAGAGTTGTTTCACGAATCCAAGGAAGATATACAGCACGAAACATTTGTAGAATCGCTCTTGCACCGTTTGCGAGAAGCAGAACAGGAGAACAAAGAATTGCGTGATGAATTGCGAAAAATCACGAAGGACAAACATCATGATCAATAAAATAATTTCGAGAAGGTAGAATCATTATGCAATCTGTGATAACATTGAGTTACCCGAAGGTGAGTCTAAGCGTTCATAATCTAAAGAGTGTATAGAAATAATGAAGCAATATACTGCAAACAATTTCTATTATTGTATAGAAAATTATGTTGTACCTACTGGTGAGTGGAACAGATGCCCACGTTGTGGTCTTAGACCGAAAGTTTGGATATACGATAATGGAGAATCTACTGCTTGTGGATGTTGGGAAACTATGTATGATCATTTTTCAATTTATGCAGAATCAATTATGAGTGTTTATAGGAGGACACATGGAAATAGAATGACAGAATATGATGATGACGCTTTACGAAAAAACTGGAACCACTTTTGCGAAACTGGTGAAGTTTTTTTTGAATACGAAAGCGAATTGAATAAAATTGGATAATATATGACATTTGAACAAGAGTTTTCAAAATACGATATAAAAAACTTATCTTATTGTATTGCTAAATACTTTTACGAGTTAGGAGAGAAATCTGCTGCAATTCGTTGCAGCGATATTGCACATAATTGGCGTGATGAAAAGACTGGAATTTCCTGTTCTCATAGGTTAGATATTGAGGATAAAATAAAGCGTGAATTTCATTTGTCCGACTAATACTAAGGACGAACATCGTGATCAATAAAATCATTTCGGTAAGTGCCTTGACTTTGGTGATCGGTCTGTGGGTTTACAGTTATCTCCAGGATTTGCAAACTGAAGAGCGGATGAAGTCGTTTATGAATGTGGGGCCGCTGTTTTCGGCATATGATGGCCGCGATCTTTGTGAAACAGTACGCATGGTCGCCCTGCACAGCATCGGCTTTCAGCAGTCGGGGTTGCCGTTGCCTGATTGCGAGAAGTATTTGAAAGTCACTGTTCCTGCCCCGACGCAGTTAAAAATAAAATGAAAATTGAAATTAGGAATTTACATCATGAACAAACAACTGTGTGTAAATTGCGTTCATTATTATGCGATGCACCCATTGTTTAACAGCTACCGTTCATGTTATTATTGCGCAGTGGAATCTGAAGTTTATCCTGATGCGAAACAGTGTCATCAGTTTGTCGAGTTGAACGATTGTACGAGGTCAAATCATGTTATTGAGTTATCACGATCTAGTCAAACTGGTGGATGAAGGAATTATTTCTGCATCTTACGATAACATCAATGGTGCGAGCATTGATATTACTCTAGCGAAAGATATTCTTGTCGAAGATGTTGATAATGGACATGTAGTTGATATTTCTCAAAAACAATCTTTAAGTATGAAAACAGAAACGATTGGAGTAGATGGCTTTCTGTTATACCCACGTCAATGTATTCTCGCATCCAGTCGAGAAATATTTAATCTACCTAACGATATAACAGCACAGCTATTCCTCAAATCCAGTATTGGTCGGGTATTTCTGAATAATATGCTCGCAGGACATTGCGATCCAAATTGGAATAACTCGCGCTTGACGCTCGAATTGCAGAATTGTACGGAAGGACATATCCTATTGTTGCGCGAAGGAATGAAGATTGGCCAGATGGTATTTAGTCGCGTGAAATCGGTTCCACATGAACAATCGTATGCGGTTAAAGGTCGATATAATAATACGACGCTTGTTACTGCTTCAAAAGGCGTATAGTATTACATTTTGTCTTTACCAACAATGATCTGTTATACGAGGCTATATGATTCAATCGTTCACGGTTAAACCAAATACTGAATTATTTGTTACAGATAATTGCGTGCAAATGGTATTTGTTGATCTTCCTCCGTTGCCAGGCTGGGTAACGATTGGAAATATGTATGCCAATAGTTCGATATTAGTTGACGAAGATGAATGGGATAGTTTTGTTGAACTTATCAATGCAGTGAATGTTAAAGTGCAGGAGGTTAAACGTGGAAACAAACAGCTTCCGTTACTTTGTGCTGAACTATAGTTGTCGGACGGTAGATTTCTGTCGTCGTTCTGGTTCGATTGGTGTAGTAGCACCAGACCTAAAATCTGCAATCATGTTGGCCGAACAATATCTCGTTGACCATTTTGAAGTGGTGGTCTGGAATGTTAGCCATCACGGTGCTGTTCATATTATCGATCAACGTGCGGTTGATCTATTGGTTACTCTATAAGGAATTACAGCGTGCTTAAATATAATCCAGATATTATCTGGAAGGATATTGATTCGTTAATTCCATATATCAATAACACAAAACAGCATCCTGACAATCAGATTGATAAAATTGCTGGATCAATTGCTGAATTTGGATTCGATCAACCAATTGTTATTGATGGTGATGGTGTTATTATCAAAGGTCATGGAAGATTAATTGCAGCTAAGAAACTTAAGCTTCAGCAAGTTCCAGTGCTGATAAGAACCGATTTGACTCCGGCACAAGTCAAAGCAGCGCGTATCGCAGATAATAGAGTATCCGAAAGTGATTGGGACGAAGAATTACTCAAGATTGAACTCTACGATTTACAACAACATCAGTTCGATTTGAGTCTGACAGGATTTGATGCAGAAGAGATCGGACGATTTCTGACTGATGAGAAGAAAGAAGTTATCGAAGATAACGTAGAGACTACAGAAAGCAAAGCCGACGAGTTGCAACAGAAGTGGCAGGTGCAGGAAGGTGATTTATGGGAATGTGGAGAGCATCGAGTATTGTGTGCAGACTGTAACGATCAGGAAGTAGTTTCTCGTTTACTTGATCGAACCATTGATTTAATGCTGACCGATCCTCCGTATGGTATACAGAGAGATCAAGGATTTAGTGGCGCATTCAAATTTGGCGATAAAGGAAAACCAATTCCACGACGGCAATATAGCGATGAATGGGATCAAGAAAGACCTTCATCGAAAACATTTAACTATCTTTTAAGCCTATCTAAGGAATCTATTATCTTTGGTGGAAACTTTTTTGCCGATATATTACCAAGATCAACACACTGGATTGTTTGGGATAAACATCAACCATTGCCAACATTTGGTGATTGCGAACTAGCCTGGACTTCATTTAAACGTAAGTCTGTTAAAAAGTATGATGTTGAGTATTATGGATGTACTAAAAAAGAAGGTGAACGTTTCCATCCGACACAAAAATCCGTCAAGTTGTTCTCCCAAATTATTGACGATTACACCGATGTAGGTGCTATTATCTTTGATCCGTATGCCGGCAGTGGGACGACCTTGATGGCAGCAGAGCAAACCGGACGGATTGCACGAGTCATCGAACGGATGCCGAGTTATGTGGCCGTCATCCTCGAACGCTGGTCGGTGTTCATGAATCAAGCGCCTCGGAAACTATGAAGCAGGAACTCCTCGATAAATATCTGGTGCCACGTCAGACCGAATACGATGAGATCAAGGTCTACGATTCCGAGTTCTTGCGGTCGCGCAAGCACGTCTCCAACTTTCAGGGCCGTCGCACCATCTATCTCGATCCAGAAACCATCTATCGGATGGCAACGTTAGGATTATCGCGTGAGATGATTGCTGGTTACTATGGACTATCGAAAACCAAGTTCAATGCTGCGTGTGAGCAATATCCTGAAGTCGAAGAAGCCTTCCTCGAAGGTTTCAGTGCCGGTTTGGTGAAGACCGCGATGAAGCTCGAGGAGAAGGTGCAGGCGGGTGATACGATCTCGACCATCTTCCGCATGAAGATTGGCGGCTTCATGGAAGCTGATAAACGCTTGAAGGAAGTGCAGCAGGAGTCGCAACAGCGGGTACAGATTTATTTGCCGAACAATAATCGGGATGTGTTGGATGGAGAAATTTCTAATGACGAATGAAGATAATTTATTATACCTATCAATAAAAAATATGTTTTTAACAGAACAATTATTTCGTGATGATTCTCTTGTTACTAGCGCTTGGTTTTCCTATTCTAGTAGAATAACTGGAGATATTTTTTATTTATGAAATGGTTATGCGACGATGAGTGATTATGAGCCTTGGCTTTTGGATAAGTATATCATGAATTATGATGATCCTTGGTTTCTCGCAAACGAACAACCACCAAAGACTGGACGTTATCTGGTGGTTCAACAAACCGAGGATTACAAAAAATACCGCTGGATACGCTACTGGGATGGTGCGCAGTGGTGCAATGCAAGCCTGGAGAAGTACGGTCCAGTGACGCACTGGGCGCACTTGAAAGATTTACCGTAGTGTGTTATATTACAGAGAGTCAAGAGGTTAAACGGTATGAAAAAGAAGATTGATCGTTGTAAATACAATTTAAATCGCGGATATGGTGTTGCTCCTCCTTATTGTGGATGGATTGCATTGAGTGGATTTAAGAAAGAAGATTGTTCGTTTATATTTCCTCCACATGTGGAATTTGTACTGAAATATAATTCTGAATTAACTGAAATATAATTCTGAATTAAATGAAACAATTTGTAAGAATTGCAAATGTTTTGAACCTATTACTCGGAGTTAAGCGATGAAAGTGACTTTTGTTTGTGATCAAGTTCTCTCTGCGGTTAAATCAGTCATTGGTGCGGTTGCACAGAAATCCACGGTTCCAATTCTCTCGCACGTCTTGATCGTCGCGGATGGAAGTCAGTGGAAGATTACTGGCTCCAATCTCGAACTCTCGTTGATTGCCACGCTTGATCTGGAATCTGAACCGTTCTCGATCTGTCTGCCAGCGAAGAAGTTGTTGGATGTACTCAAGTCATTTGCGAAGGATGCCATTGTTGGTCTTGGCATCGACGATGAGAAAGCAACGATTCGGTGCGGACGATCTCGGTTTACGTTCAACACCTTGTCGGCGCAGGATTATCCACAAATTGATACCAATCAATTGATACCGATTACGCAGATCGATCAAGAAGTTTTATCAACCTTGATTCGATCTACAATTCATGCGATGGCTGAAAAGGATGTACGTTATTATCTGAATGGATTGTGTTTCGATTTCAATCAATTTAACTTCAATGTCGTTGGAACGGATGGGCATCGTCTTGCCATGCGTGGTATCGAGTTATCCGAACCTGTGCTGAAGAAAGAATTGATTATTCCGCGTGATACGATTGAAGAACTCAATAAGTTGCTCGATCAAGGTCAATGTTCGATATCTGGAACGTCGAGTTCTTATGTCAATTCTGGTGATGTGGTTGTCACCATGAATGGGATTGTCGTCGAACTCGAAAAGCTGACGTTGATCTCAAGGTTGATTGATGGACGATTCCCTGATTATCAGCGCGTTATTCCACAGAATTACAAACATCGAGTGATCTTTGATGAAAGATTTGACGATGCAATTCATCGGACAGGTCTGATTCTTGATAAAAAAACCGATGTTGGAATCGCATTAGAATTTAGCAAGAATCAAGTGCGTGTAGTTGCAAAAACGTCAGAAGATGAGGCAGAAGAATTTATTGATATTGATCATGATGCAGATGAAGTTGTGCTTGGACTCAACGCTTCTTACGTCGAAGAAGCTCTTGGTGCGATCAGGAATGAGAAAGTCTTGTTTTCATTCTCTGATGGACAGAGTACCGTCAAGATTGAATCAGTCGATCATGATGAGGGTATCAGCGTTATCATGCCGATGAGGCTATAGCATGAACAGCGTGCAACGTTCGGATGAATATCTCGTTCATTTCCGATGCTCTGACGAGCGTTGCGCGCAGTGGTGGACCATCGGAGATTTCGATACACCACCAGGACGCTGGAATCAGGAGGTGATCTTCTGTCCGAAGTGCGGACGAGTACAGATGTTACGAGATATTGAGAACATTACACAAGTTCACAGATAAAAGGTGATGATAAGATGAGTGGCGGAAGCTTTAATTATGCATTTCATCATGTAGGACAATTTATCGAAGAACTTGAATTAAAATTAGATAATGCAGATAAAATAGATGAATTTGGATGTTATCCTAATTATTTTGAGCCTAGAGTACTCGCAAAGTTACGCAATATTGTAATCCTGGCTCGATATACAGCTAAATTGATGAAAGAAGTAGAATGGTTATATTCTGGTGATATAGGTGAGGATACATTTATGAAGCGAATAGATGAAATATTTAATGAATTTGTAGATTGTGCTTGATTTAATGCTAAAGTAAATCAAGATGTACCAACGTTTAGATAATTTACCTATACGGATTATCTCGCAAGGCGCAGTGTGTGTTTCACATGCTTATGTCGAGCGTGATTATGGTGATGCATTGTTGGTTTATGTTGATCTGAACAGTAAATATGCTGAAGTAGCATTCACTGGATATGGAGAAGATTGTGGTCCACAACTCTCTCTTATTGCTAACGAGCATACATTACATCTTGATGAATCGAAACCATTAGATGATCCGACGACTATAGAGTTTTGCGAACAAAAAGGTTGGAGGATTTTTAGTGTAGATGGGCCCAATCGTTATACGATGAACGTGACTCTAGTTTCTCCAGAAGATAATTATCTTTCTTATTGTTCAAGGTTTTCACTATGAATCTTTATCGAGTGACTTGTAAAGGAATGACGGTTCAATATGCTGGAAATTCCGTTCATGGCGTTGTTTATGTCATTGCAGATAATTCACATGATGCTTACTCACAAGTCAGACAATACTTAGATGACAATGATCTTGGATTCCGAAATGAAAGATGTTTAGATAAGGTCGAGTTATTGGCAGAGAATGGAACCTATCCTGAATGCGGATATAGATTATTCTTACCAAATACAATATTTTATCAGACATAAATACTGTAGTGAATTAAATCATGCCTGATTTTCGTCCACAAGAAGGCGCGCAGTCGTTATTCTTATCGAGTCCTGCTGATATTGCGATATATGGTGGCTCAGCCGGGTCAGGCAAGCGTATAAGCATTGATACGCCTATAGCAACAGAACATGGTTGGAAAACTATGGGAACTGTTGCTGTAGGTGATCGTGTGTTTTCGATAGATGGTTCACTGTCAACGGTAACGACTATTTCTCCAATCGAACTCGCAGAAGATTCTTATGAAGTCGAGTTTGATACTGGAGAAATTATCGTTGCTGATGGCGATCATCTATGGAAAACCATGACTATCAATGAATTAAAATCATTTGATTATTCAAATAAAGATCGTGAGTTTAAGGTATTTCCTGATAAATGGTATGATTTTGTTCCTACAAGCAATTGGAACAAAAAGTATTCTTATGAAGAAAGATGCACTATTGCGAAATTAAGATCATCTGGTTGCTCTGTTAATGAAATTGGATTTCTAATGAATAGAACTCCATGCGCAATAGAGCAACAAATAAATAAAAAAATAGATTCTTTCGTTAAAACAAAGGAGTGTGTTACAACAAAAGATATAATGAATACTTTACTTGGCAAAGGTAGAGTTAAATCACGCAATCATTGTATTCCGTTATGCGATCCTATTCAATACTCCGAACAAACATATGAATTACCTATAGACCCATGGTTATTTGGGTATCTGTTAGGTGATGGTGATACTAGCGGCAGCGGAAGAGTTGCCTGTCATAGTATGGATATTGATTTTTTGTGTGAAAAGATTAAAAATCTTGGATATAACACAAGAAAAAGCAAAGACAATATCCATTTTTACCTATATGGAATCCAAAAAGCATGGAGAAGCCTTTGTTTGCATAAAGGAAAATTTATACCAGAGATTTACTCTCGTTCGTCTGTTCAACAAAGAATAAATCTTATAAAAGGACTGATTGATAGCGATGGAAACATTGATAGTCATGGAGGATATAGATTTACTAATATAAATAAAGATATTGTTGACGGTTTTTGTTCCATTGTCGCTTCTTTAGGATTAAAACCTCGTGTATTCAAAAGAGAAAGATCAAGATATTTAGTTAAGTCTAATGACAGCTATGAGGCTCTTGTTTCTTCAAATATAGAATTAGCGAGTATTCCAAGAAAGCTTAGCAAAGCAAGACATAAATGGAAACGCGAGCAGAGATGCCGTTATATCGTTGATGTTCGTCAAACATCTCCAAGATTGATGCGTTGTATTGCGATAGATCATCCATCGCATTTGTATTTAGTCGGAAGAACATTTATTCCTACACACAACACCGTCGCATTATTACTCGAAGCGGCTCGTCATGTTGACGTACCAGGTTATAACGCTGTTATTTTTCGACGCGAGTTCAAACAAGTTGTTTCTTCTGGTGGTATTCGTGACGCAGCGTTACAAATTTATCCGTTCATTGGAGGAATTTATCGTTCTCAACCAACTCCGCAATTTCTTTTTAATCCTGGAGCAAAAATAAGCTTCGCGCATTTAAATACAGAAGCAGAAACGCTTGCATGGCAAGGTTCTGAAATATGTATGATTGGTTTTGATGAACTTTCGCATTATACCTATTACCAATTTGAGTATCTATTATCTCGCAACAGGTCTACTTGTGGTGTTCGGCCTTTGGTACGCGCAACAACAAATCCAGATGCCGATTCGTGGGTAAGAGACTTTATCTCTTGGTGGATTGACGAAGAAACCGGGTATCCGATTAAGGAACGCAGCGGCAAATTACGCTACATGATTCGCATCGATGGCGAGCGCAAGTGGGGCAACTCACGCAAAGAACTATCCGAACAGTATGGCTGCGATCCACTGGATGCCAAGTCTGTGACCTTCGTAGCAGCACGCATTACCGACAATCCGATCCTGTTGCGCAAAGACCCTGGCTATCTCGCTAATCTGAAGGCATTGTCGAAGGTCGAACGAGCACGACTGCTCGATGGCAACTGGAAGATTCGGGCGGAAGCGGGCATGTACTTCCCACGCGATGATGCCGTCATCATCGACTGGAAGCCGGAAGACAAGCAGATCGTCAAATGGATTCGGTCGTGGGATTTGGCAGCCAGCGAAGAGAGCGAGAGTCGCGATCCAGATTGGACGGTCGGCATCCTGGGTGGACGCAATCTGGATGGCAAGATCGTCATTGCCGATGTGATTCGATTGCGGCGGAAAGCCGATTATATCGAGCAGTTGATTCGCAACGTGGCTTTTCAGGATGGAAAAGATGTGTGGGTCTGTATTCCACAAGACCCTGGAGCAGCAGGCAAGGCGATTGCCGAATCTTACAATCGACTGCTAAGTGGATTCACGATCCTGTCGCGTGCGATCACCAAAAACAAAGTCATGATGGCCTCGTCGGGTGCGGATTCGCCAGCGGCCTTGTGGCAACGGCAGCAGATCGAATTAGTACGAGCACCATGGAACAAAGACTTAATCGACGAACTCGATGCGTTTCCGACGAGAGGTGTACACGATGACGCGGTCGACGCGATTGCAAGTTTGGTTCGCAATCTTCCTGGTCATGCAAAACCTGATTATAGTCAGTCTGGATTGAGTGGAAAGTTCAAGCCATATCGTGTCGTGCAACGAGTGAAAAGCGTATGAATGAAAAACAGATGATTACAATGGAATATGTCGATACAAATGGAGATCGGCATCGCGTGCAGGTTGATGTGAATGGTATGGCAACGGATTTCCTGGATACCTTTCGAGCCTTTCTCTATGTCTGTGGATTTCATGCCGATACGATTTCTGATTTGTTGAATGACGAAGAAATAAAATGATTACCGATCAATATTACCAGGATTGTATTCGTCAGATTTATCACTATGGTGACGAACTGGAATCTCGTAACTATCGTTGTCGGTCGGTTTTCGATTTGCAGCCAATCACATTCTATCATACCCCACTCGTTACGTTGCGCAAGACGGCATGGAAGATGGCGCTGCGCGAGATGGAATGGTTTATGAGTGGCGATCCAAAGTGTCCTGATGAATTATTGCCATGGTGGAGCGAGCAATTAGCTGATGACGGTCGTTATCGACGAGGCTATAGCGAGCAATTTCGACATAGTTCATCCGATTATCAACTAAGTGGATTCGATCAGATCGAATATATTTTAAACGGACTCCGAACGAATCCAAACTCGCGTCGGTTAATTCTGACCTCGTGGAATCCATACGAGATGGCACGCATCACGGCGTTAAATCAGAACGAGAAAACACCGACGACATGTCATTCATCCTTCGTGCAGTTCTTTGTGCGCAATCGTCGGTTGTATATGACGAGTTATCAACGCAGCGCAGATATATTGCTCGGTGTTCCGCACAACTGGATTCAGTCGTGGGCCTTGTTTCTTTATCTGGCTCGCCATGCTGGTTTGCTAACTGGAACGATGCGCTGGATATTTGGTGATGCGCACTGCTACCTGCATCCTTCGCATGTCGCAACGATTGAAGCATTGCTCAAGTGCGATCCAACATTACAGCTTGACAATACCTTTAACTTAGTGTATAATAAGAATACAGAAGCAGAGGGTGTTCCTGAGTTCAGGGCCAGTGATTTTGTGATGGATGGAACAATTCCAGAACCATTCGTAACCACCAAGCCAATACTATGTTGACGATTTCCGAACAACGTATTATTCAAAAGTATGTTTGGTTCATTCAACGCGGATGGCAGTTGCCGACACTCAACGATTCACGTGTTATTCGTGGAACTGCTACTCCGATGGAAGTAGATGCGTTGATTGAACGCATGATGCTGCAAGATGAAAAAAGACCAATAGAAAGAGATGATTCTACTCCTAGTGCTGCCTAATTGATTGATCGTTCATCGAAACAAACCCAGGATTACGAGATGAACGAGACTATCAGCAAGAAACCACGTAGTCGCAAGATGGTTGCCGAGCAGCCCAAGATCGGAGCAGTCACTTCTCCGACTGAAATCCTTCGCGCCAAACCAAGCAAGCGTATTCTGCAAAGCGAGATCGCGACCTATAAGATGATCTCGTTTCTCACCTCGATTCCTGATCCTGATGAACTCTTAGCGCGAGCCGGGGTGCAGCGATATCAACTAAAACAACTCGAATTTGACGATGAAGTCGCGCAGTGTATCGACACGCGCCGAGAAGCGATTGTCGCTACGCCATGGCGCGTCGAACCCAATCAGAATCGGTTAGGCAAGTGGTTCACTGTTGCACTCGAACCACACATGGATGATCTGAAACGCTATGTTCTCGATGCGCGGTTCTATGGCTACTGCGTGATCGAAGTCATCTACGAGAAGACCTCGAAGGGCATTGGGATCGCTCGACTCTCGCTCAAACCGATGGAGTGGTTTCAGCCGCAACGCGATGGATCGTTGTTATACTTCCCGGATGATGGTTCGTCTGGGATGGAAGGCATTGTCTGCGATCCGCTCAAGTTCCTGCAAGTCAAGTGCAATGCGTCCTACAAGAATCCCTATGGCGAATCGTTATTGTCGCGTTTGTGGTTCCCGGTGACGTGGCGGCGTGAAGGGTGGAGCATGTGGTTGCAGTTCCTCGAAACATTTGGCGAACCGATTGTGTTGGGTCAGGTGGCAAACTATCAAGAGTTCGTCGAGGCCATGGTGGCGCAAGGGGTGCGTTCGACCGTCGCATGGCAAGGCATGGGCACCGATAATGTTTCAACCATCAATTCCTCAACACCTGGTGAATTTGAGCGGTTGGAGAATGCGATCCTCAAGCGAATTCAGAAGTTGATTCTCGGGCAGACCTTGACTTCGGATGTTGGGGCGAATGGTAGTTATGCGGTTGCAGCGATTCACAACGAAGTGCGCAACGACAAGCGTCGGGCCGACATGCGCATGGTGCAGATGGCCGGTCAGATGTTGGTGAACATGCTGGCGACGGTCAATGGATTCGAGCCGGTTCGCTTCGTGATGGCCGACGATGCAGGTTTAGAGATGCACCGAGCGCAACGCGATTCGGTCATCGCTCCAGTCTTACAGGCCAGCGGCTTCAAGTTGAATCGTGATTACTTCCTGCGCAACTACGATTACAACGACGACGAATTGGAAGAAGTCGAAGATGAGAGTTCGCCTGAGGATACTTCTGAAGACATGACTGAATCGACTACCATCAATCAGAACGAACAGTTAAGCGATACTGGAGAACGCAAAGCGCCCGTGCGCAATCGTTCTGTCTCTGACGAATAAACCACGGGTCAATTCGGTATGATCAAAGGCTCTGCGTAATGGCAAAACAAGCGTTCGTGCAGTTTGGGATCGATATTTATCAGCGTCCGAACATCGGGACGGCGATTGCTCAACTGCGCCGACGCTTGACGACGGTCCAGCCGGTCTTGGAAGAGATCGGCAAGATTTATGTGGAATCGACCAAGCTTCGGTTTGAATCGCAAACCGATCCAAAAGGTCGGGTCTGGAAGTATAACACGAGACAGACGCAGGCCAAGAAGAGAAAAGGCTTTTGGGCGCGAGGACCGGCGATTGAAGGTGCAAACAAACGATTGATATGGACTGGTAGATTGCGCAAGAGCATTCATTATCGCGTGGGTGGGAATACGGTCTATGTGATGTCGGATGCGCCCTATGCGCCGTTACAGCAGTTTGGTGCGACAGCCGGCATGTATGGTGGATTCTGGAATGCAATGTATATGGAGTCTGGTTGGAACGAAAGAGGCGCATTTCAACCGATTCCATGGGCAGAAGTACCTCCACGGCCATTCCTCGGTCCCAACAAGAAGACCAACGAGAAAGTGCTCGGTGTGTTGGGCGACTATCTGCTCGGCAATAAAGTTGCTCGAAAGTTAGGTTTCAATGAATGATTCTTGATGTCATCGAACGTGTTTCCCTTGATCCATCCTTATCCATTGCGAGTGAATATGGACGGATCATGGTGCATGGAATTTGGTATCGGTATGATACCAAGACTGATCGTTTGATTCGTTGCGCGACTGAGAAACCGCCGCAAGCGGACCTATTTGAGAGTTCCATTCGTGAGAAACTACCATGAGTTTGTCGAGTTCACCACGACCACCCTCAATCTCGATCAACAGAACGCGCAACGCTTTGCCTCGAACTTCTACAAGGAGTTTGGAGGTGATCGGTTCTATATTAGCAAGATGGATCATCGCAATAAGGAGATTCGGGATGCGTTCAATGGACGGAACTATCAAGAACTGGCACGACAGTTTGGGTTAAGCGAACGACGAATTCGAGAGATTGTCGCATGATGATTGATAAAGTATTCTTTAGAATAAATGGAAAACTGTATTCATGGATAGGAGGACTTGGTGCCCAATTAGAAAGCACGGAATGGTTTAGAGTATCGGCAGGAACCGAGAGAGAATTGCTAGGAGAAACCTTTAGAGTATTTAGAACGGATAGAGAGGGAATGAAATATAGAATAACATGGTCTTTGGTTAATTTACCTCAAAATATTGACAAGGCGCATGAGAAGTTGCGTTGGCTGAAAGATCAATTGATTAAATTAATATGATAATGAGCGCGGTGTAAATATAAAATTTTATAATTAGTTAAACGAATGTTTAATTTGATAGATTGTAGCGTGAGGAACGGACATGGCCTGTAAACCGAAGAAAGCAAAGAATTCGAGCAAGGGACACAAAGAGAGCAAGGGACATCGGGAAGAGAGAAAGAGCGGCAAGAAGTGAATTGGTGGCTCGCCTGGATGGACTGGAACTATCAAGACGCCTACTGGGAAACCGTCGAACTCCAGGAACGATGGTATCGTTTGCTCGAACAGTTATCCAACAATGACCAAGATCGACCAAAAGATCGTTAGTTATTCCGTCGTGAAGGAACCAGCGTCTGTTCCAGGAATGGACTTCATGCACGAGCGTCTGGATCGTCCTGAAGTCCTGATCGGTAAGACCTACAAGATCAAACCACCTGATTCGAATGCGCTCTACATCACCATCACCGACATTTTGCTGAATGGTGGGACTGAGCACGAACATCGGCGTCCGTTTGAAATCTTCATCAACTCGAAGGCGATGGAGCATTTTCAGTGGGTAGTGGCGCTGACGCGAGTGATTTCTGCGGTGTTTCGGAAGGGTGGCGAAATCTCGTTCCTGGTGGAAGAACTGAAATCCATCTTCGATCCGAAGGGTGGATACTTTCAGAAAGGGCGCTATGTTCCCTCCATCGTGGCTGCCATCGGCCATGTCCTGGAACGGCATCTGATTGAACTTGGGTGTATCGAGCAGGATGATTCGTTGGCCGAAGCAGCAAAATTGATGATCGAAGAGAAGATGCAAAAACGGACAGATGCAGAATCGAAGATGTTGATCTGTCCGAAGTGCAGTCAGAAATCAGCGATCATGATGGATGGTTGCTTGACTTGCACCAATCAGGATTGCCTGCATTCCAAGTGCGGCTAGGGCATGGCTTCAGAATGCCTCTAAAACGCTCTAGGAAGCCCTAGAGCGGGTTCTACGGTGAAGGTAAAGGTTTGGGCAGGATGAAGGAAAAACAGGTGCAAAATGGCTTTACAGACTGTTGACAGGTTGAACGGCGTGTGATAGGTTACGCGATGCTGGACAGGCAATCTAGCATTCACCGCAAACATCAATCTGAATATACCCGGTAATTAGCGGGTGTGTGTAATCTGAAAGCAGGTTTTGATGTTTGCTCTTGCTCAAGATTGCCCATGCCAAAGGGCCACACCCGCTAACTATCGGGTTTTTCTTTGGTCGTTCGGCTGGACTAGGACAGGGAAGAAAGACCGTCATAGACCACCGTAACCTAGTCGAGATGCGCTACGGGGGAACCTTACAAAGCGCGACTGAGGTGCAGTTCGTTATTGTCTGATACCACGCTCCGGGTTAACGGTATCACCGATGCGAATGGCCCGAATCAGGTAAGGTACGACTTCAATCGTAAATCGGGCAAGTCAATACATTGAAGTGTTATTGACCGAGACAAGACCGTGGGCTAACAACTCAGTGGGCATGTCTTGTGAAGCTAATCAAGCTACTTCCTAGTGGCTAGGTGATGCTTTGCTCAACTTCCCGGAGCTTCGAGCCTAGTGGGCATATATCATAATCAACATATCATACATTTCTAGAGATAGATTATGAGAAGTGTAGAAACATCTAAAAGAAAAATACCTACAAAACATAAGATAAAAGAATACTGGAAACGCAGAATAGTAGAAATGAAAAAAGATATATTTAATTCAATAGATCATCTTGAGCAAGGAGATTTCTGTTTTGCTTGTGGATTATTAACAAATAATCACACAGAAAGAGCACATATCATTGCTAGAGTTTCAGGTGGAACTGACAATGTAGATAATCTTCATCTTCTCTGTTCTATTTGTCATAAAGATTCTGAGCTATTTGAAGGAGATAGATATTTTGAATGGTTTAAGAATAGAAATCATGTTGATGCTATAATGTCAATACTCTATAAATATGATTATGGATTATTTAAAACATTCATAGAAGAAGCAGAAAAAACTCTATTGATATTTATTCAATATCATTTTTGAATTCATTTAATGCTTTAAGAAGAACTTCATTTTAATTAGGTAATGAATAATGAAAATAGAAATACTACCAGAAGAACATATTAAAACATCAGTAAAAGAATTCAATGCTGATACAGAACAGATGAAGAGTTGTCGTACAAATGCAATACGTAGAAAATGTCAAAGACCAGGAGTTTATGCTTTTTGGGATAGATATAAATGTCTGTATGTCGGAAAATCATCTGTTAATGTTGGAGGTAGAATTTTATCACATATTAGAAAAAATAATCCGATACATCATATCGGTGATTTTCTTGATGAAAACATGAATCTTGAAATATGGTTGTGCTCAAAATTTGAATCTAATATTTTAGAGCACATTATCATAAATGATTTATCTCCGAGATTAAATATTAGTTTGTAATAATATGTTTTATATTACTGATAAAGTAGGAAAACAATACGGAAAACTGACTGTAGTTTCTATTGCTAATAGACAATCATGGAGAAATAAGAATCGTCATTATGTATGTAAATGCGAATGTGGAGTTACTAAGATAATCAACTCTTCTGATCTTGCTAGTGGAAATGTTAATTCGTGTGGTTGTCTAAAAAAAGAAAAGCTCAGAAAAATATCGTCAACGCATGGAAATTCAAATCATCCTTTATATGGAATATGGTCAGGAATGATTCATAGATGTACGAATAAAAATATGCCTAATTATAAAAATTATGGCGGTCGTGGAATTTATGTATGCGAACGATGGTTAAAATTTGATAATTTTGTGTCAGATATGGGTAATCGTCCCTCACAACTACATTCAATAGATCGGATAAATAACGATGATGGTTATCATCCTAAAAATTGTAGATGGTCTTTACCTAGAGAGCAACAATTAAACAAGAGAAATAGTAATAAAAAAAGAAATTTATATTTCTCTAGCAATAATATTCAACTATCTATTTTTGATTGACAAATTACACATTGTTCTATATACTAACAATATGAAACTCTCAGAACTCATCAAACAACTTCAACAGATTGAATCCGAGATCAATCGCAACGCGCATCAAGCGATCTCAGACTCTCTACGTTTCTACATCGATCTTCCTGACGATCTTGTCGGATTGAAGTTGCGAGAGATCGAGGTGGATCAAGCGTTAGGATGTGGGTGTTGGCTTGGGGCTGTAATTATGTTATCATTGGATGATACAGAATATGAATTATGCAAGAAATAAGGTTTCTGTGAAACACACTATGGTACGTTGTGGCATTACCACACTCAAGTCATTCAAGCAAGCGATTCAAGATTTGCCAGACGATTATTTGATTGGAACGGATGAATTTAGAGTTTATTGAGATTGGCGATGAGATTAATGATTGTGAATTGACTCGATTTGGGAGTTAATTTAACTATGAACGAACTATTTATTTCTAACCAACGCTGGATATATGCAAAAGGTTCTACATTATCAGAAGCCCTCCATCGGCTGGCTGATGCGTTGCCCGCAACCAATATCCCTAGCGACCATTATCCAATTGATTATGATATGGATAAAACGACGATTATCGAAGTTCTTTACTCCGACGATCCTGATGACGATGACAGTTTTTATAGGGCCGGTATCTGTGTGAGTTGGAAACCAGAATGACTCTCGATACTGTGCATCTAAGTATTTTTCCATCAGAGTTATTAGAGAAATCCTTATCTGAAATAAATGTGTTGCGAACGGTAGATGCTATTCAACTAGCGGAAGTGGTATTACAACTCGACCGAGTTCAAGAGAGGATTGAAAATGACTCTCGATGATTTCCATGACTATGTGAGCGTAATCAATGATCGGTTTTGTTCGCATTGGAAATTCATGAATGAAAATCATCCGAAGCAGTGGCCGTTAGCGATGGAGCGAGACGAGTGGATCGAACTGCTGATTCAGTTTATTGAGAATGATCGTCAATGAGCTTAAAGCATATGCATTACTGAGAAGAAAATACGACGACTAACGAGTACCGACTCATGAAACTAAATTTAAGACCTGTCATTACTTGGTTGGAAAATGGATGCGACGTAAAAGAAGCGATTGCAGAACTTAATATTTATCAAAATGAGATTGACAGTGAGCATCGAATTACTTCTCTCGGCATTACTCGTGCTGCTTCTTTCTGGTATCCTACAATGCTGACTCAGGAATCTGGTGAAATATCGGAGTCAAAAGCAGCAGAGTTGTTGGGGTTAAATATTGAGGATTATAGAGAGAAAAAATACAATGCAATTAAAGTTGTGCTATATTTAATAGAGCATTTACCCTCTCCATTTGTTTCGATAATGGAAGTGATTAGAGAAAATCCAGAATTTTTTAACGACTAGGTATATTATGAAAAGCGTGATTGATTGGTTTTGCTTCAAGATTGTGTTGATGATGCCGATTCCAGTATCAAGACGATTGATGTACTATAAACTCTATGCGTGGATGATTAGTCGTGCTGGTTGTTGGGCGTATCGTGAATAACTTAACTGATATTGAGAAATCTAATGGCTAAACGTAATCTATTAACTTTTGACGATCTTTCTGATAATATGAAAAAAGCGTTGCACATCTTGCGTGATGGTAAGACACGTTCGACGATGGCGATTCAGAAGGAAATGTTGATTCCTGTCACAACACTACGGAAAGCATTGAATCGCCTGCATCTGTTCGAATTGGTTGATGAGATTCAGCACCACCATGGCAATCAGTGGATCATTGCGCACAAAGGAACTGAATTACTATCACAGAACGAACAGTTTTTTGATAAATCAGAACCGATCGATGTCTCTCAAGAAACGAAAGAGTTATTAACGGAAGCTTTAAATGAAGTGCTCGTCGTTGCAAAGCAGAAGAAACGATCTCATCTATCTCGTCAAGAAGCAGAAGTTCGACTACCTGACCAAGAAACAGTCGTTTGCGTACCTTGCGAAAAAGCACTCAAGCCACAAGAGAAGCTGACGTTGGGATTTGTGGCGTTCTGGTTGGAGGGGAAGGCACAAGAGTTTCAGGAGATGGCAAGAATGATGAGGACTCAGATAGAAACGAATGAACACAGGGGCACCGTCAAGCAGTGAGTGATGGGAATAAAGAGAGCGTCATCAACTTTTTATTGAAACAACCACTGCCATTCGTGATATTTGCTCCTTAATAGGCACGAATCGTTATTGCACGAGACGCAAACAGAAACCGCCGCTGGCGGTTTTTTGTTGTCCAGCAAATACCGCGAATATTTTGTTGAAGTTCGCACCCATCTTTCTTTGTAATAGCGAGCATGACTACTTTCGCTCGCTATCCGCATCTTGCAGCACGCATCTTCAATACGCCGTTGCTGATCCATCCTGAAAAGCTCGATGCCATCGTTCACGGACTCGCACCGCGCTTTGGACTCGATCTCGAACCGATGGCTTACGATACGCAATCGGTTCGACGCGAACCAGCAGGCTATCGTGTTGAGAATGGCGTTGCGTTGATCGACATCTTTGGGGTGCTGACCCATCGGACGACTGGACTCTCTCCTGATTCTTCGGTACTCCAAAGCTATCAAGACCTGAGTGCGCAGTTGAAGCAAGCTCTCGACGATCCACAGGTGCGATCCATCGTCCTTCAGATTGATTCGCCTGGGGGAGAAGTGGGTGGTGTGTTTCAGTTGGCCGAGCAGATTGTACAGGCTAGAACCATCAAGCCGATCCATGCGGTGGCGAGTGAATTAGCGGCTAGTGCTGCGTATCTGATCGCCAGTGCTGCCAGTTCGATCTCCATGTCGGAAACCGCGCAAGTCGGTTCGATTGGGGTGGTGATGCGCCATGTCGATGTCTCGGCAGCGATGGCGAACGAAGGAGTAAAAGTCACCTATATCTATGCCGGCGATCACAAGATCGATGGCAATCCACATCAGCCGATCACGGATGCAGTGCGTGCCAAGTATCAGGAACAGGTTGATTATTACTACGACTTGTTCGTGAATACGGTAGCGCGGAATCGCAATCTGAATCCAGAAAGCGTGCGGGCTACGCAGGCCGGCATGTTTACCTACTACGATGCCAAACGCTGGGGATTAGTCGATCAATTAGCAACTGTCGATCAACTGATCGTTCCATCCAATCATTCTCTTTCTTTCAATTCTTCGTCAATGGAGTCCGCAATGGATGTAGAAGAGTTGCAAACGCAGTTCAACGATCTATCCGCCAAGTATCTGTCGCTCGAATCTGAAGTCAATCACGAACGCAGCGCCCATGCGCAAGTCGTGACGGATTTGCAGAATCTGCTTGATTACGAAGTCGCGCAAAGCAAGTTGTTGCAGGAGCGGGCTGAGTCTCTCGAAGCCGAGTTGCAGCAACTCAAGACCAATACTCGTTTGAATGCGGTCAAGTCGTTGTTTGATGAAGTCCACCTGGAGTATTCCGACGAGAAGGCTAAACCCTATCTCGAAATGTCGGAGACTATTTTTCTGGCCGTGGCTGACGATCTACGTACCATGAAGCCAGTCGTAAAGTCGGATTGGTTCAAAGAGATCGCCGTGAGTGGGAAGTCCGAGAAGACCGAACACGACTACGCGGCTCAACTGTTCGCGCAAGTCGCTGGAGGTAAATAATGGCTACCTATGCGGAGCCGGTTCGTTCGTATGAAGCAGTTCTTTCCGATCAGGGCAACATCAGCTACGAAAGTGTCACCCTCGCGAATGGTGCGGGTTCGCTGACGGCCGGTTCGGTGTTGGGCAAGAAAACCGTCGTGCAGGCTGCCGCGCCGATTCCGACCATCGTCGGGACAGGTTCGGGTCTGATGTCTGCGCTCAGTTTTGGGCCTGATGTGCAAGTGGGTTCGTATGTGGTGACATTGCTTGCGACCTCAGCGACTGCCGCGTTCTCGGTGGTTGCTCCTGATGGGACGGCATTGCCCAATGGTGCGGTAGGCACCGCTTATAAATCGTCGCACCTGAATTTCCTGGTGTCGAATGGTGGCACCATGACGATTGGCGACAGGTATACCGTCGTGGTCACTGCGGCTGGAACTCCCGTGCTAGTCGGTACGGGTACTGGAGCGGTCAGTGGTGTCACTCTCGGTAAATTCGCGCAACTGGGCACTTATCAGGTCAAGCTGAAGGCGACCTCGGCGACTGCCGAATTCCAGGTCACGGCTCCAGATGGCGAGTTGATTGGTTATGGCAACGTTGCGACGGCCTATACCTCGGATCATGTGAATTTCACGCTCGCCAATGGCGGCACCATGACAGCCGGCGATTACTTCAATATCGTCGTAGCGAATCAGTCGGCGGTGACTGGTTATTTCTATCTGTGCGATCCGTCCGCTGTGGATGGCACGCAGAATCCCGATGCGGTTCTGGTCCAGGCGGCTGATGCGTCCTCGACTACTGCGAAGGCTCTGGCTCTGGTTCGTTTGGGCGAAATCAAGACCACGAACCTGACCTGGAAGACCGGCATCAGCGCGGCACAGAAGACCGCCCTGCTCAACCAACTGAAGACCACGAAATTGATCGTGGCTCGGAGCTAAAACAATGTTCGACATCTACCGCGATTATTTTACCCGCGAGAACCTGATGGCGAGCATCGCCAAGGCTCCGTATATTCCTGGTCGGTTGGCCGAATACTTCGAGTCCATTCCGCTGACCAGCACCGTGCTGGCGCTCGAAGAACAACCGACCAACGGCGCGTCGATTCTGTCAGGCATGGCGCGTGGTACGGCGTCCAAGATCGAAACTCTGGAACGGCGCAACGTCCACACCTTCACTACCACCCATTATCGGGTGGATGGTGCGGTGTATGCGGACGAAGTGTTGGGTGCGCGGGCGACTGGGGCGACCGGCATGGCCGAAATCATTTCGCAACGTCGCGACATGCTGATGGCGCGGATGCGGCGCGACATCGATCTGACCCACGAATCGCTGCGCATGACGGTCGTCAAGACTCCGACGAATGCGTTTGGGACCGTGCCGAGCAGTCAGCAGATTGCGTTGAATACCGATGCGACCAAGACGCGCAAGGAAATCTTCGACAAGATCATTGCTCCCATCGAAACCGCGCTTGATGGTATTCCGTTCTCTGGAATTCTGGCGCTGTGCGGCGATACCTTCTGGGGCAAGCTGATCGAGAATGCGGCGGTCAAGGCGACCTTGCTGAACTACCAAATGGCGCAAACTCTACGCAACGATCCACGCGAAACCGTCTTCTTCGGTGGCGTGCAGTGGGAGCGGTATCGGGGTACTGGCACCGTCATCATGACGACTGGCGAAGCGCGGGTCTTCCCGGTCGGTGTTCCGCAGATGTGGGTTCAGGCGTTCGCTCCTGCCGATACGATGGATCAGGTAGGGACTGCTGCTCTCGGTTCTCCGTACTGGCCACAAGCGTATGCGAGTCAGGACAATCGCCGGTTCTACATGGAAATCCAGACGAACTGCGTGATGGTTTGCACTCGTCCGACTGCGGTCTTGCCAATCACCACTGATTGATCCATGGCCTACGCGACCTACGACGACTTGCTCACTGCCTTTTCCGAAACCGAGATGCTCTTGGTTTCGGATCGGAACAACTACGGTGTTCCTGATGACACCGTTATCAACGAGGCGCTGAGTTTTGCCGACGAGATGATTGATGGCTACTTGCGCGAGCGGTACTCGTTACCGCTCAGCAACATTCCACGCAATCTGGTAGGTATTGCGTGCGACATCGCTCGGTATCGGTTGTATCAGAATCAACCGACCGAGTTGGTGTCGATGCGCTATGAAGCGGCCTTGCTGTGGTTGAAAGATATTGCTCGTGGTCTGTTCTCGCTCGATGTAACAGGGATCAGTAGTACGCCTTCGCCGGTGAGTTATTCCACGCCGACCGCGATCTTTACCGATCTGGTGTGGTGATGAGCACGACGACCTATCCCCATCTGAGTACTCTCGTAGCGGTACTGGAAACGCTCGACGTTCCAGTAACGGCCTATGCTTCGCTCGATGCAGTTGCCAATCAAACGGCTCCTGCGATCTATCTAGTGCCAGAAGAGTGCGAAATCTTACAAACGATTGGAGACAATCGGCGGATTCAAGCACTTCGCTGCCGGCAACTCTGGACGATCCATGTCGTATTGCGAGATGCCAGCGATCAGTTTGCGACCAGTACCTTATTGACCAGTTTGGGTGAATGGCAGGCCAATATCCTCAATCTGTTGTGTGCGCGTGTGTTGACGAGTGGTGGACCTTTGCAACTGCTCGATATTCCAAAACCAGCCGTGTATGCCGGAGGCGTAGTGGTCGGAGCAATTCGGTTGGGTAGTCAATTCCAATTTAGTGCGGAGTAAATACGATGGCCGGCTTGCGCGGTGCAGGTAAAGTATATTTGGATGTGTATTCGAGTGGCGCTTATCATGGCTATATGGATATGGCGAATATTGCGTCCTTTGTGATTGGTAATTCTGGTGCGGATACGAAGACGTTGAAATCGACTTCACCAGCCAACTATGGAGCGATTATCGGATCGGCGACCACTCCTGGTGACGACACGATCAGTATTGCTCTGAACGTACCCAATCGTAAGAATCTGACGGCGATGTTGTTGGGTGCGGATTCGGCAGTGACGGTCACGGGTGACAGTGCGACCAACGAAACGATTACGCCGTTGGCGCTCGGTACGGTATTGCCGCTGACTTATCGGCATATTTCTGCGGTGACGGT